>Ga0114931_10011060_pt1 | contig 10694 bp, 8 predicted proteins | sample 2SBtaG_FD_89579 | JGI IMG/M metagenome (GOLD analysis project Ga0114931, IMG submission 89579) | Deep subsurface microbial communities from Kolumbo volcano to uncover new lineages of life (NeLLi) - 2SBTROV14_V59a metaG | ecosystem: Environmental > Aquatic > Marine > Volcanic | place: Kolumbo...
GGGACGGTCTCGGCCAGCCTGCGAAGCGTCGCCCCGACTCGCTCGGTATCGATCGGCCCGGGGGCAACGGCATTGATGTGGATCCCGTGCTCGGCAAGCTCCATCGCGACGTCACGGACGAAGCCGTGCACCGCCGCCTTCGCCGCCGAGTAGGCTGCCCCGCCCTGATAGTAGGCGGTCCACGGGGTGCCTTCCCGGGCCCCGGAAGAGAGGCAGACGATCCGCCCACGACCGGCCCCCATCATGTGTCGGACCGCCTGCCGGGTGCACAGAAACAGACCGCGCAGATTGAGCCTCAGCACGAAGTCCCAATCCTCGACCGGCATCTCCCAGATCTTCGAGTTGCGGCTACCGCCGAGGTTGTTCACCAACACGTCCACGGCGCCGAAGCGCTCGACGGCGGTCTCGACGAGCTGCACCGCCACCGCCTCATCGGTGATGTCGCCGACGACCGGCACGCACTCCCCACCTTGCTCCTCGATCGCCGCCACTGTCTCGAGCAGCTCCGCCCCGTCGATGTCGCCCAGAACGAGCCGTGCGCCCTCCTCGGCGAATCGCTGCGCGCACGCCTCGCCGATACCGTTCGCCCCGCCCGTGATCACCGCGACTTTTCCCTCGAGCCACCTCATCGGCTTTCTTCCCTGTACGGAGCCCCGGCTTCCAGCGAGCCGATCCTCAGGAGATCGCCTCGATCGGGTCCCCCGCCACCGCTCGCGATGGAACGCCTTCCACCCCGACCGGCACGTCGCCGACGAGGGTCACCCGATAGAACTGCCTCTCGAAGTCCGTGTCGAAGATATCTCTCGGTGCGAGATGGCTCGTGGCACGGTTGTCCCAGAACGCCACGCTGCCCGGCTCCCAGCGAAATCGGACCGTGAACTCCGGACGCACCACGTGCTCCCAGAGCAGCTCCAGCAGCCGGTCGCTCTCGTGCGGCGCGAGCCCCACGATCGACTTCAGGAAGGAAGGGCTCACGAACAGGACCCGTTCGCCGGTCTCGGGATGGACCCTGACCAACGGGTGCTCGGCCTCGAGCTGCCGGGCCTCGAGCCGTTCCCGGTAGGTCTGCGTCGAGCGCGTCCCCCCCTCCCCGAATCGGTGCACCCCGCGCAGCCCGTCGACGAACCCCCGCAGCAAAGGAGACAGCGCCTGGTATGCCACCGCCAGATTCGTCCACTGAGTGTCACCCCCGTAAGGGGGCACTACTTCGCCCCGGAGGATAGAGGCCATTGGCGGATTGAGAGCGGCGGTAATATCCGTGTGCCAGCCGGTCCAGGGCCGATAAGCCAGAAACGCCCGGTTGCTGTTCGCGGTGCGGTGCTTCGCGACCGAGTAGATCTCCGGGTATCGCTCGTCGCCCCCGAAGACCACGTGACCCGGGGTGAGCGCCCCGAACTGCCGCGCGAAGGCAATCTGGGAAGCGTGGCCCAGACACTGATCCCGGAAGAAGACGACCTTCCAGCGCAGCAGCGCATCCCTTATCACTTCGCGTTGCTCGTGGACAAGCGGCCGCGAGAGATCGACCCCCCTCAGCAACGCTCCGATATGGACCGACTGGGGCTCAATCGAGATACCCGCCCGATTTTCCTGCACCGCTTTCGGATCCGCTGCCATGCTCATCTCCTCGCTGTCCCATCGCCGGGAGACCTCACGCCCAGGGGTTCGGGGTCGTGGACCGGTCGCTGGAGACCCAGCTCCGGCAGCCAGCGCCCCGCTCCTCTCGCCCCGCTCAACCCCCGTGCGGCAACCGGCAGACCTCCGCCGAACGCACGCCGTCCGGCGCGTCGACCTGAACTCCCGTTCCCGGGTCCCAGTGTGTCATGCGAACCATCCCGATGGCCACGTTGGTCGCGAGATCCGGCGACCAGATCGCGGACGTCACCGTGCCGACCACCTCGCCGTCCCCGTACACGTTCCAGGGCTCCCGGCACTGCGGCACCGACTCGCCCTGGATCCGCAACCCTCGAATCTGGCGCATCGGGCCGTCCCGGGCGACCCGCAGCAGTGCGTCACGGCCGACACACCCTATCGCCTCCCATGTCTGACAGAACTTTCCCAGACCACACTCGTGGGGGGTGTTGGCACGGGTCATGTCGTTACCGTAGGAGAGCAGGCCGCCTTCTACCCGTTCGATGAGGTTCGGGCAGCCGGCCCGGACCTCCAGGTCCTCTCCGTGCTCGAACAAAGCATCCCACAAGGGCTCCCCGAGGTCCCAGGGAGTCGTGTAGATCTCGAAACCGTCCTGCTTCGAGTACCCGGAACGAGCAACCACCAGTCGGTGGCCCATGAACTCGAGGGTGCGGAAGCGGAAGAATGGGATCTCGCACACGCATGCTCCGAATACCCGCGCCATCAGCGCCTCCGCCTTCGGGCCCTGTACCGCGAGCGGCGAGATGTCGGGCTCTTCGACGTCGACCTCGAGATGCCACGCGTAGGCGAGTCCCTTGACCCAGAAGAGCAAATCGGAGTCCGCTATCGAGACCCAGAACCGGTCCTCGGCGACCCGGAGGAGGACCGGGTCGTTCAGCATGCCCCCGGTCTCGTCGACCATCGGAGTGTAGAAACACTGCCCGACCGGCATCTGGGTCACGCGCCGGAGAGTCAGCATCTGCGCCAGGCGGGCCGCGTCCGGCCCCCGGATCTCCACTTGACGCTCGCAGCCGACGTCCCATACCTGGACTTGCTGCTTGAGATGACGGTAATCGGCTTCGAGGCTCTCGAACACCGTCGGCAACAGCATATGATTGTAGACGGTGTAAGCCTTGACACCGGCTGCCGTGACCCGCGATGAGAACGGGGTAGAGCGGATCCGGCGCGAGAGCGAGAGCAGGGGAGTTTCCATGGGCTCCACTCCGGCTGGGGCGGTCCACCGGCTACGCGTCTACGCGCACCACCGGGCATCGATCGACTTCACTCGAGGTCAATAGGCGCTCAACCCGCCCTCGGCCGGAATGAGCGCGCCGTTGACCATGCGGGACTCGTCGGAGGCCAGAAACAAGGCCACGTTCGCGATGTCTTCCGGCACCCCGGCGCTGAACGGATGCCTGGGGTCGAAGAGCTTCTCGTTCGCGCTCATCGCCGCCTCCATCTGGCCGCCAGCGGGGGCTTCGGGGTCGAGTCCGCTGCGCGACAGGATCCGTTCGGAGAGGATGAGCCCCGGCGCAATCGCATTGGCGCGAATGTTGTTCCGCCAGTAACGTCCGGCGAGCGCGCGGGTGAAGGCGATGATGCCGCCCTTGGCGGCGGTATAGACGTGCCCCGGGAAGGTGCCTTTCAGCGCCACCACCGAGGACACGTTGACGATCGTTCCGCCGCCTGCCTCGACGAGGTGAGGGATCCCGAAACGACAGCAGAGAAACGGACCCTTCAGATCCAACCCCATCGTGTGATCCCAGACCGCAAGATCGACATCGGTCACCGCCTTGTCCTCGGCGACCGAGCCCCCGGCGCAGTTGAACAGGACGTTGAGAGCACCGAAATGCGCGCGAGCTTCCCTGAGCGCGTTCTCCACGCTTGCCGGATCGGTGACGTCGGTCCGGATGAAGACAGCGTTGCCCCCGGCGTCGCGCACCGCGCGCGCGACCCTTTCACCACGCGCCTCGTCGATCTCCGCGACCACCACCCGCGCGCCCTCCCGGGCAAATATTCGCGACGCGGCCCGCGCGATCCCCGATCCCGCCCCGGTGATGAACGCCACCTTGCCCGCCAGACGTCCGTTCATTGCCCGTCTCCCTGGTGTCCTGGCGAATTCCACCGGCCGATTGTGCGCGAGCGGCGAGCCCTTGCATAGCGCTTCACCGTTCTGCCGGGGGAGCGAGTCCCGGCGAGCGACGAGCCTGTCCGCGGGCCATCGCGAAAGCGCTCCAGGGGCCGCCATTTTTCGCGCGACATCCGTTACATTTCCCGGTAGGAAGGAACGACGTCGAACCCACAAAGGAAGACCCGCTCATGGCGACCCTCATCACCGGCGGCGCCGGCTTCATCGGTCTCGAGGTGACGCGCCTGCTGCTCGAACGAGGAGAGAAGCGGCCGTTCGTATTCAGCCGCGCCCCGACTCCGGCCCGGCTCGGCAGCCTGGCGGGGGACGTCGAGGCGGTCGCCGGCGACGTCGGGAACTTCAGCCACGTCCTCGACGCCGTCAAGGCAGCGCACCCGAATACCATCTATCATCTCGGGGCCATTCTCTCGGTGCCGTCCGACGCCGATCCGGCGAGGGCGATCCAGACGAACGCGATGGGAACGTTCTACGTGCTCGAGGCGGCGCGCCTGTTCGGGGTCGAGCGGGTGGTCTTCTCGAGCTCCCTCGGCACGTACGGCCACGATCTGCCCGACGCCCTGGACGATCGGACCCTGCAGAGGCCCTCTCTGTTCTACGGGGCGACGAAAGTCTTCGGTGAGCACATGGGACTGTATTATCGCCGCAAGCACGGGCTCGATTTCCGGGGCATCCGCTACCCCTCGGTCATCGGGCCCGGGGTGACGACCCCGGGCGTCGTCCAGTACACCTCCTGGGCCATCGAGCAGCCCGCGAAGGGCAACGCGTTCACGATCTGGGCCCGGCCAGAGACGAAAACACCGGTGATGTACATCAAGGAAGCGGCCGAGGCGACGGTTCGCCTCGCCGAGGCGCCGCCGGAACGCATCGAGACGGTGAATTATCTGGTGGACGGCCGCAAACCCACCCCGACCGCGGCCGAGATCGCCGAAGCGGTCCGAGCCCGGATCCCGGATGCGCGGATCGATTTCGACCCCGATCCGGAGCTTCAGCCCTTGCTCGACGGGCTTGGCCGTCCCATCGACGATAGCCGTGCCCGCGAGGAGTGGGGCTGGCGGCCGACTTTCGACATCGTGGCGATGGTGGATGATTTCCTCCAAACCCTGGACGATCGCGACCGATGAGCGGCGCCGACCGACCGCGCCGAGCGCCGGTCCGGCCCCGTGGGGAGGGAGATGAGAGATGAGCGAGCCACGTCCCCTGGAGATCTTCCTCGATGAGTTCACCGCCGGCACCGCTGAGGGCGACGCGACCCGTGAAGCGCTGCCGGCGACGCTCCGTGCGCTGGCCGGCGTCGCCGCCGAGTTGAGCGGTCTCATCGCCGAAGGCGAACTCGAAGGTCGCCTCGCGGAGGCGGTCGGGGAGAACGTCGACGGGGACACCCAAAAAGCGCTCGACGTGCAGGCGGACAAACGTTTTGTCCAAGCGCTCGAAGGGGCGCCGGTTGCGGTGCTCGGCTCCGAGGAACGGGACACCGCCCTCTCGCTGAACCCCGAAGCGCCGCTCGCGGTCACCCTGGACCCGCTCGATGGCTCTTCGAACATCGCCACGAACGTCTCGGTCGGCTCCATCTTCGGGATCTACCCCGTCCTCGAGGCGGGCGAGTCAGCGGAGCGGTCCATCCTGCAACCCGGCCGCAAGCAGCTCGCCGCCGGGTTCGTGGTCTATGGCCCTCAGACCACGATGACCCTGACCCTGGGCGCCGGCACCCACGTCTTCACCCTCTCCCGCAAACGCGGGGGCTTCTGGCTGACCGGTTCGGGCATCGCCATACCGCCCGAGCAGCCCGAGTACGCCATCAACGGGTCCAACGCCCGCCACTGGGACGCGGCGATCCGCACCTACATCGAGGAGTGCAAGGCCGGGAAGGATGGACCTCGCGGCCGGGATTACAACACCCGCTGGGTTGCCTCCCTCGTTGCCGACGCATTCCGGATCTTCTCGAGAGGCGGAATATTTCTCTACCCGGGGGACGACCGCCCGCGTTATCGGAATGGAAGACTGCGGATCGTCTACGAGGCGAACCCCATCTCCTTCCTCGTCGAGCAGGCGGGCGGCAAAGCGAGCGACGGCCGGTCCCGGATCCTCGATATCCAGCCGGAAGCGCTGCACCAGCGGGTACCGCTCGTCTTCGGCTCGACCCTCGAGGTCGAGCGGGTGGCAACGCTCTACGGCAACGATTGAGGGTCCGGGGGTACAGCGCGAAGCCTGGCGCCGGCACGGTTCGTACGCCCGGAGACCTGCCGCCGCAAAGCCCGGTCGAGCCAGCCAGACGCCTGGCCGCCGACACGCATCCGGGTCCGACAGCCCCTCGCAAAGGAACGCGACCTATGAACGGAGCTCGAAACTCGGAGAACGGTCCCGTCGAAGCTGGACCCATGCCGCTCCAGGGGATCCGGGTGCTCGACATCGGGACCCTCATCGCCGGCCCGTTCGGCGCCACCCTGCTCGGTGACTTCGGGGCCGAGGTCGTGAAGGTCGAGCAGCCCGGACGCGGCGACAATCTGCGCGGGACTCCCGGGCCCGACGGGGCCGCGCGCCCCACGAGCTGGATGATCGAGGCTCGCAACAAGAAGTCGATCTCGCTCAACCTCCGAGTGGAGGCAGGACAGGCCATTCTGCGGGAGCTCGTAGCGGTCTCCGACGTGCTCTTCGAGAACTTCACCCCCGGGACTCTCGAGCGTTGGAACCTCGGCTGGGACCGGCTCCGCGAGATCAACCCGAGCCTCATCATGGTCCGGGTCTCCGGTTACGGGCAGACCGGCCCCTACTCGAAGCGCCCCGGCTACGATCGGATCGCTCTCGGCTTCTCCGGCTACATGTACCCGACCGGCTTCCCCGATCGGGCTCCGGTACGCCCCGCCTTTCCGACCGCCGACTTCAATACTGCGACGTTCGGGGCGCTGGCCGCCATGTTCGCCCTCTATCATCGAGACGCGCGGGGCGGGGAGGGCCAGATGATCGATCTGGCTCTCTACGAGGCGCCCTTCCGCATCACGAACGACCTGGTGGCGAGCTACGTGGAGCGAGGGGTCATCCGGGAGCGGATCGGCAACCGCAATCCCACTTTCGCCCCGGCCGGAACGTTCGAAACGAGAGAGGGCCGCTACATCCAGATCGCGGCTGGCGGCGACAACGTCTTCGCCCGTCTGGCCGGTGCGATGGACCGTCCCGAGCTCGCTCGAGACGAACGCTATGCCACGAGCCAGGCCCGGATCGCGCGGGCCGACGAGCTGGAAGCCCTGCTCGCCGAGTGGATAGGCCAGCACGATTTCGCGACCGTGGAGCGCCGGCTCGTCGAGGCAAATGTCCCCGCCGGCGGGATCTACACCGCCCGCGATATTCCCGAGGACCCTCATTATCAGGCCCGGGAGAGCGTCATCCGGGTGCCGGACGAAACGGCGGGAGAGGTCGTCATGCCGGGGGTCGTCCCGAAGCTCACCAGCAGCCCCGGCCGGGTCAGATGGGCCGGCCCGCCGCTCGGCGCCCATAACGAGGAGATCTACCGGGACCTGCTCGGAAAAACCGCGGCCGAGCTCGCCCGATTGGCCGGCGAAGGGGTGATCTGAGCGTCTGCCGGCGCTACAGCTCGCCGCGGGCTCTGCGCTCCCGCGGAAGCAGGCAGGCATATAGGACCTCGTTCACCGGCACCGGAGTGCCACTGCGAGCGGCGAGCCGGACAACGGCGCCGGTCTGCGCCTCGAGCTCGGAGGGCCGTCCCGCCTGCACGTCGCGCGCCATCGAAGTCGTGCTCTCCACCGGCGCCGCCTCCAGGAGGCCGAGAGCCGTCCGCAGATGAGTGTCACCGAGCGCGACCCCCAGTGCCTGCCCGACCGACCGGGTCTCGCGCATCGCCCGGTCCACGAGACGGCGCAGCTCGGGCAAGGTCCGCATCATCCCGAACGTGGCGCCGGCAGCGGCCCCGACCCCGCTCGTAGGGGCGATGAAGAGGAGCTTCTGCCAGAGCGCCTCGTCGATGTCCGGCGCAATATCCGCCTCGACCTCGGCGGTGGCGAACGAATCTCGGATCCGCTCTACGCGCGGAGTGAGCAGGTTGTCCCGCTCCCCGAGCCGGATGAAGGTCTTTCCGCCCGCGTGCACCACGTGCCCGGGGGCTTCGATCCGGGCCACGATGCCGCACAGTCCGGCCACCACCCGGTCGCCTTCCAAGGCCTCGGCCAAACGGTCGGCCGCCTCGACACCGTTCAGGAGCGGCAGCACCGCGGTCTCGGGACCGACCAGGGGACGGATCGCACCGAGCGCCTCTTCGAGCTGCCAGTCCTTCACGGCCACGAGGACGAGCTCGACCTTCCCGACCCCGACCGGATCGTCGGTCGCGGAGACAGGGGAGAGCTGGATGTCCCCCAGGGGGCTCTCGACCCGGAGCCCGCCCGCCCTCATGGCGGCAAGATGGGCCCCGCGGGCGATGAAGACGACGTCGTGGCCGCCCTGGGCCAGGCGGGCGCCAAAATAGCCCCCGACACCTCCGGCTCCGACCACGGCAATACGCATCGATCCTCTCCGTCACCGGTCACTCTCGCCAATGCGTCAGCGGCGCGCTGTCCGTCCGCTCGCACCGGGATCACGCCCACACGGAACGGACCTCAGCCCGGTGGCCGGACCCCGGGCTCGAGGGTTCACGGGCGCACGGAAGGCATCGCCCGAGCTCCATCTCCCGCTCACGCCCCCGCTGGTCCCGCCAGCGTAGTGTACGCTGCACCTTCTCACCCCCGTCCTCTCGAGAGGCCGGTTCGGCTCGAACGTGCCGGCACCACCGGCGGCCCCTGCCCGCACGTGAATGGCCCACACGAGCAGACCTCGTGCCTCGAGGCCGGGTGGCAAAGACCCGGTCTCACTCGCTGATGAATGAGCTCACGTTACCAGAACCACTCGACCGGTTCGAAGCAAAGATGCCGGATGGCGCGGTCATCCGGGTGCGCCGCCACGGCAACCCGGCCGGGCGGCGCGTCCTGCTCGGTCACGGCAACGGCTTCGCGACGAACGCCTACTATCCGTTCTGGCGCCACCTCGGCGAAGACTGCGAGCTGATCGTCTACGACCAGCGCAATCACGGAGAGAACCCGCTCTTCGGCGCCTACGGACACCACGTGGACGGCTTCGCCTCCGATCTACAGAACGTGCTCGCCGCGGTGCACTCCCGCTTCGGACCGAAGCCGGTGTTCGGGGCTTTCCATTCCGTCTCGGCGGTCGCGGCCCTTGCCCATGCGGAACGCTGGGGGTGGCGGTGGGAACGCCTCGTGCTCTTCGACCCCCCGATCGTGCCGAACGCCGACGAGGCCCTACACGCCGAGGCCTTCGCCTCGGAGCGTTTTCTGGCCAGGTGGGCGCTCGAGCGTGACTTCGAGTTCGCCGGCCCCGAAGCGCTCGCCGATCACCTGCAGTCGGTCCGCGGCATGCAGCGCTGGGTGCCGGGCGCCCACGCTCTGATGGCGCGCGCTCTGGTCACCCGGCGAAACGGACGCTGGACGCTCGCATGCCCGCGGGAGCTCGAGGCCAAGGTCTATCTCTCGAACGCCTTCGCACCGGTATGGCAAGATCTGGACCGGCTCGCCCGGCATCGCCGGCGATTGCTCGTGCTGACCGGAGATCCCGACTTGCCGGGCTCGAAATACCCGCCGCGGGTGGGCGCCCGGCTCGCTGAGCGCTTCGGTCTCACGGTCGAGGCGCTCCCCGGCACTTCCCACATGCTTCAGCTCGAGGAGCCCGTACGCGCGGCCGCGCGCACTCTCGATTTCTTTTTCCGGTGAGCGCCGCGTCTCAACGCAAGCCGAGTCCTCGGGCGATGATGCCCCGCAAGACCTCACGGGTCCCACCCTGAATCGTGAGCTTCGGCGCAATGATGGTCGCAAACGCGAGCTCTTGCTCGAGCCCGGCCCGGTTGCCCGGTTCACCGTCCAGGAACGCGGCGAGATCGCGGGCAATATCGGGCAGAGCCTGCTCCCAGTTTGTACCGAGATCCTTGACGATCGAGCCCTCCACGACCGGTTCCTTGCCCTCGGCCAGCATGCCGGCGACGGAGATGGACATCCGGCGAAGGGTGTGGAGCTGGGCCACGAGGCGGCCAAGCGCGGCCGCCTCGCGCCGGCCGGGCCGGGCACCGATCGCTCGCACTAGCTCGATGAGGACGTGCACGGTCTCGAGGAAGCGCTCGGAGCCGCTCCGCTCGTAGGCGAGCTCGCTCGTCGCCTGCTTCCAGGCGTTGTCGACCTCTCCGAGCTGGTGATCCGCCGGCAAGAACGCCTCCTCGAAGAGGACCTCGTTGAAGTCGTGACGGCCCGCGGCGTTGATCACGGGGCGAATGGTGATCCCCGGGGTCGTCTCGAGGGGGACGAGAAACTGCGTGAGCCCGTGTCGCCGGTTCTCCGCCCTCGGAGCGGACGTCCGAAAGAGCCCGATCATGTAGTCGGCCTGGTGGGCACCGCTCGTCCAGAGCTTCCGGCCATTGATGTGCCATCCGCCCTCAACCGGGGTCGCCCGGGTCTTTGCGGCGAAGAGATCAGAGCCCGAGTCAGGCTCGCTCATTCCGATGCAAAACGTGATCTCACCCCGGCAGATCCGGGGCAGAATGTCCATTCGGATGTGCTCCGGGGCGTACCTCATGAGCATCGGCCCGCTCTGACGATCGCCGGTGAAGTGGGCGCGGGTCGGAGCCCGCGCGATGAGGAACTCCTCGTTGACCACGTAGCGCTCGAGATAGCTTCGCTCCTGACCCCCGTAACGCGACGGCCAGGTCATCCCGATCCAGCCCCGCTCACCGACCCGCCGGCTGAATTCGCGGTCGAAGCGGGACTCACTGTTGGCATCGTGCGGATCGAACGTGCCCCTCACGATCTCCTCGGAGAGAAAGGATCGAACCTCCTCCCTCAACGCCTCCGCCTCGGGTGGCAGGCGGATGGGA
>Ga0114931_10011061_pt1 | contig 10694 bp, 7 predicted proteins | sample 2SBtaG_FD_89579 | JGI IMG/M metagenome (GOLD analysis project Ga0114931, IMG submission 89579) | Deep subsurface microbial communities from Kolumbo volcano to uncover new lineages of life (NeLLi) - 2SBTROV14_V59a metaG | ecosystem: Environmental > Aquatic > Marine > Volcanic | place: Kolumbo...
GCTTCTTCGTGATTGGAAAGTGAAGAGTGAGCAAGACCGCAAAAAAATGAAGCTAACCCGTTACGAGGAACTCTCGAAAGATATCCCACCGCTTTTTCGTGTTGACTCAGTAAGTAGGAACTAAGTCCAACGCGCATCAGTAAATCGTCGTCGGATTTCCCGTTGGAATCGACCTCTGTCTGGAGAGCATGGACTTCCTGACGCAATTCCGGTAATTGAGAGCTTATGAGCACTTCCTCGACCGCTTTGGTATTTCCCAACGCGAGCTTGGGATCCTGGCGAACCAGATAGCAAACGTCGACACTCTCGGTATGAGACACGTCAGTCATCCTTCGTGAAGAATTCGGACTCACTGCAATTCTACGCTATGAGTGGGGTAGAAAAACCCATTCAAAAGTATAAAGATTTTCGAGATTGTTGCAAGACGACTCGATACCGTATTCTCGCCATCTTCTTTTTCTCTTCCAGAAAATTTATTTTGAGGAAATCCGCACAATTTCGTAAGATGAGACTCATCCCGCCGAATGACGAAGGGTCACCAGAGACGGTCTGTGTGACGAAATCGGCTTGGAATCTGGAAACGATCGGTAGAAGGAAATCCACATGACCGCTATCAAAACGGATCCGATTACGGTCATCGCACCGAAGAAATCTGCCAAGAGCAGGATCACCGCCGCTTCAGATTATACAGACCGCGCTTTCTTCTGGATCAAATGGCCCATCGCAGTCGTTGCCGTCGTTCTTCTACCAATGACTCTCGTGGCGTTCTTCGGTTCGATCGCAGGTGCTGCAATTTCCTGGACAATACTTCCACTTTTGGGAGGTACAGCGATTTATTTTGCGCTGTGGTGGGGTTACTTCAAAGATCGAAAACTCGGCAGTTTTCTGGCGACGCTCGAACATGAACTGACTCATGCTCTTTTTGCACTCGTCACCCTGCATCCAGTCACCGGAATAAAATCCTCCTGGAGACGTGGCGGGCATCTGACTTTCAAAGGAAAGGGAAACTGGCTGATCACCATCGCCCCTTATTTTTTCCCGCTCCCCTGCATGTTACTTCTGGGAACGCTTTGGTTATTTCCTGAGAACTTGCAAAACTATTCTCACGCGCTTATCGGCATGGGTCTGGGTTACCACTTCACCTCGACATTCCGTGAAACGCACTCCGGCCAAAGCGACCTCAAACAAGTCGGCTGGCTTTTTAGCCTGATGTTTCTTCCCTTTGCGAACCTGTTTTGCCTTGGAATGATCTTCAGTTTCGTTTCTGCCAGTTCGGCGGGAATTGGCGAGTTTTTCAGGTCGCTAGTCTGGTTTCTGTAAGCGCCGTTCAATATCCCCGGAATCTGAAAAATTCCGGGGATCTGGCTTAACCCGAGACGATCGCTACCCAAAGATCCATCACATTGGTGTGCGTGGTACCGGTCTTGAATAATCCTTCCGTCTGCTCGAAGAAACGATAAGCATCGTGACGGTTGAGATAATCTGTAACATCCAGGTTCTTCAAGAGCGCGTTTTCTCGAACCGTTTCGTCGGCGAATGCACCCGCTGCGTCGGTCGGTCCGTCTTCGCCATCGGTTCCCCCGGCCAGCAGACAAATTCCCGAAACGTTTTTTTCGTGGAATTCATTTAACAGAGCAATCGCAAATTCCTGATTGCGGCCACCCTTGCCGGGGTTGGGAACGTTCCTCAGATTCACCGTGGTTTCACCACCGCCGACAATGCACGCAGGAGCAGCGATGGGTCTCGACTCCGTTCGAATCGAGACGGCCAGTTTTGCGATTCGTTTGCCGACTTCTTTCGCCTCGCCCTGGACCTGCGAACCCAGCGAATGAACCCGATAGCCCAGCATGTCCGCCGTTCGCTCCGCCACTTCTCGCGCGGTCGTATTGTTGCCGACGATGTGGTGAAACACGCGAGGAAGTTCTGCGATATTTTCCGCATCCTTTCCAATTTTAGCTTCGAGAACGATTTTGACATTTGCGGGAATCTCTTCGCCGAGATGTCGTTCGAGAATATCCCAAGCATCTTTTGCGGTTGTGGAATCTTCCCTTGTGGGACCGGAGGCAATCGTCTCCAATGGGTCGCCGATCACGTCTGAGATAATCAGCGAAATGACAGTTCCTGCGTTACAGTTCTGCAGCAGTCGCCCACCTTTCACTTTTGAAAGATGCTTTCGCACGCAGTTCAACTCTTCGATGGGTGCCCCGGATGTCATCAAGAGCCGTGTGACTTGCTGTTTGTCTGCAAGCGTCATCCCTTCGACAGATGCAGGCAGAAGCGCACTCCCGCCGCCGGAAAGTAGAACGATCAAAACGTCGTCTTCGGTTGCCTGCTGCACGATGTCGAGAATTCTTTCGGTCCCTTCGACACCGGACATCGTTGGCTCATTCACACCGGCAGGACGCGCAGCATGAAGATGAATTTTCCGCATCGGTCGCAGACACGGTTCCGGAACGTTGATCCAGCCGGAAAGTTTGGAATCGAACTGGGATCCTTGCAACGCGGTTTCCAAACCCGCTGCCATCTCTGCACAGGCTTTCCCCGCACCGACGACGAGAACCCGTTCGGTTTTTGCGACGTCGATCGTATGATCGCATATCGTGAGACGATTCCCATCGACTTCAACGCAATCGCGCACCAGATTCGCTGCATGGACCGCAGCAACTCCCGACCACCATATTCTCTCGGCATCTTTCCGTAGGCGATTCATGTTTGGCTCGATATCATTATTTGATACGGTCAGGTTGTGCGACTGAGTCTACTTTGTCTTCTGCCGGTTTATTCTTATTTCGAAACAAAAAAAGAAAACATGCTGTCACAACAACGGAAATGCAAAACAAGAAAAACAGAACAAGGAATGTAATCGAGACAGCTCTTAAAAACCATGACCCCAAAATCGCAAATGCGATCCCAGAGCAAAGTATGGCAGGTATTCCACCGATAATGAGTAGAACAAGTAACGCCGATTTTCTTTTTTTTATATCTGACATCGGTGAGGTTTTCGCTCCTCGCGGATACTGCGGCGGTCGGCACAGCCCAATGGAACTAACGTTTGTCTTTGCGAACGCAACATTGTAACACAACGCCATTCTTGGTGTTAGAGAAACAAAGGTGTCAGGAACCGTTTTCTGATTGAAGATGTCAATTCTTGCGGGGGTGCGATTCGAATCGAGTTCGATCAGGCTGCCTTGGGCGATTCGTTTTGATCTTCCGATCCTACGGGTTAAAGAATCGCAAGATGATTGTCAATAACGGTTCCTGACACCTTTATTTTGGAACGTAGACCACTTCTCCGGATGTCAGGCGATATGCGGTGCCCAGCTTCTCTCCTTCACCACCCAGAGATTGTTTTGTCATCCGGTAGTGTTCCAGTTTTTTGCCTTTGCGACGGATGATTTCCATGTTCGGCTTTCCGGGATTTTTCAGGATTGTGATGTCCTGTTTTTCTGAGATTAGTTCCGGTAACTGGAATCGCATCACTAACGCCAGCAAAAGTGCCACGGCGAAGACCATCGCGACATCGAACAGGTTGGCGACACTGGTTAATGGGTCGTCTTCCTGGCTAGCGAGCAATCGTCGATGCGCGGAGAGCTTCGTGCTTCGGCTGCGAATCCGCTGTTTCATCGGGCTGTGTCCCCTCTGTCAAAAAAATGAAATTGTAGATGAACTCGATGTCTGCGAGATCGCCCGCGTACCATTGCCTTCTTGCCAGCCAGATGCCATAGCAGGTTCCCCCCACGAATAATCCCAGAACAGTAGTGCTAAACGCGACGACGAGGTGGCGGGCCATGTCTTGAATGTTTCCCGTCGAGAGACCGATTAAAGCAGGCCCGAGCGGAATGAGGGTTCCCATCAAGCCTAGAATAGGCCCAACCCGTATGCCAAGACTCATGCGTGCTAAGCGACTGGCGGCTTCAATTTCTAAATCCGAAACGAGTTTGCTCATTTGCAACTCACTGTCACGAAATGCGTGACCTCGAGTGGCGAATGAACCGGGCAGCCCCGTGAAGACGTTCTGATGAAAAAATGCGGCAACCGTTGGATTGTCGGACGGACTTTGTGGATCGTCCAGTTTCGCAAGGAAAGATTTCCAGGCCGACTTCTGGTGACGTCGGTCTAACATTTCTCGCACAAACCCACCGAACTCCAGCAGCGACCACATCACGAATCCCAACAACACAACAACCACAGGAATTAACAATGCGGTTGAAAGAAAGTAGAGAACTTCGACGAGTGAATTCATCCGATAGGTTTCCTGTTGTGTCGGTTACGAGCGCGGCACGCCTCGGCGGAAGCGATACCCCAGCAATACCAGAATCAGACATACCGAGGCGAGAACGATGCCGGGAATGTACCAGGTTGGAGACTCTTCCGGTTGAGTTCGATTGAGATTTTGTGGGGACGCTTTGGGAACCAATTGTCGTCCCTGGACTTCTTGGGTTGTCTTGGAATTGCTGAATTCGGTTTTCGGTTTTGATGGTGCAGGTTGCTTTGGTGTGGACGATTCCTGCGTCTTCGCCTGAAATTTCGCCAACAACGTATCTAAATCCTGGCTTCCGGGCACACTGAGAACTTCTTCGACAAACGCTTCCAGCTTTGCGTTTCCGCCGCCTCGCAGTCCGCCTCCTTCACCGTGCATCGCCACCGAGCGAGCGTATTCGGTGGCGATTTCGCGGAGCGTCGATTCGTCCGGTTCCCAGTAGCCTTTGCGCACAGTTTCCAGGAGGATTTCGGTGATGTCCTGAAAAGCGTACGGGTTCTCGGCCTCGAACCAATCGCGAATGTTGAGGTCGCGTTTGTCACGAATGTAGATGTCAACAATCTCTTCCCAAATGTCGTCCGAGACGCTGTTTTCACGCATGATCTTCCAGCCCATGGTGTTGGAAACGTGAACGGCAATCTGATCGGCTCCGGCGTAGCCTTCTTTCATCATGCCTTCAATCCACTTGCGATTAAACAGCCTGACGCGATAATCCTTTCGCAAGGCGTCTTTCGCCCTGACCATTGCCGCCCGGTCGGGGTCGCGAACGTCGGAAAGAAACCATTCCGGCTCTTTCCCAGTGAGATGTTTAATTGCCAGAGACAGGCTGCCCCCCTTGTACCAGGTATATTTATTGGAAAGCGGACTGCGTGTTCGATCCGACCAGCTTCGCAGAAGCACGTCGGTTCCCTGAATGTGACTGTTGTAAGTTTCCGGTGCGTCTTCTCCCCAAATGCCTTCGGTGTAAACGTACCGTGAGAAACCGAGATAGGTATTCATCAATTCTTTGCGACTATCCCACTCACCGGATTTTTCGACGAGATAATAATACCCGGCACTGCCGAACTGTCCCGGCGGCCCGCCGAAGATGCGTGCCCGCGACAGAGTGGCCGCCTTCTGGGGGGCGATCCCCTTTTTCTCCAGTTCCGCTTTGACGCGGAGACTGTTTTGGTACACGAGGTTTCCATCTTCCTTGTGGGTTGCTACCAGACGGACGGCTTTGTCGAGCAGCCTCATGCGTGTCGGTAGCATGTCTCGGTAGTATCCCAGAGACGAGATGAAGACGTCGATGCGCGGTCGTCCGAGTTCGGTTGCCGGAATGAGTTCGAGGTCAGCGACGAGGTTGCGTTCGTCCCAGACCGGCCGAACACCCATCAGGTATAAAATCTGCGATTCCATCACGCCGTAATCCTGAAACGTGGCGAACGAATTCAGCGTGAAGGCGACTTTTTGGGGATAATGTCCTTTCGATTTCAATTGCTGGGCGAGTAGTTGATTAACGAGTTGCTTGCCAATTTCCCACGAAGGCTGCGTGGGAACTTCTTCGGGGTTCATCACATACATATTGCGACCGGTGGGAACAACAGCAGGATTGCGGTCGGGGCTGTTACCCGGCCCCGGTGAGATGAATTTCCCAGAGAGTGCGCTGAGCAGATTGTCTACCTCGTTGTGCGTTTTGGCGAAGTTCGTTTTTAACTGCAGGGCCAACGCGATCCCTTTTTTCACGCGGTCGGGGAGTCCCTGTTGCGGAATTTTTCCGCCGACCAACCGCAGGGCATCTTCGGCCCCAAAATTCTGTCGGACAATCAGCGTGACGATCTCCTCGGCTTTTCTCCTCAGATATTTCTGTCGATCGCCGGGGTTGAGAGATTCTGCGGGTGGGACATCGACGATTTCTCCCAGTCCGTCGCGAAATCGTTTGCGCAGACAGGTGACGATCCACGGAATCAGCAAATCGTCTCGCGGCGGTTCGCCGAAGACGTGCAAAGAAATCGGCGTGGTCTCGTTGTGGATGTTGTGCAGGTATTCCAGAACACGTTCGATTTCTTCGGGTGTCAACAGTCGATTCGAAGACAGGTCGATGTGGAGATCCTGCTCCAGCTTCGCCGCCCGAAATTGTTTGGTGACGGTTTCGCGAAATTTCTTTTTCAGCGCGCCGGTTTCCAACACCACCCACTTGTCGATGTCGTTGTGCAGATTCAATAATTCGTCGGAAAGTTCTGCATTGACGGACGGTGGAACAAGATGGTCGATTAACACCGCGTAAGCCCGGCGACGAACCGGTGACGATTCCCCCAGATTATTGATAATCCACGGATTGATGTTGGGAGTCGTTCCCATGACGATATCGGACCAGTCGCTGCGCGATAAACCGGTCGGCTTTCCCGGCAGCATGAACTCTGTTCCGTGCGTGCCGAAGTGGATCATCGCATCGGTACCGAATTTTTCCTGCAACCAAAAGTAGGTGGCCAGATAATTGTGTGGGGGGGGAACGAGTTTGTCATGCACCAGGGACGTATCGTGTGCTTCGCCGCGTAACGGTTGTGGAAGCAGGATCACATTTCCCAGATCGATACGCGGAACGACGATAAACTGCTTACCTTTGTTTTCCCAGACAAGGAATTTCCCCGGCGGTTTTCCCCAACGTTTTATCAGTTCCTGTTGTTGTTTTTTGGGAACTTTCGCTTCAAACCATTTTTTGTAGGTCTCGGCTGGAATGAGAACGGCGTCGCCGCTTCGGGCGAGTCGGTCCAACACACCCGGTGCCCAAATGCCAATTTGCCGACCGCGCTGCATCATCCAGTCGATGAGTTCGTCTTCATTGGCAGGAACATGCGGCATCGAATAACCCGCCTTCTTCATGCGTTGAAGAACATGAACCAGACTGCGTGGGCCATTCATGAACATCCCGGTGGCACTGCCTCGCATCAATTCTGCTTTGCCCATTTCACGGTCGTAATAGATGAGGGCGATTTTTTTCTTGCGGTTGGGAGTTCGGGACAACTTCATCCACGCCACCGCCCGATCGACCAGATGCTCGATTCGGTTTGGAATTGGTGTAAACGCTTCGGAACTCCCACCGCCGACCAGCGTACCCGAACCAATTTGCGGTTCAATTGCCCCGCGCAATTCCTGCCCGATGATATGAAATGCCATTTCGCTCGATGCCAGTCCTTGCAGGTTATTTTTCCAATCGTCGATCGATTGCTTGCGGAAGAAAATTGAATGCAGATGGGGAACACCGACCTTCTCGCGAAACGACGTCCTCTCGCGGCTGTGGCAAGTGTGAACGATTGCCAGCGGTTTGAATTCCAACACGCTCTGTTCGTAGCCGGGGCCTAAATCGATCATCGCCACTGCCAACACGCCACGTTTTTCGAACGCGCGAATCAACGCCTCAACCACTTTCGGCTGCTGAAACGTAAGATGTGTCGAATGCACGGCGATGACAATCCGAGGTACGTCGTCGATTTTGCGGCCATGATCGTGTGCCCAACGCAGAAACTGCCCAGCGTTTTCGAACAACCCTTCGTGATCGGGATGAAACAGCCCGCCGCGCTGTTCGCGCTTCACTGGCGGTAGAATGTTGCCAGACCGTTTGAGGTATGTCACGTTGACGTAAATCAGAAACCGTTTGAGGTTCTCCGGTGAAGACCCGTAATACGCTTTCAGCTTCGGGTCGCTTTCGATGATTTTCTGCTTTGTCATAGCTGGCAAATGGCGCTCCGCCAGTCCGGAAATCGAAACGATTCTCAAATTGGGATTTCGTTTTTTGGCTACAGAGATCAATCGGCGGTAGTGGTCACGATCTTCCCGGCGAAGATGCTGCAGGAACACGATTTTATAATCAGCGAGGTCCACCTGTTCCTTTGAAATCTGCGAGTCTTCGAGGTAATCCAACCGCAATCCCAACTCGGATTCAAACCGCTTGAAGACATTGAAGATACCACCGTGAAGGCCGACGAAAGCAATTCGATCCACACCGGTATTTTTTTTATTTTTTTGGACTTGTTTGGCCGAAACCACTCTGCCAGAGACCACTCTGCCAGAAACCACAGTGCCCCGGTCCTGCTGCCCCTTTGCAGACTGGCAAAGGACACAGCTCAACAACAACCCGAAGACCAACTGGCCAGTCACATTCTGCAAGGGGTCTCCAATGCTTTGCTATGTTTGATTGGGTGCCGACCGTTCTCGACTGGATTACTCGAACGAAAGGCTTACGACTTCGCGTCCCCTTTTCGTGCCAATCGCCCTCATGACGGTGACACTAATCGAGTCAGAAATGAAATGAACCGAACCGTCGCACATGCCGATATTGACGCCACCGGGATGAGCACTGCGAGCCGCAAAGTTTGTGCAGCCATTATTGGGGGCTTTGCAGTCGCATCGTGGGTCGTTCGGTGCACGATCCGTGCTGAACATGTTGTGCTGCGGGTGTCCGCCGAGCCAAACGGTGGCACGATCCGATGCGTTCGGTGTCAAACCCTGACAGGTATCGATATTTTGGGCATCGGCACCAACTCCCCCTCCCCGCCTCGCAAAAATATAGTTGTCTTGCAAGGTACTCGGATCGAGATCCCCTTTAAGCGTTTCGCCGGTGGCGATTGTGTTCGATAAACCGTCGGTAATCTCGGCAATACGTGTCCAGGTATCGTGCCCAAAAACTCCGCTACAGGATTTCCCCCGGCAACGACAGTTGATTCCCTGATTCCCCATATAGTTGGCAGGGGCCCAGACTTTGCTCACGCGAATGATGGGATCGCTCGGACAGACATAAGTATTGATGTTGACTCCTCCCATGGCAAAGAAAGCAGGATTACTGGTAACCGAACCGTTGGGATTGGGAAGATTATTACTCGGGCCGATTTTCGTGAAATCGATTCGATCGTACACGTTATTTTGCTCGATCATCGGCAGCAAGTATGTCAACCAGCCGATTTGATGTCGGAAAGCGGGCCCGGTCGTCCCGGTGTCGAGATGTGCTGCCGGGAACATCCCATTAGTAACGTGATAGCTGTGCAAAGCAATTCCAATCTGCTTCAAATTATTTTTGCACTGGGTTCTTCGGGCGGCGGCGCGGGCCTGCTGGACAGCCGGTAGAAGCAATGCCATGAGAATTCCGGTGATCGCAATCACCACAAGCAGCTCTATCAACGTGAAGCCACGATGGTTTTTCATGAGATTTTCTTTCCTGGAAATTGAGGGGAGCAATTTGAATAAGCCAATTGTCACATGCAACGGAACTCCTTATTGTTTTGCGACCCACTTTTTTAACTTGGCAGAACATTTTTCGTCGCAGATGATGTACTGGATTCCTTCGATGGTGACGAGATTTTCTTCGGAGACCGTTTCGATCTTCTTGTTACAATGCGCACAAACACTGGAGTGCCCCACAGGACTGGTGACCGCGATCTCACGCTTCGGTGCGTTTTCACTACAACCGGTGATCGTTAGCCCCAACAACATCCCACCAGTTAACACAACAAGCCGTACGACTCTCGAACGGAACTGAAATACTTTTCGCATCTCTGATATCTCGATTAGAAATTAAGTGATGAAGAAACAAAGTAGGTACGGAAAGCCAACGTGAAAAATGTCGGCCTGGATTCTCACAACGGTGGCGAAATTAGTCTTCAGAAAACCGAGGCAAATATTATGCCAGAGCTAGAAATCGCTGAGATCACCTGTTTTGCATGGTTTCACAAACTGTCACCGGCTCGAATTGCAAATCATTGGCGATTCTCTCGCCGCGATGGCCAAAAAACATTCACATCAACAGGAAGTATCGACGTAAGCTACGCTGCGCAATCTATGTGTGAAGTTTTCAACGTGTGAAAATAACGCGCATGTCTTCCTTACGTCAGGGGCGTGCCACTCATCTCGCGACGAGAAGACTATCTCACCTTGGACGAACAGTCTTGACTCTTCGCGTTGAATCACTCATTCTAAGGATGTTCGAGTTATTCGTCGCACTCAATCGGTACAAAAGAATCGATGGTAGGAAAGCCCCTTCGAACATCCGAAGCGAGAAAGAAACTGTCACGCCGTAAAATGCTGGCGGTGTCAGCGGGAACCTGTGGACTCTCTTTGCCCACTTTTTTGCAGCTCAAAAGTGCGTATGCCGCCTCGAATCGCAGTTCCGAAGCCAAAGCGAAATCCTGCATCATCGTCTATTGCTGGGGTGGAATGAGTCATCTCGAGACGTGGGATTTGAAACCGGAAGCTCCCTCGGGAATTCGAGGCGAATTTTCAACCATCTCGACGACAATACCCGGAATACGAATCGGCGAACATTTACCGTTGTTGGCCAAACACGTCGAGAAGCTCGCAATTATCCGTTCGATTCATCACGACGATTCGGCTCACGGTCGCGGTATGTATTGGAACCTGACCGGCCACAAACCGCCGCGTGCAGGAAACATTTCCCCGCAAC
>Ga0114931_10011062_pt1 | contig 10694 bp, 7 predicted proteins | sample 2SBtaG_FD_89579 | JGI IMG/M metagenome (GOLD analysis project Ga0114931, IMG submission 89579) | Deep subsurface microbial communities from Kolumbo volcano to uncover new lineages of life (NeLLi) - 2SBTROV14_V59a metaG | ecosystem: Environmental > Aquatic > Marine > Volcanic | place: Kolumbo...
AAATAAAAACCTCTGTTCGTTTCAATTGTAATACTATCTTGTTTTATAATTACATTTCCAATTAATTCAACATTATTATCTGTAATAAATTGAACAGCTTTATTGCAAGTAATGACAACATTCCCTTGAGTAATCACCACATTATTATAAACTTCACGAATAATCTTCCCGTTTATATTTCTACCAACAAGACTGTCTCCTTTTACCTGAATTGTATTTTCATTTGTTTGAGCATTTACAAAAAATGAAAACATAATTAAAAGTAAGAAAATGTTTTTTAACAATTTTATCATTTACGTTTTGTAGAATCTGATTTGGAAATGTAAGTAATATTATAAACTACATAATTCATAAGGTCTTGGTCAGATTCAAAACCATAGCCTTTAATTGTCTCCGTCGGTGAAACAATCTTAACAAATTTATCGGATACTATTTTTTTATCTCTGTCTCTGTAAATAAGTTCCTCTGTTCTTACAACGGTACCACTATCGCTTACGGCAACCACACTGTCAATTGCATACAGATCTTTTGTAATATCATTTACCTTTCCCTTTTTTGCTGTTATAACACTTGTTATTTTAAATTTAGGATTATAGAACACTACTTTAATATTCTCATCCATCAAAGTCTCCTGTTCTTTTTCAAATATTCTCATGTGTCCGGCGTAAAGGATTGCTTTTGTAATACCGGAATCACTAAAGATTACTTTGGTATTCCAGCTTTCCTGAGAAGGTAAATTTTTAACATCTATAGAAGGATCAACTATCGGTTTAACTTGGAGATTATTACAACTTAAAGAGGTTAGTAATAAAATTAAAAAAAAATAAATGATTTTTTTCATCTTTGGCGTAAACCGAGATTTATAAGATCGTGCAAGTGAATCATTCCGATTGGTTTTTTATCTTTATTAATAATAATTAGGGACGTAATTTTATAATTTTCCATCTGCTGTAATGCAAAAGAAGCCAAATAATCCTGAGCTAAAACTTTCGGGTTCAATGACATAATATCTTTGGCTTTAAACCCATTAATACTAAGTGATTTTTCCAATAATCTTCTTAAATCACCATCAGTAATTATACCTTTTAATATTCCCTTTTTATTAACTACACAAGTTGCGCCGAGACGTTTTGTAGTGATTTCCAAGATTGCATCTTTTATTGGTGCTTGTTCTTCCACAATTGGGATATTATCTCCTTTCTTCATAATCTCGCTTATCTTTAGAGATAATCTCTTCCCTAAACTTCCACCCGGATGTAGAAATGCAAAATCCTCAGCTGTAAAACCGTTTTTTTGAAGTAAAGCAACAGAAAGTGCATCACCCAAAGCAAGAGTTGCGGTAGTGGAAGCGGTCGGGGCTAAATCGTGGGGACATGCTTCTTCTTTAACAGCAATATTCAGCAAAATATCACAAGCAATAGCCAAAGATGATTTCGGATTTGCTGTCATTGCAATTAAAATTACTTTTAATCTTTTGAACATAGGTAAAAGATTTACAATTTCTTCTGTTTCGCCGCTCTTGGAAATTAAAATTACTACATCATCTTTTCTCACCATTCCCAAATCGCCGTGTAGTGCATCTGTTGGGTGTAAATAAATTGCTGCCGTTCCGGTTGAATTCATTGTGGCAACAATTTTACGAGCTATCAAACCGGATTTACCCATTCCTGAAAAAACAACCCTGCCTTTCGATCTGTAAATTACATCAACTGCTTTGGCAAATTGTTGATTAATGCTGTTTACTAAATTAGAAACAGCTTCGGCTTCTATTCTAATTACTTCTTTTCCGGCTTGAATTATTCTATCGACTGTCAAATGATCTGGCTCCCAATTACCTATAAAGTTAGATAAATAAATATTAAAAATTCAGCTATAAAAATAAAGATTAAAATAGAGAATTAATGAAAATAACACTAATAGTTTTTAACAGCTTTATCAATTTTCTGTACTTCGATTAATAAATTTTTTAATTGTGATAACGGCAACTGTGATGCTGCATCGCTCAGAGCTTTTTCCGGATTTGGATGAACTTCTAAAAATAATGCACTTATTCCTACTGCTACAGCCGCTTTAGCTAAAGGTAAAATAAATTTAGGCATACCTCCGCTTTTCCCGCCTTCACTCGGAATTTGTACCGAATGTGTAGCGTCCATTACTACAGGATAGCCCAATTCCTTCATAATAACCAATCCCCGCATATCAACTACTAAATTATGATATCCAAAACTTGAGCCTCTTTCAGTAAGAAGAATTTTATCATTCCCCGTACTTTTAACTTTTTCAGCAGCAAATTTCATATCTTCGGGAGCTAAAAATTGTCCCTTTTTAATATTAATTATTTTTCCGCTTTCCCCGGCAGATTTTAACAGCGCTGTTTGTCTGCACAAAAAGGCGGGTATCTGCAAAATATCTGCAAAATCAGAGACAGATGAAATATCTTGCGTAGCGTGGATATCAGTTAAAATAGAAAGACCAAATTCTTTTTTGACCTCGGATAAAATCCGCAATGCTTCGTCACCCAATCCCTCAAATGAATCAACACTGGTTCTATTTGCTTTTTTAAAACTTGATTTGAAAATAAAAGAAATATTTAACTCAGATGTTATTTTTTTTATCTCTTCAGCTGTTTGAAAAATCATCTCTTTATTTTCTACTACACAGGGGCCTGCTATTAAAACAAAGGGATTTGAGTTTGATATTTTGATGTTTTGTAATTCAATTGTCAATTTTATTATCCCAATTTTTAAAATTATGATAAATGGTTCATTATTTTTTCTTAATTTAACAAAATTATAATATATTAAAATAAAGTAGTAAGATAATATTGAACTTAATAGCTCGTCTAAATATAAATAATTCATACAACTTATTGAAAAATAATATCTAACTTAGAAAATATATAAAATCGGATATACCATGTTTTCAAAAAATAACTCTAATTCATTAATGAAAATTTTTATTGCTATAGTGTTTTATTACTCGTTTTCATTTCCCCAGGCTAATAGTAACTTAGATGCAGCTAAGTTGAAACTTGCAATTAAAAAAATAACTGTACTAGGAAGTGTTCTTTATGTTGCCGCTCACCCTGATGATGAGAATACTGCTTTTCTAGCATACTGTGCTAAAGGAAAATTACTTGAGACGGGATATTTATCACTGACAAGAGGAGACGGTGGACAAAATTTAATAGGTACGGAACAATCTGAGTTACTAGGAATAATCAGAACTGAAGAATTATTGCAAGCAAGAAAGATTGACGGTGCAAAACAGTTTTTCAGCCGGGCTGTTGATTTCGGTTACTCTAAAAACGCTCAAGAAACATTAAAATTTTGGGGAAGACTAAAAATATTGTACGATGTAATTTGGACAATAAGAAAATTCAGACCCGATGTAATTGTAACAAGATTCCCCGGAACGGGCGAAGGCGGTCATGGTAATCACACTGCTTCTATAATACTTGCAAAAGACGCTTTCAAATTGGCTGCCGACTCAAATGTTTTTCCGGAACAATTAAAATATGTAAAACCCTGGCAGCCGAAAAGAATAATGTGGAACGCCTGGCTCCCTTTAATAAAGAGAAGAAATGAAGACCCCAATAAATTACTATCCATAAATCTCGGCAAATATAATCCTTTACTTGGATTATCATATACAGAAATAGCCGCATTGAGCAGGAGTATGCATAAAAGTCAGGGATTCGGTTCTTCAGGAAGAAGAGGAACATCGCTGAATTATTTTCAAATTTTAGACGGAAGTAAACCCTCTACTTCGATATTTGATGGAATTGATTTCAGCTGGAACCGTGTAAAAGATGGTAAAGTTATAGGTGATATTTTAGATAAAGCATATAAAAATTTCAATGCAGAAAAACCTTATCAAGTGCTACCATTATTATTAAAAGCCTACAAAAAAATGGAGACATTAAAAAATGATTATTGGGTCAAAATAAAAAAAGAAGAATTGAAAGAAGTAATTAAAAATGCCACAGGTTTGTGGCTTGAAGCAAATGCTAATGATTATTCCTCTGTTCCGGGCGGACAAGTAAAAATAACTGCCGGAGTAGTAAACCGATCTCCTGTAAATATAAAATTGCAAAAAATTATATTTCCTTATTCTTCAAATTCTTATTCATCCAATGAAGTTCTTCAAAACGGTAAATTCAAAAAAATTGAAGAAGAAATAACTCTCCCGGTAAATATCAAATACACACAGCCCTACTGGCTTAAGGAAAATCACACACTTGGGTCCTATAATGTTAAGGATAAATCACTAATCGGTAATCCGGATAACAGGCCGCCGCTCAATATTATTTTTATACTTTCTTTCAATGGAACCGACTTATCTTTTAACGAACCAGTTCAATATACTTGGACTGACCCTATTGAAGGAGAAAATGTTAGACCCTTTGAAATAAGACCGGCTGTGTCTGTAAATCTGGAAGAAAACGTTTTACTTTTTTCAAACAATAAAAGTAGAAAAATCAACATAACCATTAAAACAAATGCCGATAATTCTAACGGCGTACTTAAATTAAAATTGGGTAAAGGATGGAAATCCGAGCCGAATGAAATTAAATTTAATCTGCTAAAAAAATACGATGAAAAAGTTTTTACATTTAGAATTACTCCACCTAACAATAGTTCAACTTCTATGCTTTTTCCACAAGCAATTGTAAGGGGTAAAACTTACAATAGAGGAATTCATATTATCAATTATAGATACATTCCAATTAGAACTGTATTTCCGCTCGCAAAAACAAAACTTGTAAGATTAAATATTAAAAAAGTTATTGACAAAATCGGCTATGTTATGGGACCCGGTGATTTAATCCCTGTTTCACTTGAAACATTAGGTTACAAAGTAAAACTTTTAAGCGATAACGAAATTATAAAATCTAACCTTAATAAATATGATGCAATTATTGTAGGAATTAGAGCATACAACACAAGAGATGTTCTCTCTAAAAAGAATAAAAGACTTTTGGATTATGTAAAAAACGGCGGTACTATGCTTGTACAATACAGTAACAGTTTTAGATTGAAGACAAAAACCATCGGACCATATCCGTTTCATTTATCACACAAAAGAGTTACTGAAGAAAACGCAAATGTTAAATTATTAAATCCAAAAAATACCTTGTTTTCTTTCCCTAATAAAATTACTCAAAATGATTTTAGAAATTGGATACAGGAACGCGGTTTGTATTTTGCAGATACATGGAATAAAAAATATCAAACTCCTATTGCATTACACGATACGGGTGAACCAGATTTAAAAGGAGGATTGCTTTATACAAAATACGGCAAAGGTGTTTTCATTTACACCAGTTATTCTTTTTTCAGACAATTGCCCGCCGGAGTGCCCGGGGCATATAGATTTTTTGTAAATTTAATCTCTGCAGGAAAAGCAAAATAGATCTTATTATGAAAAACAAAAAAACATCTGAAGCCGAAAAACCGCCGTTGTTCAAAAACTGGAAAGGCTGGTATTTTTTAGAAATTGGCAATCTTGTCTTTTTAATCATTCTTTTTTATTTATTTACAAAATTTTTTGAATGAAAACCCTTGACTGGATAATACTTTGCGGGACACTCCTGTTTATAGTTGCATACGGAGTTTGGAAAGGACGCAGAAGCAAAAATATGAAGGGCTACGTCCTTTCGAACAATGATATGAAATGGTGGACAATTACCATCTCAATCATGGCTACACAGGCAAGCGCAATTACTTTCCTTTCAACACCGGGACAAGCTTACGTTGACGGTATGCGTTTTGTTCAATTCTATCTCGGTTTACCTATTGCAATGGTTATACTTTCCTTAACCGCTGTACCGCTTTATCATAAATTAAAAGTTTATACGGCTTATGAATTTTTAGAAACCAGGTTAGACCTTAAAACAAGAACACTTGCGGCACTTTTATTTTTAATGCAAAGAGGACTTGCAGCAGGGCTTACCATTTACGCACCTTCTATTATTTTATCAATGCTTCTCGGTTGGAATATTTATTGGACTAATTTAATTATAGGGGTTCTTGTTATAATTTACACTACTTCCGGCGGGGCAAAAGCCGTTGGGTGGACTCAGTTCCAGCAGATGATAATTATCACACTCGGTATGCTCGGTGCTTTTTATATGATTTTACATTTAATGCCTAACAATGTCTCGGTTCTCGACTCTATTAAAGTAGCAGGTAAAATGGGTAAACTTAATGCTATTGATTTTTCATTCGATTTAAATAATAGATATAGCTTTTGGTCGGGAATACTTGGTGGATTGTTCCTTCAACTTTCCTATTTCGGTACAGACCAATCACAGGTACAGCGTTATTTAACCGGTGAATCAGTAAAGCAGAGCAGATTGGGATTGCTTATAAACGGAATTGTAAAAATACCGATGCAGTTTTCTATTTTATTTATAGGCGCAATGCTTTTTGTTTTTTATCAGTTCACATCTCCCCCGCTTTTCTTTAATCCTGTTGAGACAAATAAAATTGTGCTGAGCAAGCACGGACCGGATTATAAAGCACTTCAAAATGAATTCAAATTAGTACAAGCGGAAAAGAAGGAAGACGTTTATAATTTGATAGACGCTATGCACAATAATGATAATACTAAGGTTAAAAGTATACAATCAAAACTTGATGTGTCCGAAAGTAAAATTACTTCACTACGAAAAGATGCAAAATCCTTAATGAAGAAGAATGATAAAACAGCCGATACAAATGACACCAATTACATTTTCCTAAATTTTGTTTTAAATTTTCTTCCCGTCGGATTAATCGGGTTGGTGCTAGCTGCAATTTTTTCGGCTTCGATGTCTTCCACTTCATCTGAGATAAACTCACTTGCTTCAACTACTGTTGTTGATATGTACAAAAGACTTTTTAAGAAAGAAGCAACCGAAAAACATTATGTATTCATTACAAAATCTGCTACGGTGTTTTGGGGAATACTTGCAATTTTGTTTGCACAGTTTGCAAATAAAATGGGCTCATTAATTGAAGCGGTAAATATTTTGGGCTCGCTTTTTTACGGAACAATACTCGGAATTTTTCTTGTTGCATTTTACTTTAAAAAAGCAAGCGGGACAGCAACATTTTATAGTGCAATCATAAGTGAAATAATCGTCGTGCTTTGCTTTATTTTCACAGGAATCTCTTTCCTTTGGTACAATGTAATTGGTTGTTTATTGGTAATTATTTTAGCGGTGATTATTGATAATTTATTCCTTAATAAGAAATACAACAGTAAGTCTTCTTACTAAATTAATAAGGTAAAGCAGAGCAACAAGTGAACCTTCCATTTGAATTTTATATTGAATATGTTACCTTCGGTTACATTTTTTTATGACTCAATTAACCCACCTACAATTATAATAATTGATCTTCCTGAAGCATCTTTTGTAACAATTAAAACATATAATATACTTGGTCAAGAAATTAAAACTCTTTTAAGTACCCAAAAGTACAGGAACATTTAATATACAATGACAAGTTGATAATAACGTTGAAAATAAAGTCCCAAGTGCAACTTATATTTAAAGAGTAATTATAGGCTCTCGTATATTTACAAAGAAAATGGTCTTGCTTAAATAACGACAAATGTTGTAATAGTAAATAATCTAAATATTAGTACATATTTGGTGATTGTTCTAAAGCTAATTTAATATCTCGTCAATAAATTAGTCATGTAAACACCTGGTTAAATCTTTATGTCTTGTCACCAATTATTTGCCTGTACCGGCATTTAGTTGTTTTAATGTTCTTTGCAATTTCTGTAATTCTTTTGCTGCATCTGAAAAACGCTTTTGTCCGGAATATTGCAAATATTTATTAAATGCATTATTAGCTTGTTTTATTAATTCCCTTTGTAAAGTATTAGGTTTTACCGGAGCAGTTGAAACTTGTGAAATTACTTTGTTGGAATTTAATGCAAATAGTTTCTCTAATGCTTTATCAAACGATTTGGCATAACTCATATCATCTCCGTGCATTACTACTACAAGTCTTAATTCAGGATAAGCAGCAGTTTCAGCTTGAAGATAGATTGGTTCTACATAAAAAAGGGTATTTGCTACAGGAATTGCAAGTACATTTCCGCGTATAACATTAGAGCCGCGCTGATCCCATAAAGTAAGCTGACCCGATAAATAGCTATCCTGATCAATTTTAGTTTCAACTTGTTGAGAACCGGTAATCATTTTACCCTTTGGAAATTGATAAGCAATTAATTTACCGTAATTTGGTCCGTCACATAATCCGGCTATCCATCCAATCAGCACCTGTCTATTTTTAGGTGCAAACGGAAGTATGAGAGAAAACTCAGGTCTATCCGAACCCGGGAGCTGCCAAATAATATGATATGGTTCCACGGGCTGAATATTACTGTAATATTTCTCTGTCGATCTAACCCAAAGATCTTCTTGATTATAAAATACATTTGGATCAGTCATATGGTATTTTGCATAAATTAATCCCTGTGCTCTTAACATATCTTTAGGATATCTTATATGAGCCAACAAACCTTTTGACATAGCAGATTTCTGTTTAAATAAGTGAGGATATATTTTGCTCCAAACTTTTATTATTGGGTCGTTTTTATCCATAACATAAAAATTAACGGAACCATCAAAAGCATCAATAGTTACTTTAACAGAATTTCTTATATAGTTTGAACCGTTAAATTCTTTATCTACTATGGTTACTAAATTCCTAGCCTGATTTCCTGCCTTAAATGGGATAATTTCTTTAGAGGAAAATGGTTCACTATATGGGAAATAGGTTGATGTAGTATAAGCATCAATTATCCAATAAAGTTTCCCCTTATCTAAAACAATATAAGGGTCTTCATCAAACTTTAGAAATGGAGCAATAGTTTCTACCCTTTCTTGAATTTGACGACGAAACATCAATCTGCTGTTAGCGGTAGGATAATCTGAAAATAATAATTTTGTCCCATCAAATTTATAACTGAATAAAAATTTTCGCCACAATCCATTAAATTTTACACCGCCTTTCCCTGTGTAACGAGTGTAAACATTATCGCTGCCATTTGGATAATCAAATTCTTTTTCTTTTGAATTAACAACAACAGGTGTATTGGTTAGTTCTCCATAATAAACGCTCGGCTGTTTTACTTTGAGTTTCGGATCTTCACTTTTAATGGGAATATCCTTAATTAACAAATGGGGTAAACCTTGTGAAGTAAATTCGTTTACGGTTGCCATTGTAATTCCGTAACCGTGAGTGTATTGGAATCTATTATTCACAAAAGTTTGGCTCTGTTCAGGAAGATTTTTAATATTCATTTCTCTTGTAGAAACCATAATTTCCCGGTATTTGCCGTTTACATAATATCTATCTACATCTACACTTGAAAATTGATAATATAGACGAAAACCTTGAAACTGTCTATAAGTTGCATCTAAAGCTCTCCAATCCCATAAGCGAATATTGTCAAATATACTCGGATTCTTTTTAACTGTTTCTATTGTAAAAGTACCATTTTCAGGAAATTCTTTCTCTTCAACTTTATTTAAACCAAAGCCATATCTTGTAAATTTTATATTGTTAGTAATATATGGTCTCTCGTAAGTTATTTCATTTGGCTTAACCAAAAAAGTTTCAAAACCGCCCGGGATAACTGTTAACAAAACAAACCATAGTAGAATAATTCCACCTGCTAAACTTGCCAAAATATAAATTGGAGAATCGGAAGGTGTCATCTTAGTTCTAGAAAATAGAGATTTGTATTTATTTCTAAAGGCCGGAATAAGTATTAGTATACTTAGTAAAACCATTATTACAGCAATAATATTGTAAGCTGGAATGAGAATATTTGTATCTGTCCAGACAGGTCCAAAAACAATTCCCCCCGATGAATACATTAAATGATATTTATTCAGGATTTTTCCATAAGCTAAAACTAATAAGAAGAAACTTGAGTTTATAAAAATCACTTTATGTAACTTTTTTGTAGATTCATATTCATATGGTGGCAGATAAAATGATAATTCATTATTACTGAAACGAACAAAAGCAGAAATAAATGCAGTAACAAGACCTATAAAGGATATCATAAATAAAAGTCCGAAAATTTCGTCGAGAAATGGAAGTGTAAACATATAAAAACCTAGACTTTTGCCAAAAATCGGATCGAAAATATTAGTCGGATATTTATTCCAAAATTGAAGAATGGTCTCCCAATTTGAATAGCCCCACAAACTACCTACAAAAACAGTAAAGATTAGAGAAATAATTTTAAGAATTTTAAAATTCTTAGGTATAGAATAAATTAAAGCAAAAATAAATCCGAATGAAATTAAAGCTGCTAACAAAGTTGATGAAACACTATAAATAATTTCTATCCAAAAACGGTGACTGAAGCCCAAAGCACTGAACCAAAGAGCATCCACCCAAAATCCCATTGACCAAAAAAAGCCGACTGAAATAATGCCAAAGGCAAAGCCAAAAATTACAGTTATTTTATTCTTCTTTTTTAGTCCTCGCATAATAATAATAACCGCTACAGCTAATAATGCGATAAGTAATAAATTATACATTTTTAACTCTCCTCATAAAATTTTTTTTGCCCGGATAATGTTCTTTAATTTTCATTCTATTTTAAACGTATTAAATATTTGGTTTTAAACCAAATAAATTACTTTATATTAACATAAATATTGAATTTGTGGA
>Ga0114931_10011063_pt1 | contig 10692 bp, 16 predicted proteins | sample 2SBtaG_FD_89579 | JGI IMG/M metagenome (GOLD analysis project Ga0114931, IMG submission 89579) | Deep subsurface microbial communities from Kolumbo volcano to uncover new lineages of life (NeLLi) - 2SBTROV14_V59a metaG | ecosystem: Environmental > Aquatic > Marine > Volcanic | place: Kolumbo...
AATTCCTTTGCTGATTTAGTTTCACCACTGTCAACATAATTCGTAATATCTTCAACGAACAGTTGGAGGCTTCTCTTTTCAACAAATTCAACGGTCTGGTCATATAGGTATCCTGCATTAAATTTCTCCTCTCTTTCATATTCATCGGATAAAGAAATTAGAATTGATTTAATCTCTTCTTCATCTTCCTTCTTTTTAACATTCACGACCTCCTTCATAAAGATGCTTTCAATCTCTCTTCCTGGAGCAGTGTGATACTCGTCATAAAAGTCAATACACCAACCAGCAATTAATCTAGCTGTTGATGATGTGAGGTAAGAGGAATCCCATTTCTTCCTAATCCGGTCAAGAAATTCTGTGGAAATAATTAACCCAGTAATAATCCTTCTTTCAATAAACTGCGATTCATCCATGCAATCTGTGGTCTATATTTTTTAACTTCACAGCCATACTCATTTGTTCAATTCTAGAAACGATACGATCTCCTAATCTATTTGCCAATTCCTTTCCTGTCAAATTAGATGTGAAAATGGTAGGCAATAAAAATTCATATCTATGATTCACCAATTGATAAATTTTTTCCAATACCCAATCGGTGACTTGCTCTGCTCCTATATCATCAAGTACCAATAAATCTGCGTTGATATGGTCTTCAAAAAATAAAGGATAGAATCCCTCATCATAATAACTCTTCCTCAACTTCTCCAACAAATCAGGTAACGGTACAAACAAGCATTTCTTGAATCCTAATTGTTCAATGAAAGAACCCTTCATAACGTCAAACATAATCTTACAGGCAAACAGTGTCTTTCCACTACCTGTCCCACTGCCCCCAATCATCAAACTACCATGTTCTAAAATTTGTTTCAAATAACGATTATCAATTCTAATGTTAATTGACTGGAGGTCATCTCGTATCCGTGGAGTAAAAGATTCTAATACCTTATCTTGAATTAAGGTATTCCACTTCTTTTCACGAAGACAGAAATCACAAGTTTCCCTTACCATAGACCTGCCACAGGTTTTACATTTCATTGTTCCTGCTCCTTTCGTCTCCTAGCTTCCTTTTTAATATCACGGATTCGTTGTCGCTCCTGATATTCCTGTTGACGGAATGAACTTTTTCTCCTCCTTCGTAATTCGTTACGATGGAGTTTATTCTTCTTTTGATTTTTATATGCCATAACTAAAATGAATATTCTGATTCTTTTTTATTCTTGAATGCATTCTTAGGAACCTTTCCATTTTTTCTGTCTTCCCATTTCTTCAATTGTTTTGGATCATCTAACCATCGGTTCTGATTCAACCAAGTGGTAGCAAGTGGAATCCATTCTTCACCCTCCTTCCATTGACTGCTCAACTTCTGTTCATCAATAGCTTCTTTGATTTGGATCCATGTAGGTTTCAACGAATTGGAATCTTTCATATTACAAAGAGTCTGCCATCTCTTCAAACAGGCCCCTTTACTTCCAATTCTGTTGGGGGGGTATTGTTTCATGAATTTGTCAAAATCTGCTAATATAATCTTTTTATGTTTCTTAGTCTTTTTATTACTTAATCTTTTTAGGGTTGGATTTTCCGTATAGGGAAGACCCGTATAGGGCAAACCCGTTTGTGGCTTATTTGCCTGCAATCCGTAGATTTCCAATCCATTCTCCTCTAAGAAAGATAAATTGTGTTCAATATTAAAAATTCCAGGTTTATCGGTATAGGCCCAGAAAATACCTGCCCATTTCTTATCAGATTTTCTACGGTACCTAACCAACGTGACATATTCAAATTTTTCTAATTCTTGAATACCTGATCTAATTGCATCACGACCTTCTTTCATATATGATTGAAGTGTTGTTACATGAGTTCTCCACCCTTCCTTATTACTCAACAGTATGCCAAGAATGGCTTTTGCTTTTCCACTAATTAAATTGTTTCTAAGGAACTGATTAGGTATTTGGGTATAATGTATCGAGCCACTACAATTAATGGCATCTGGTACGGTTAAAACAAGCCTATTAGAAGATTTCTTAGTCCGTTTCATATTGTGTTATAACATTTGAGTGCTTTGAAAATTTAACAGGATAATTCATTTAATTTTTGTGAAGATTAATTGTTATAATTCATTTTGATTTCCTGAAGATTAAACCACATAATTCATTTACATTTTATGAAGATTCAGACAAGTAATTCATTTAGCCTTTTTGAAGATTGTTTTCAATAATTCATTTTCATCAATTGAAGATTGTTTTCATTAATTCATTTCTTGTTGATAAAGATTTCTTTTTATAATTCATTTAGGTTCATTGAAGATTAAACCACATAATTCATTTATAGGTTCTGAAGATTGACATTCATAATTCATTTACGGCCAATGAAGATTGTAACCTGTAATTCATTTTAATTTCTTAAACTCAAGGAAAGCCTCCTAGGAAACAAACAAAACCATTTCCCCTCAGGGACAAACAAAACCTAGAAGGCTCCTTGAGTAATTTTAATTTCATCTTTTAATTTCTTTACCTGATCCAAAGTCATATCTCCGGGATCAGTAGATAGTTGATTATATACCGTTGTATTGACTCCATGAAATCTCAACTCAGCAGCTAACTCTTTTGCCCTTTGTTGAGCAATTTTTTCAGGGTCAAATATAATTACAATGGATTCATATAAACCAGCTATCAATCTAATCTGCTGTCTGGTATATCCTGTGCCTAAAGAAGCGAATGCGGGTTCACCAATTTTCCAAACATCAAATGCTCCTTCAACGCAGATTCCTAATTTCCTTCTACTTGTTATAGGCTCTGTTGGTCCTTCATAGAGAATATTTTTATGAGGGATCCTTTCACGGTCCTGCGGACAAGCCATATATTTCTTTTCTTGCTTTCCTGTATAATCACGGCATTGAAATGAAACTATTTGCCCTCCCCAATAAATCGGTATTAGAATTCTAAACCCATAAGGAATTCCATCTAATACACTGTACCAGGAGGTTCCCATTAACCCATATTTCTTTTCTAAGTACGAAGAATCAAATCCTCGCTTTCTCAAATATTCATGATGAACCTTTTCCATCTTAGTAACACCTGTAGGAAATTTGAAAGCTTTCCTTTTAATCTTGATAGATGAATTGGTATTACGTGAAATTTGTTTCTTCCCGTTGGCAGATAATCTATATTTGATTATAATCTGTGAGGCTTGGTAGTACTTAATACCTAACAATTTCATCACCGTATCTGCGACACTATGAGCACCACATCTCCAGCAATAGAAATAATGATCTGAAAGATTAAACCCTAAGTGATATCCAGATGTTCCTGTACAGAAAGGGCATTCAATATTGATCCATCCTTCCCTATGATGCTTATGATTATCTGGAGAAGTACCAATTCCGTAGTCGTTGAAAAAATCGAGGATACCCATTATATGTTAATATACAAATTCAACCTACTTCTTTCAATTCTAATTTCATATTCCTAATCCCTGTTTCAATTCGAGGAAAGGACCACTGTTTTTTTCTTAGGCTTTTCGCCACCCTGCCTAATCCCCTTACTCCTAAAAAAAAAGTAGGATCATCCAATACCATTTGTGAAATCTCCTTTGAATCATCGGATAAAGAATCAAATAATTCAAAGAATGCAGCCGGGTCAGTTGATAGTTGATTATCATAATATTCTTCTGTCTCTTCATCCAACAGAACCAACCGCTCTTCTTTGTGACAGTAATTGATCAATCTGTTCTTGATACATATATAAATCCAGACTGATAATTTATTATGATTAGCACGATAACTAAGACATGCTTCACAATAGGCTAGACAAGCCTCCCCAAATAAGTCATCCCAATCAATACCTGTTGTTTTATGAAACGACCATGCCAACTTTCGAATCAAATTAATATATTTTTTCATGACGATTTTGATTTTGTTTTTTGTTGTAATATACGTTGGATCTTAAGTAACCTTTTATCCAATATTTTTGCACGCTCTCTGTCTCCTTGTTCTTGGAGTTGATAAATTCTAGATGCTAAATCATTAATCTTCTGATAAGCATCGATGACTTTTGTTCGTCTCATATCAGTTAAGATTTTTAAGTACATTTGACATGAAGATGTGATAATGATTAATTGATAAATACACCAATTCATCAGCACAAAGAATGGTATGAACCTTTCCCATTCTGCAAATCCTAGGGACCAGCAAATGAAACTCTAATGACCTCCTATTGACCTGGAGCTCCAACTGTTCGTTTTGTTTTTTCATTTTTCACGATTTTAAAAAATTCAAAATAAGCCTTGTAGGCCTCTCGTTTTATTTTTTCTCCCTTACATAATGAATAAGGAGCGTTGTAGATTAAGGTACCACAATGTACCCATCTACCAAAAGACTTTCGATAGTATTCTAGGTTATATAGTGTAGGAGCCTTCATGATTGATACCTTTCTATTAATTCTGAGAACAAAGTTTCCTCATCAGGAGCCTGTCCATCTAGTACAGCATCCAGGACCTTACGTTTCTTGTCAAGCAATGCAGCTATATTATCTTCAATAGTGTCTTCTGCTAATAAATAATGAATTCCAACTGATTCCTTTTGACCTATCCTATGGCATCTGTCTTCAGCCTGAGATAATTCTCCGGGTGTCCAAGGTAATTCTATAAAGGCTACATTAGAGGCGGCTGTCAAGGTTAATCCTACCCCTGCGGCCTTAATATTACCCACAAACAATTGAACGCCAGAGACCTCCTGAAAACGTGTGGCAGCAAGGTCTCTGTCCTTAGCACTTACTGACCCATCGATCTTAACAGCAACCTCATGAAACTCTTTCATCAATTTATCAATCACATTTCTGTGAATTGCAAAGACAACCAATTTTTCTCCTGTGCTTAGGAATGTTTTAATCCATTCAACAACCTCCTTGAATTTTCCTTCAATAGATAATTGTTTAAGATATTCAATCTGTGCTAGTACTTCAGCATTGGAAGCCTTAACAGCAGCATCAGCCCCTTTATGTTCTTTAACATACCCTATAAAATCGTTCTCTAACTTCTGATATTCTTTTCGATTATCAATTCCAATTGGAACAAATGAACGAACCTTATCTGGAAGATCTTTGAGTACATCTTTTTTCAATCTACGTATCATCACGGACTGAGTCAATTTCTGATTCAGTTCTTCGGTATTTGTAGCTCCTCCAAAATCCCAACCAAATCCATTATGTTTGGCTCCACAATATCTTTTTCCAAACTCCCAGAAAGAGGAAACAACTGTTGGGTCAATGATTGTTAAAGCATTATAGATTTCTATGGGCCTGTTAAGAATTGGAGTGCCACTCAATGCAATAACATGAGGAATCTTCTTAGCTAATTTTTTGATAGCCTTGGTCCTCAAAGCACTATTGGATTTGAAGAAATGACATTCATCGGTGATTAATACCTGTACGTCTAATGACTCCAAATATGTCATCCAACTTGAAATAATGTCATAATTGATAATAAGAATTTCCTTTGTAGTACGGTAAGGCGATTTGCCACTCAGCACCTCTACCTCCGTATCATTCATGCATTGTTCAATCTCCCTTTTCCAATTCAATTTCAGACTGGCAGGGCAAACAATTACGACAGGTCTTTTTTCACGATGTAACTCTAGGTAAGCCAATGATTGAATCGTCTTCCCTAATCCCATCTCATCACCTATCAATGCATTCCCATCTCTTGATTCTAAGAATCCTAATCCTTCTTTTTGAAATGGCATTAATGGTTTCTTGAAATCAGGAATATCAATGCTTTCAATAGGTTGTTTTTGAATCTCAATTTTTTTCAAATGCTTTTGCAAAGTCTCCCCTAATTCAAATCCCCAAGAGTGTAATGCTTCAATATTCTCCATCGTGATCAAACAGTTCCATGTCTTGGTAATAGGATCGTATCTTCGTCCATTTAATCCTCTAACCTCTCCCAGTGTTTCATTACTGAATGGGAAGATAATTTTGATACGGTCCCCTTTCTGAACAGCCTGTTTCTTGGCTTCTTTTTTATGAGTTCCATTTTGCTTAACATTATCAGGAATAGTAATTTCCTCAGCAACCTCCAGTTTCTGTTTCACAATTGATTTAGGTATCCAATTATCTACCTGCTGACTACGAATCAACGCCTGTAAGTGATTCTTATCCTCTTCGGATACATTATCTAAGCGAATATCCCTTGCTCCCCAATCACCTAAGCATTCAGGTCCTATACCTAACAGTATAGAACCAGGATGAGTTAACGTCCTGCCACAACGGGCACAAGATCCTGCTGGATCAATCTCTCCATGACCATATACCTTATAGGCCCTTGCAGTCTCAACAACCACCGACGCCACAAAGGACGTCGGTAATTGAGATTTAGATGCAAACATCGAATTGATTTTAAAATGAAATGCTTTCATGACCTTGCTTCTATGTCTGCTAATAATGATTTGATATTTTCAATCCTAGCAAGTTCCTGACCTACCAATCTAGCATCAATTGATGTCTGTAATAATTGAACCGTATGCTCCAACTCATATATCATTCGATCAAATAATTCAATTGGAACCTTAGGATCTTTGATATTGGTCAAATCAATCTTCCTATTCAAATCAGTAGTCATTTCAATATCCTCAGGAAATTCCAATCCATCTTTCTTGACACATTCTTTCAAGCGACTGTAATCACCCCAATAACCTCCTCCGATTGACTTATCTAATCTGCTTACCGCGGTAGGTTGTAATTCTTTATGGGTAACCATATAATTCAGTAAAGCATATCGTTTCGCTAAAGCTACATTATTCCCAAAATTTCCACAATGGGAATCCTCAGGACTTAATAAAACGATCCCATCATTATTTGAACAATTCTTAATGGTATAACCTAAATATTCCAATTCTTGGCCTTTCTTCAAATTATCTTCATCAACATATTTCTCCTCCAATTTCCAGTAACCATAAACACAACGAGTACCATCTCTTGAAGGATCGTAGATGTCATTAATAACACCATCAATCATCGCAGTGTAATGCTTGCTAAGTGATATGACCAATCTTCCTTTAGGCAATTCGCTGGCTTTTAGATGTACCTTACAGCCTTCCCCTATGTGCATTGTAGGAGTCCAAATGAATCCTAAATCTTTCATATAATCCTTGAACCATTTACGATCGACATTCACCCCATTTGATGCTGATTTAGGTCTCTTATTTTTTTGCCGTTTGCTTAGCCTTTGATTAGCATTCCCTTCTGCTAGTTTATCATAGATTTCTGCATAAGGCAATCCAGTAGCATTGGCGATTGCTCTAGTCACACAATCACCCGTCTTTCCTTTTCGTCCGGATAGGGCTCTCCCACCGTCGTTAAATTTGAATTCTGTTTTCATCGTTTTGTTTGTTTTTAGTTTGCATAAGACGGCTCACGCCGTTTCGTCCATCTAGGACTCATCAGTTATACTTTGTACCAAATATCACCTTTCAGAGGATTTGGATTTGATAAGCAGTAATAAGTTGAATCTTTTTCCAATTCATCAAACTTGATCAAAACCTCTTCTAATTCGTTGTCCATCTCTTGAACAAGAACACCTATATCCCTACCTTCCAAATCTGGATACCTTGCATAAAGTTGATCAACTTCTTCTTCTGTTAATTCGATTGCATTTTTTAAAATCGTTTCCATCGTTTTGTTTGTTTTTGTTAACATGAAATAAAAATAGTGAACCTTATTTAAAAAAACAAACTTTTTTAAAGATATTTTAAAAAAATATTAAGGTATTTTTAGAGGACAGTTAAGGCGAACAACAAGATAATTCCATTTTCAATAAACAAAGCCATTTTCCATTTCTTTACTTTGTTTTTCTCAACCTTTACATTATTAGATCCGATTGATTTTTGTACGGATATCATCTCCTTTAGATTAGTAGTCTCCTTAGCATATGAAATGCTGTCATTTTGATAGGATTGGATAATATTCTTAAATTGATTGTTCTGTAATTTACATACCTCATTCTTACTCTTTAACAGTACAACCTGGTCCTTAGCTTGATATCCTTGGACGATATCCTGTAGCATCATATCAATTCTCCAACTTGGGACGAATATGCCGCTGTCCTGGAGAAGGGTACCAGACTGACAATATGCTGTCACGCTTATCATCAGTATCAATACCAAGCAGATCAATTTTAATTTTTTCATATCTACGATTACTTTGATTCAATTCTTGTTCCAACGATTGAGATAACTCAGTCAATTTTGTAATAGAATCTAAGGCTTCTTTTCTTTTACCTGATTCAACTGTTTGTAACCGATGAAGATGTTGATTAGCAATTATCAATTCATTCATGCGGTGCCTTAATTTGTTATTCTCCTCACGTAGGGCTGAATTCTTTGAGCCTTGTTTATAAAAGTAAGCACCTCCTATAATTCCTAATAAAAATAGGATTATCAAATACCCATAATTCTTTAAAAATTTTTTCATGGCTTCGGTAACATTGCATCATTCAAAATCTGTAGAATAGCTCTCTTGACAAGTACAATAGCATCGGAAGATAATAGAACAGATTTGAAAAGTCTAGCATCTGCTTCATCCAATTCAAGAGACTTATTCTTTTTCAATTGATCAATAAACACTCCTACCTTAAGAATGGAATGTTCATCAGTAGCTTGTAACCTCATTAATGATCCTGTAACAGAAAGAGCTGCATTTCCTACTTCATTACCTACTTCATTAAGTAGTGAAAAATCTAAATTAATTTTCATTTTTTCATTTTTTATTTTCAATATATTTTGACAAAGCTGCCACCAAAATAGCAACTATAGAAAGAATCAAAAGTAAGCCTAAGATAGTCATTCAAATTGCATCTATAATAGCTATAAAAATCTATTTCCCATACCTGTCAATGATTTCATCAAAACGATTTTTAAAATCAATGCTTTCTTTTGAAAATTTGTCAATCTTACTCGCATTTTCTTTTAAAAAGATTGTTTGACTAGCCTTTGATGCCCCTTTAAAAACAGTTTTCATAATACTTAAAAATTGAACATACTCTTTAGGCTTAGATTCACCCATTGATTTGTTGCTTTTGTTACTTTTGCTTCTTTTCTTCACAATAGAATAAATACCAAAAGCCACTGCTCCTACTAGAACAAAAATTACAATTAAATTTGTCATGACATTTTTTATTTGAAGTTAACAATTTATTTTCATGGTGTCGATTTCATCATGGTAAAGGTAATTCTTCCTTATCCATCGAATTGATAATCTTAATTATATCCGAAACATCCCCAACCTTAAATATCTCGTGAATTTCTTCAACCGCAGATTTGTTTTCATCTGCAAAGACATTCTTCGTGATCCTTATTTTACTGAACTTGGGATAAACTTGAATTACTATTGCACTAACCTTAATCACTGGATCTGTGATTTCAATACCTGTTGATTCCGAAATAAATTTTTTCATAATTCCTTTTTTTTAAAATACATATATTATCTAAATTTTTTCAACTCAAGGTGCTGTCGTTCCTAAATCATATTCACTCATCCCGGTCCAATCTGCTGCCGTTATAACGATGTCCCCTTCATCATCATAAGCCCAGGAAGCCCCTCCCGCAAGTGTTCCGCTCGCACTTTCATTTGAATTTGATGCTGCTGTTTTTAATGCTCCTGCCGTCAATATTGGTGTATCTGTGTTTCCTGCTATTCTCAGAACGGTAGTGACTACCGCATCACCAATTCTATAATAATGAGTTCCTTTTAACCCGTAAACGAACCAATAAAACAACCCGTAAGTGGTGTCTATTGTCTCAGCAAAATCTACCCCCTTTCCATTACTTGATGAGTTTGTTACTGCCGTTGCTATAAACGTGTAACCTGCCGGAACTGGTGTCCAATTCCCCCAAGCCTTAGAGGTAATCGGATTGGCTACTTCATGAGTAGTAATATCAGTATAACTATCATCAAATCTTACCAACTCAACACTGTTGATGTCACTTATGTAGGTATCACAATATAATACATCATTTGGTTTCGTTAATATTGACGTGGGTACCCCTGTATCCGTTAGCAACTGGAATGATGAACTTGGTGCTTGCGTTTGGTTATTGGTATGTCCTGTTGGTGGTGTTTCCGTTGCTAGATTTAATAGAAATGTCTGCCTTCTTTGTCGTGAAGTTTTCGCTGCTCGATTGGCCGAACTCAAATAATAATCCACCGTAAAATACATGGTAGTTGAAGGAACCAACTCTTTCACGTTAAGACGTTCAATATATGTTGCAAGGGTCACCGACATAGTAGAACCTCCCGGCCCCCAATTCTGAGTATAATCTGCTGCCGCATGTGGTGTTAATGCACTTTGATTATATCTCCTAAAATCCATAAGTTTATACCCAGGCGTATCAGCTGTCAACTCTACTAATTTAGTTGAGCTATTAGGATTGATAAATCCAGGACGATAAAAAGATAATTTGCTAATGCCAGAATCCTTACAAAGTTCTGACACCTTATTACTTGATGAACCCAACGCTGTTTTAATCGCTGTCATTGTTAATCCGGTAGCAGTTAGTTCAGCCATTATAGTGTTGCAAAGCCCTCAATTTCTCCAGCACAACTGAAATTTCCTGTATTGAGATCAAATTTAAATTTAATTGCATTGAGCACATCCCTAATATAAAAGACATCTGCAATATTCCTTTCCTGATCAATATACAAA
>Ga0114931_10011064_pt1 | contig 10692 bp, 5 predicted proteins | sample 2SBtaG_FD_89579 | JGI IMG/M metagenome (GOLD analysis project Ga0114931, IMG submission 89579) | Deep subsurface microbial communities from Kolumbo volcano to uncover new lineages of life (NeLLi) - 2SBTROV14_V59a metaG | ecosystem: Environmental > Aquatic > Marine > Volcanic | place: Kolumbo...
GATGTATTGGGTCAGGTCATAGACATTGCCATTGATGATGACCCAACAGTCACCGGATGAGCTGTGTTGTGCAACATTAGAAGCGGTGTATCCACCTCCCGATGGTGGCGGGGTGGTTTGGTTGTTTTTCTGCTTATTTTTATTCGCAGTCGTGTTTGTAGCCCCTGGTGTGGGATTCGAAGATGTAGGAGCTATGTAATCTTGAGCTGACCACCCTTGTACCCCGCCACCAAAATCAACAGGTGTCCACCAGTATCCATCAGCATACACTGACGCACCGGTCACTGTTCCGGTAGTATCAGGTGGTATCGTATCAACCAAGGTACCTGAAGTCTTCGGAGTTGCACGGACCCGAAGAGAAGCAGTGGATTTCACGTTATCGCCAGAGGAGTAGACCGCGCCACTTGTCCCGATCTGTTGATCGTTTGTTTTTGTACCACTTTCCGGCGGTGTATTTGCGGAAGAAGACACGCTCCCAGACGAACCACTGCCCCCCTCTGGTGTTTGAGACGACGAAACAGGATCTCCAATGTCGCCAACGTAGAAACGAGGAAGAAGACCGTAGGCATACGCTGAGTGGTCATGAGGGTTTGTATCGTCGTTTTTCGTAATAAACGCATTTGTCGCGTCAGAGCCGCAAAGATCAACAATCGTTTGTACGCCACCGGGGTGAAATGAAAGATATGATGTTACGTCATATACTTTATCATTGATAATCACCCAGCAATCCTTTTTTTCAGCATGAAGCGCAACAAATTTGGCATCAAGAAAAGAACCCGCCGGCTTATTCACTCCTTTTGCTACATTCGCAACTCTCTGCTCCCCTGAAAGTGGTGCCGATTGGGTTGATCGATTGCTCGACAATGAACCGGCGATCGTCGAGTCAACGTTCCCCGCATTATGGGTTTGGATAACCCCCGCCGCGAAGATCGTCACGATAAAAGAAAAAAAGAATATGGTTGCTGTCGCTACGACTTTTTTCATAAGGTGAACTAATTTACAATAACTTAAAAAATTCGAAATGTACTACCCTCTTCGACACTCCTCCGGTAGCGAACCCCCTGATCAAGCTACTCATCATAGGTGGCGGACCACACAGGAAAATATCTTTCCCGAACAAACCACCGCTTATATCAGAAACTGCTTGCGCGTTCAGAAAACCGTGTTCATCGGAAAAGTAAGGGATGAATCGAAACCCTGAATACTGATCAGATATCGATGATAACTCTTGGTAAAATAATGCTTCGGACATATTCCGGACTGTGTAATAAAAGTCAATGGCATAACCTTCCGGTTTACGGTGACAAAGATCTCGCGCCATGTCTAAAAACGGCGTTACGCCAACACCCCCAGCTATCCAAATTTGTCGCTTATTGGAATAATTAGAATATACAAATTGACCAAACGGTCCTTCAATACGAGCTCGCGCCCCAACTGAAAGATCACCGAGTGTCCCGGTGTAATCTCCAAGCGCCTTAATCGTGAGACGCAGTGTATATTCATGCGGAGCGGAACTTATAGAAAATGGATGCGGTTCATCTGAGACATTCGGATCATCAAAAGAAACAAAAACAAACTGCCCCGGTTTGTGCTCAAGCCGCTTGCCAACAGGACTCATAACCACTTCAGTAACACCGGGGGCCGGCGTATTGACCTGCTGAACTTCATAAATATACTTCTTCACCAGCCATCGCCCCAAAATGGTCCTGTACATGTATGCAATAAGCGCAAGCGCAACAAATCCGAGAACATAGACACGCAATACAAGGTTTTGGGAAATATCACTTGGGATCAAAAACCCATGTAGCCCGCCAAGAAGGAGTGCAATGCCAAACGTGCCGTGTATCATTTTAAGCGTCTTATAGGAAAAGCGCCGCACAAACATCGTTATCAAAAGAACAATGACCAGAATAAGAATGGAAAAGATCCCAAAATTAATTGCAAGATTGGTATCAGGAATAAACAACATCGCGGCATCAATGAGGGACAGCTGCGCATACTGAAGCGCAATCGCCATAGGATGTACCAGAATTGCAAGAAATGAAAGAACGCCAATCGTATGATGCAGAGAGTACACACGGTCATACCCACCAAAATATGGCTCCAAAAACTTCAACCGAGCGCTCATAATGATAATGATCGAAAGACCAACGATACCAAGCAACCCGGCAACCTGCCCGATACTTGCATATGTCATCGGGAGAGAAATAAATCGAAAGCTCAATGGCTTTGCGAAAAGCCAGATCACAAACGGAACCGTTAATAAGATGATGATCGCTGGAAGACCAATATTCTTTTTCTGCATTGTAAACAAAATTATGGTAGTGTACCATTATTGTACCATCTCCGTGGCAACGATAATAAAGTGCTATTCACAGTGTGATCTCTTTACTCACTGACTCAAACTCGAGCTTGAAATGAGCGCCTTGCTTCGTATTTCCATTTTCCACTACCAATAAACAAGCGCCGGTAAGACGCGGAAGTACGAAATAGTATTACACTATTCGACAAAAACGTTACAGAATATCAAGGTCACTTTTTCCCCATAAAAAAATCCCCGAGCTTCATTACAGAAAGCTCGGGGATCACACTAAGCATACGCATCAACCCTGCCGAGGCAAGGGATCACCGCCATTTCGCGCCGCCCACACTCGAGAACGACCGGCGCAAATCGTACAAACAGATTGCTGGACTGCGCCAGATCAAACGCACGATACACATCCTTCTCCCCCTCAACACCGATAAGACCAACGACGACAAGACTCTGTTCGTCGATCTCGAGGAGAACGCATTTGCGCGCCTCATCCACATACCGGACGCAAAATGACGCTTCCGGATACCCGGGAAGTTTCCCAATCGGAAACCCCCGCTGAAAGAACTGAAACGCATCCTTTTTCCCGTTCGTGTAACCGCTTGAGAACGCGAAGATTACCAGGATCGCCACGACAAACACGACTGCCATACAACCAAAAGAGAACATGTTCATTACAACCTCCTTTCAAGGTGAAAAGGTAAAAGTGTCTGGCTATAGGAGTATCACGCTTTGTACTTAATGTCAATAGCTCTTGATCGGCTCTCCTGTACACATTTTACAGCTCTTCCTGTTCCGGTACCACAACACGAGCCTTCCAAAATCGAGAATGAAACGCTGACCAAACCTCTTCAAGCTCGCTTGATCCGAGCACACGCAAAACAATGATCCCCGAAACGACTCCGAGTAAACCCGCCAAAAGCCCTTGCAAAAAGACCTCAAAGAGTGTGTCCACAGTACCAAAAACATACACATTCAAAATAGACAAACTTCGGTATGCAACAACTCCCATAAAGACCGCTGCTGAGAAGCTCTGCAGGAATGTCCGTGATACAAAGAGCTTCCCCGATCCAAAATCGCGACGAAACATGTACGCAAGTGCCGCAACATTCACAATGTTCCCGATCGAGTACGCAAGCGGAAGCATAAGCACTACAGTCCCCTTCACCTCTTCAACCCGAAATAGCGACTCAATAAAATAGCGAAAAATCGGAAAGTCTGAAAACACACGCGTAAGCAAGACGGCGACCCCGATCACGCTTGCAGATGAAAATACGTTGATGAGAACGGGCGTACGTGTATTACCGGCTGCGTAGTATCCGCGCACAAAGAGAAGTACCAGTGATTGCGCCACGAGCGACACAGAAAAAAGCGCCAGGCACGCTGCTGCAAGTTGTGTGTCCTCCCAACCGAACTTCCCCGAGCCAAGAATTGTTCGCACGATCTGAGCGCGAAGCACAATGAAGAGCACCATCACTGGAAACGACCAGAAGATAATGTGTCGGGCGGCAGTGCCGATATTCTCCATAAATCGTCCCATTTCCTTGTTCGAAAAGAAACCCGCAAGCACCGGAAAGACCGCCACCGAATAACTAATGCCAATGATCGCCAACGGTACTGACTGAAGATTGAACGAGAGATTAAATATCGAAATCGAGCCGGGCATCATGCTTGACGCAAGAGAAAGAAGGATCAAAAAGGTGAAATGATACACCGAAAGTCCAAGCGTACGCGGTAATGAGAGTGTCGCGACCCGCTTTATATCACCTTTATTCACCCGAAGCGAAAAGCGTGGAACAAGATGGTCTTTTCGGAGAACGGGATATTGGATACCAAGATGTAATGCCGCGCCGAGTAGGACACCATACCCCAGTCCGATGATCCCATAGATCGGGTACAGGAAAAGCACCCCAAAAATAATTCCAACGTTATAGAGTATCGGCGAAAGCGCGTAGATAAAAAACTTTCGTAATACCTGCGTCACACTGCCAAAGAGGTTTGAGACACCGAGTAAGAATGGCGAAAGTAATAAAAGCCGCGTGAGAGTGACCAATGTTCCCTGTTCCTCGCCGGAAAACCCCTGGAAGAAAAACCCGGTTACCCAAGGAGCAAAAACAAACGCAACAGCACTCACAATGGCCATAACGACCAAAAAGACCGAGAACACATCACTGAGGAACTTTCTCACCGCATCACCATGATTACCGTCAAGTCGATCAACCACAAATGGAATGAGGACAGTCACCGACACGAATGACGCAACCGAAGCGTAGAGTAGATCAGGAATACGAAATGCAGCATAATAGAGATCAAGTGTATCCCCCGCGCCAAAACGTGATGCGAACAAACGATCACGGAGAAGCGCCAAGACCTGCGAGAGGAGCGACGCAGTACCAAGAAGAAACGCGGCTTGATGCAAGCCGCGAAACTCTTTATGTAACACACGTAAAAACTTGTTCACCATTATCGTTGTGCGGGTCAGTCGTTATCAATTAATCTTCAAGTGGTGGATTTTCCGGATCAACCGCCGATTGGTCTAATGTGCTACTGCTCGCATCAGAACCGCGCGCCCTGAGGCTCCTAAGCACCTTTTGTACTTCACTATTCCCCGGTTCATACTTATCAATCGTCGTAAACTCATCAATTGCCTTCTGACGTTCACCCACTTTATTGTAACTAAGCCCAAGGAAATACCGAGCATTCAGATAATTCGGTGCGATCTGGACAGCACGAGAAAGAACTTCGATCGCTCCGGTATAATCTTTGTTGGAATACTTTAAATATCCAAGCTGAAATAATACCCCAATGTCCGTCGGCAAGATCCGCGCGGCAACCTCAGCGGAAGCGATCGCATTCTTCAGGTCGCCATCATTTGCCTGGATCTGCGAGAGAAGAAAGATCGCTGCGGTATACGCACTGCGCTCATTGAGCGCTTTGGCGATATAATTCTTTGCACCGGTAGTATTCTTATGCGCCAGTTCAAGACGTGCCTCCGCAAGCAATATACTTGGACTTTTCGGATTCAGTGCACGTGCATGATCGTAACTTTCTTTCGCTTTTTGATAGAAATCATCGGGAGCGCCAAATGGGATAAGTGACTCATATACCTTTCCGAGTGTCATCCAATTCTGGTAATTTTCGCCATCGATAGCAATCGCCGCAAGGGCATTCTCTGTCGCAAGTTGCGAGACCGAGAGAAATTGGTTCTTCACCGTATCCTTCGATACTCCATCTTGAGCAAGGATCACCTGCAAGCGGGCAAGGTTCATTTGCGAGAAAGTGCGATAATAAAGATCAGATTTTGCCAACTGGAGAGCACCAACCATGTATTGTTCAGCAAGATCAAGATTCCCCGCGTCCTGGTATGCACTCACGCTTTTTTGAAAATAGCCGACTGAAAGAAATTTCTGGATGAGGATATAACCACCACCAAGCGATGAGAGGATCATGAGGATCAGCGCCAAAACAGAAGCAAAGCCAACGCGAGGATCTTTGAGGAACGAAATGTTATAGGAGGGAATAATCTTGTGCGAAACCAGTGTCGCGATAAAGACACCTGTTGAAACAAACGCAAACGCAAAAATGGCAATATTCGGCACATAAAAGATCGCGACAACCCAAAAGTACAAACTTGATAAGAATGAAGAAAGCAAAATAGATCGCACACGACTCCCGGTAGATATAGACCGTCTCGAGAAAATAGCGAAAAATCCATCATAGAGGAATACGACCAAGAATACCACCCATGCAATAATTCCAACGGCACCGCTCGTCACTCCGAACGAGGGGATCAAACCGACCCCACTTTCAAAATCAACATTCCAGAGCGGCGAGTTGTTCACACCATCCGGACGGTGCAAAAGCCACGCATCAGTGAATCGATTCGGTCCGATACCAAAGATTGGCTGTGTTGCCAATGTGCTTTTCGTAACATCGAGCGTTTGCCCCCACGTTGGACGGATCACCTCTTGAGGAACATTGAAGGTCGAGAACAGAGCATTGCTGACCAGATTACCGGCAAGGATAAAGAACAAGGAAATGACTAAAGTTACAAAAGAGAGCACTGGCAACTTCCTTTCAGATTGTGCATTCAACCTGTCGTGAAATGAGATCCCATAGACAAAGATAACCAAGGAAAAAACCCCGACGATAAACCAGAGTACGCTCAGATTGACAACCCCGAGCATAACAAGTGAAATGATCGCCATGAGAGAGACGATCAATTTAGGTGTTTTCCGCTGAACGAGTAAAAGATCAAAGACGCAGAGCGAAAGCACTAAAAGAAAGCCAAAAAACGCCCCGAGATCGCCCCAATTCCCCAACAAATTTGCCGGCAAACTCGCAAATACACCGGCGAATGGAAGCGCGAAAGAGAGCATCACAAACCGTATCAACTGATAGAGAAAAACGACCACCCCACCAACAAAGGATGCAACATACAGATACGCAATCCTTTTTTTATCTTGAAAGAAGACCGACGAAAGGAAAAGGAGAAGGAAAAGGAGAAGCATCACCGTGAATGTTCCTTCCTCGATCCCCAACCCGATAAATGATTTTTTTGGAATGGACGAAAAGATCGATGAAAGAAAGAAGGCAATCGGGATTGCCGCCGCCGCGAAAAGCAAAATACTCTTCGGAAAGACTAGCCGACCATCCTTAAGCCGTGCAACCAACCAAAAGAAAAAGGCGGTTATTATCGTTGTTGCGATCAATACCGATTTCCCAACACCAATCGCTCCAATAAACGGCGAAACAAAAAAGATTGGCAGTAAAAAAACAGAGATGAAGACCAGGAATGATGAAAGGCGGTCAAATTTTGTGGTCTGCATAGCGAGCGATGCCTTCTTCTTCGTTTGTTTTTGAGGCATATTTTCCGCGCCTTTCGATACCGACGATGATGGATTGGTAGTATTCATAGAAAACGTAGAGAAAATTATTATTGATATAATACCCCTTAATAATATACCAATAGTGGGAAATATACTAATGAATATATGAAAAACTCCGCCCTTTCGAGCGGAGTTTTTCATATATTGGATCGTGTGCCTATAAGCCGAATTCTGTATCCCGCCAAAAGCGGGACGATAGTCATTTATCTGGGCGTCACGTCGCCATGACGCTCAAGCGGCACTTCCCACTGTAAGCGGGACTCGGCCTTGCACTCGGGTAAGGATTTAGCCGTTTCACTGAATTCCACTCAAGGCGGAATTGTGCTCAAACAAAATGCAAAGCATTTTGTTTGAGCACCCACGTTACCGTGGCACTATTCCTGAAAGATCAGGAATCCCTTCACTTTCGATCCGGGCGTCTCTGCTCGCACCTCTATGCTTGCGCACGACAGGGGTTACCTCCCGACATTGTTTATGAATTATGCAATGTTCGGGATCCTCAATTTTGCAAAACAAGATCGAGGATGCTACCTTGTTTCACCACACCTCGAGAGGTATGGCGAGAGTGTTCGGACTTTCCTCTAAGCTCATACCAAAGTACGAACTCAGCGACTATCCGACACGCGAACCTAGTATTTATTATACCACCTCGCTGGAGAAAAACAAGGGTAGACAGTTGACAAAGATACTATCCACAGCCGTAACTAAAAAAGATATTGCGAATTCCAGTACATTTGAGAAAATAGAAAGGAAGTTTAGTTATTTACAAAAATATCCGCGAAATACGAGCGGAATGTATGAAAGAATTATTCGATTATCAAACAGTTTTGGAAGCTGTTTGATATGGGACATCTCCTAATTCTTCTTATAGGGGTTGGAATCCTATAAGTTTCATCATCCCACCCGTATTCCGCGGGTATTTTTCGTTTAGCATAACTTGTTAATGAACCAAATAAAAGTGATATATGCGCTTTTACCTACGCGATCTCACATGTGCCGGAGACACAGGCAAGTTCTTTTGCAACCTCGGTTGTATCTTGTTTTTCATAGGTGACGATCTTCGAGAAATCAATATCTTTGAAGTTCTTCATCAAGTCCTCATATTGTTCTTTTGTGATCTCTTCAAACGGCGCGAGCTGGTAGACAAAATCGTTGCGTGGGAGAAACGAGAGTCCGCCCGTGATGTCCCAGTTGCTATACAACCAATTTGCCACCGCAACCCATTCATCATCGCTGACCGAGACCGTTACCGACGGATTGTGCTCCGTATAGTTCTGCTTCACCAATTTCCAGTGCTCAAGCTGATCGAGCGCGGTGATATCATTCTTGAAGATCGAGCCATCAGGTGCTTTTACCGGAAATTCAAGCACATAAGTATTCGCCGTTTCATTTGACTGCCCCACTTCCGGATGATGTGGAACGCCTTGGTCTTTGAGCATGGCAAAAAGCGGATCAGTTGCCGCAATTCTGATACGACGAATGTAGTAGGCGGAGTGACGCGGGTGCATCCCCGATGCACAATCAACCATCTGCGAGAGTGTGCCCGACGGCTTGACGCTTGTCACACACGTTGACGGTTTGATACCCATCTTTTTCGCATAAAGTTTATTCACCCGAATAACCTCTTTGCGCAACTTCTGAAGCACATTTGCGTCGCGCACTGCCGGACAATCCCATTGTCCGGTGATCGAAACACCGAGAAGTCGCTCACTCTCACAATTTTGCTTCCATTCTTTTGAAAGATAAGGGAAGTAGGTCAATGACGACTGGTACGTACCAAGAACAGTCGCGAGACGAACTTTCTCGAGAAGTGTTTTTTCAGTATCCTCCGGGCGCGCCACGATTTCCGAGAGATTGCAGAATTGTCTTGACTGCAGAATGATCTCACCGCACGGGTTTGTTCCAAGTCCACTTGTATCCCCACCGAGTGCCTCAAGTCGCCGCTTGGGAAGCGTATGAGAGAGCGCGCTACGATTGAAAATTCCACGCTCGCCAGAACCGCTTTTCATCAATGCGACCCACTCATCCAAAAATTCCACGTTTGATGGCTTCTCTGTGTACACCGCTGAATTGTTCGCCATCATGCGCTGTGGCTCAGTAACATAAAATTGGCCCTTCTTTGCATCGCGAATTTCCACATCATCGAGATCGGAGAGTGAGATGAGCGCGCTTCGTCGTACACCACCAGCTACCACCACCTCGCCAATCTTGCAAACGATATCATGTACGTCAAGATTCGAGAGCCGTCGTCCTTGGCGCTTCAGTATCTTCTCCCGGGTAAAATTGATAACGGATTTCAAAGGATCAGGACCGGAAGAACGCCCGCCCATTGTTTTCAGTCGAGCGCCGGCAGGACGCAATTTTGAATAATCAAACTCAACATCTTTTCCATCAAACCATGTTTGCGCACCGAACACCAGCGCGTCAGCCCACCCTTCTTTGTCATCAGAAACAACATATGTTGGTAATTTCTCCCCCGTCTGCATCTTGATCTGCGGGAGTGCCTGCACGTTCTGACTCTCCGCGGCAAAACCAACCCCCGTACCACACATGAGAATGTACATGATCTCACCAAAATCCCGAATTTTTGATGGAGCGACATAAGAACAGTTATACGCGCATACATTTGTGCGACGCGCCGCATCACCCGCAAACTGCAAAAGGCGCATGGAAGGCATCGACTCATGCTTCAGTATTCCCTTTTTAACCTCCGTATATTCCTTCGCGGTAAGTTTACTGCCGAGGTTCTCTTTCATAAAATCCATATAGCGGTCGACGGTCTCAACCCATGTTTCGCGCCGTCCTTCGCTTTCGATCCATCGTGAATACGTACGATAATAGATGAACTCGGCAAGAGTATTGCGAAAATGCTTCTTCCCTTCTTGGGTAAGCTTGCGCACCTTCTCCGGAATTTCGCCTTTTTGCTTGCGCATTTTCGCGCGCTCTTCGCGATAGAGAATGTAGGACTTTGCCGTTTTGACGAAATCTTCAAGGATCAACTCACGCTCAACAAGATCTTGGATACCCTCCACCGAAGGGATGAAATCCTTGACGATCTTATCGATCCTTCTCAGCTCCGAAACAACCTTGCGCGCAATGTATTCCGCCTCTTTTTCCGTTCCCTCCCCCGTCGCTTGCATTGCCCTGCTGACCGCCTTCGTGATCCGCGAGACATCAAAAGGTGCAAGTGTTTCGTCTCGTTTTCTTACATTTTTTGAGAAAATGAGACCTTTTCGCGACGTTTTAGAGGATTTTGTCATATTTTTTGCAAAAATTAGAATGAATAACAATGTTGTGCAAACATTCTAACGCAAAATGACCCGACGAGTCTGTGGAAAAACACAAAAAAAGTCATCCAAAAACAAAAGGAGTCTCTTGTAAATATTTTTGCCTATTCGACGGCTTTATCACGCAACTTTATCGCAGTATCTCCACGGCATCTCCAATTTTTATTTTCTCGCGCGCAACAACTCCATCCCCAATCTCGAGTAC
>Ga0114931_10011065_pt1 | contig 10691 bp, 7 predicted proteins | sample 2SBtaG_FD_89579 | JGI IMG/M metagenome (GOLD analysis project Ga0114931, IMG submission 89579) | Deep subsurface microbial communities from Kolumbo volcano to uncover new lineages of life (NeLLi) - 2SBTROV14_V59a metaG | ecosystem: Environmental > Aquatic > Marine > Volcanic | place: Kolumbo...
CTGTGTATTCTTTTAGATTTTCTGATTTTTCTTTTGTGTAATCTTTAATTCCTGTTCCTACTGCTTCCAGTTTTTCTTTTGCTTCACTATTGTAATGATGTAGTTTATCAAGTGTTTTAGAAACGTCTTCTTTTGAGGTCTCTTTTACATCTTCCATATTACCTTTTACTTTGTCAGCTTCATCCACTAATTTTTGCTTTGCAGTTGCTGCTTTTTCTTTGGCAGTTTCAATGTCTTTATGTGTCTTTTCCTTAGTCATTTCTACTAATGAGTGGGCAACCTTTGCAACTGTTTTTCTTTTTTCAACACCTGCTTCTTTTAGGTGATGTAAGGAATTTTCTGTTTTAGTTTTTTCTTGTTCAAAGCCTTCGTGAACACCAGAAAGTATTGCTTTAGAATATTCTCTTAGCTCTGCAACAGTAGCTTCGTTTTTGTTGAGAATTTTTTGAAATTCATCTTTTGAAATCTCAATAATTTTATGGTCTATTTCTTTACCATTTTCAATTATTTTTGAAACTTCTGTTTTAATTTTTTCTTTTACTGACATAATATATCTGTTTTAAATGATTAAATCAATTATACAAAGGTAATGTTTAAATTTTAACGATGCAAAGGTATTATGATAATTCTATACTGAAAACACTTAAAAGTGCCTAAAAGAGAAAATTATTTATGGTTAATTAAGTCAATTATTCCATTAAGATTTTTCACGTTTATAGTATTGCGTTTTACATAAACCAAACCCTTCTTTTTCAATTTCTGAATATGAAGATTAATTATATTTTTAGAAGTTCCTATTATCTTTGAAATTTCACTATGACTAAGATGATTTATGAGTTTTAATTCTGAATTATTAAGGTTCTCTTTTGTATGTTTTACAAAAAGTTTTAAGGTTCTTGTCCAGGTATCAAAGAGTGCTAAATCATTGGCTTTTTCTTCCATTTCACGCATTTGGTTTGCGATATAAGGTAAAAACATTCTATTAAAATCAGAATGTTTCAAAATCCATTCTCTAACAATATATGTAGGGGCGGTTAAAAGCACAACATCATCCAATGCTTCCATTTCTATTTCATGACGTTTGTTATCTAATAAGCATATTAAATCGAAAAAATCTCCTGAATTATTTATATACAAAGTATGTTCATTACCATTTCCAGGATGAATTTGAAACATTTTAATTCTACCTGAAACCACAAAATAAAATTTATGCAATGTCTTATCTCCATCAAATGACAATTGCCCTTTTGACCAAGTTTCTACATAAAACATACTTAATATTTCATTTAAGATATCATCTGATAATTCTGAAAAATTATTTGACTTTTTTAATGTGTCAAAATATAATTGATAATTGATAGTATCTTTTTTCATTTTATGTTATTTTGTTCTGAATTTCCTGAATTAAGAGTTCTTGGTTTTTAATTGGGCATAACGATTACGGCTATGCAAAGTAGTGGAAATCAATCCCGAGATTGATTCCCACGGGTACATAACGCTTGGTAAATGTATAAAATTTTTTCAAAATAGCAAAACATCCACTATTTTTTGCATAGCCTATGTTGTGTGTAGTTTTTATTAAATTTTACGTATATCAATATCATAACCTTTAGTTACCATTTCTTTTGCTAAAGTCAATCCTGCTTCTGCTACATTTTCCTTAAATGAGATGTAAATTAAACCTTGGATGTCAGATGGTCTCTCCATTTCAGTTTGACTTTTAAGTAAAATAGCAACTCTGTCTCTACCTAATTTAGATAAAAGCATTCCCATTTCGAGAACTACATTTTGTCTAGCTCTAAAAGCTTTTTCGTCAGGATGATCTTTTCTAAAACCTTCATCATCTGGTGTGGCCAAGACAATTCCGAATTTGCATCGTTGTGTATAATTTTCTAACTTTTCAATTATAGTTTGTCCTTCCGATGGAAGTTGATCTAGAATTAAAGGTTCAAGACCCCATCGTCTTAACATTGCTTCTAACTGGTTTCTTGCTTCTATGTCATGACCATAGACGACAAAAACTTCATTTGATTTATTACCAACGGGTTCACTCGTGATTTTAACATTACTTTCGGGTTTTGAAAGTCCGATTGCTGATTCCATTTCAGATTTTATTTCAGATTTTCCTTGGACTAAAATTTTTCCATTTTTGAAGCAAGTTATAGTTGCACCATTAGTCATTTTGATTAGATGTCCGTTGGGTACTTCCTTTTCTGTATTAATGGAATATCCTTTGTTAGAAAGTAAGGATTTTAATTCTTCTATAGTCATACTTTCATGTTGGTTTAAATTACACACAACTCGGTCTATCCACCAAATATAGGCAGAATAACGCTAAACGGAACGGGATAAGCGCAACTCCATACGCCTTGCAAAAATGCCTTTTTTTGCTTCGTTTTTTGGGGCAAACAAAAAAATGAAGGGGAAAGCGTCTTTTGAATTCAATTCGGAGAAAGTGCTTCCAAGAGATGGAAAGTTATGACTGAAATTCAAATAAATAAAAAATATTGATAAATCAATAAACCCTATCCATGGCAGGTCGCTGCGAAATGCAGCCTTGATATATATTATCCGACAAAAGTGCTGAGTAAGAAAAAGAAGCACTGATTATCAAGTCTGCCTCGACAAGCTCGGGGGCTGGAGCTTCGTCATTCAGGATGAATTGTAAAATGAAAAAAAGTGTACCCGGGGCGGGAATCGAACCCGCACTCTGTTGCCAGAACTGGATTTTGAATCCAGCGCGTCTACCAGTTCCGCCACCCGGGCAGTAGTAGTGTGAAAGAAACGACCTCTCGCAAGGCCGGCTGCAAATTTATAACTTCCACCAGAATATCCTCCTAATTGCCAAAAATTAATCTGCGCACATCATTGAAATTCGCAAAGATTAACAAGGAGACCAAGATGACCATTCCGATAATTTGTGCCACTTCCAGCACTTTTTGAGAAGGCTCTTTTCCCGTGATCATTTCAAAAAGCAAAAAGACCACATGTCCCCCATCAAGAGCCGGTATGGGCAATATATTCATAAAGGCCAGAATAATCGAGAGCCAGGCTGTCATGGTCCAGAAACGCTGCCAATCCCATGTGGTGCCGAAGATGGAGCCGATACTGATGAAACCGCCTACCGATTCCGAGGCATTGATTTCATCTGATGTAAATATCAGCTTAATCTGTGCGACATAATCCGTAAATGTATTGTAGGCTCTTCGCATTCCGGCAGGCAGAGCTTCTGCCAGATTATAATGAATAGTGTCGAGTTTCAGGAATCGGGTAGGCGGAAAGGGAATGAATCCGATCACACCATCTTCGGGAACAAGCACCTTAAGATGGACCGTATCAGGCTCGCGGAGCACACTCAGATCTATTTCCTCTCCGATATGTGCCCGTTTGAGGCTGTCAAATTCATCGAAGTAAAGCGCCTCTTCCCCATTGACTGCAATAATCTGGTCACCGGGCTGCAAGCCTGCTTTCTCGGCTTCCGAGTCTTCGGCTACTTCCTCTACCACTACCGGAAAACGCGGTGCCACGATCATCGCCTTGCGATGCTTCACCAACTTACGGATGGTGCCTTCTGGAACCTCGAGTGTCATGAGTTTTCCATGGCGCTCTACTGTAATGGTGCGGGCCTCACGCATGATGAGCAGATAAGGGATGCTCTTAAATTTGTCTACTTTCTCACCGCCAATTTTCAGAATCTTATCTCCGTCACGAATACCGATGGCCCGGCCAATCGAGTCGGCATGCACCCCGTACTTCACATTTTCGGCTGGTAGATAGACATCTCCATAGCGATAGGCCAGGCCGGCAAAGATGATAACTCCGAGGATGGCATTGACCGTCACACCCCCGAGCATAACAATTAGGCGTTGCCAGGCAGGTTTGGCGCGAAATTCCCATGGTTTGGCCGGTTCTTTCATTTGCTCGCGATCCATTGATTCATCGATCATGCCTGCTATCTTCACATAACCTCCAAGGGGAATCCATCCGATGCCATATTCCGTATCTCCGATTTTCTTTTTGAAAAGGGAAAACCAGGGATTAAAGAACAGATAGAATTTTTCCACCTTCACACCGAAGGCTTTGGCGGCCAAAAAATGGCCCAACTCATGCAGCACGATGAGTATGGAAAGGCTGAGAAAAAATTGTGCTGCTTGTATTAAAACTTCCATTTATATCGCTGTTTAAGAGGTCTGTTTTTCCATTAAGCATGCAAAAATAAAGGAAAAGAACGCCATTATTGCTTATTTATTAAGCCATTGACGGGCATAATTGCGGGCCTGTGCATCGGAGGCCTCATAATCGGGAATGGTAGGGCGCTTCTGAAAAGGAACGGCTTCCATGGTTTCCCCGATCAGTTCGGCTATTTCGAGGAATCGAATGCGGCCGTTCAGAAAAGCATCCACGGCCACTTCGTTGGCTGCGTTCATCACACAAGCCAGGTTGCCCCCTCTTTCGAGGGCCCGGTAGGCATGTTGCAGGTTCTCAAAAGTCTCAAAATCCGGCTTCTCAAAAGTCAATTGCGATAAATCCTCAAAGTTGAGGCGGGGATAATCGACCGGTAGACGCCAGGGAAAAGCAAGGGCATACTGAATGGGTATCCGCATATCGGGCAGGCCCATTTGGGCCTTCATGCTGCTGTCGGCAAACTCAATGATACTATGAATTATGGACTGTGGGTGAATGACAATCTTAATTTGATTGGCTTTCAATCCGAAGAGCCAATGTGCTTCAATTACTTCCAACCCCTTGTTCATCATGCTGGCCGAGTCGATAGTAATTTTGGCTCCCATGCTCCAGTTGGGGTGCTTCAGAGCCTGCTCGCGACTTACCGTTGCCAGTTCTTCGCGCTTGTGCCCCCGAAAAGGTCCTCCGCTGGCCGTTAAATAGATTTTCTCTACCGGATTGTGCCACTCACCTGCCAGACACTGAAAGATGGCCGAATGCTCGCTGTCAACCGGCAAGAGTTTTACCTTTCGCTGCGAAGCCAGTTCGGTAATGATGTCTCCTGCCACCACCAGTGTTTCCTTGTTGGCCAGCGCAATGTCTTTGCCTGCATCAATAGCACTTACCGTAGATCGCAATCCGGCAAATCCGACCACAGCCGTCAGCACCATATCGATAGGCTCCATGCGTACCACTTCCTCCAGCGATTTGTATCCGGTATATACTTTAATCCCTTCGGGCCAGAGCGCTTCCTCTACTTCTTTATATTTCGATTCATCGCAGATCACCGCCACATTAGGCTTAAACTTTTTGGCTTGCTCGATAAGCAACGGGGCATTGCCGTTGGCCGTCAGCACCTCCACCACGAAGTGATCGGGGAAGCGCCCGATGACATCCAGCGCCTGTGTACCGATGCTACCGGTCGAACCAATGATGGCGATATGTTTTTTTTTCTCTTCCACGATTTTGGATTGCTTGGCCAAAGCTAAGGCAGAGCGATGGCTTTTCTCGGCTATGAATACAGAAACTTTTTAACTTCTAAACTCTTCATCCACGCTGTATTTTTCAAGGTCTTTGGCAAAGTTCCGGTCATTGGAAAGTCGCGGTACCTTATTTTGTCCGCCCAGTTTACCGCGGCTGTGCATCAGCTTGCGAAATGCGTTTTTACGGAGAGGCCTGAACTTCAGAGGCTGTAGAATCCTTCCACGGATGAGATCATCATAATAGACATTGCGGCTGCGCAAGGCTTTGTCGAGGTCAAGCCGGAAGGCCTCCGGATTTTCCGGTTCTTTTTCAAACTCGATCAGCCATTCGTGATATGGTAGGCCGCCTTCAGGTGGGGTCACCTGTGGCGCTACATGAAACTCCTGTACCCGGGCTCCGTGCTTTTCTGCTGTCGTTCCCATGGCCCATTCCACTTCTTCTCCTATCACGTGCTCTCCAAAGGCCGAAATAAAGTGCTTCGTGCGCCCGGTGACAACGATACGATAAGGGTCTTTGGATACAAATCGTACCATATCCCCAATATCATAGCTCCATAATCCTGCATTGTTGTTAATTACAAGGGCGTAGTTCGTATTGAGTTCCACCTCTTTAAGGCTCAGGCGCCTTGCATCGGGTTTCCCATATTCGTCCATTGGAATGAATTCAAAGAAAATACCCCCGTGCACATTGAGCATCAGCCCTTCTTCGTCCTGTGTGTCCTGATAGGCGATAAAACCTTCGGAAGCCGGATAAGTCTCGATGCCGTCCACATGTCGCCCGATCAATTCACTGATCACCGGTCGATAGGGTTCATAATTAACACCCCCATAGATAAAAACCTGAAAATTGGGGAAAACCTCTCCTACTTTACGTCCTGTACGTTTAACTATTTTTTCAAAATACATCTGCACCCAGGGTGGAATACCACTAATCATACGCATATCGGCATCGATGGTCTCATCAATTATTTTTTCCAATTTGAGCTCAAAATCTTCTATACAATTGCTTTCATAGCTGGGCAATTGATTGGCTTTGGCATAGGCGGGTACATGGTAGTTGACAATGCCCGAAAGCCTGCCGATGCGGATATCGCCCCGTTGCTCCAGCTTCGGACTGCCGGAGATGAACATAATTTTTCCGTCAAAAACGGAGGCATCGTTTTTTTCGACCACATAAAACATGAGCGCATTGCGGGCTGCATTAATATGAGTTGGAATCGACTCCTTGCTAAGTGGAATGTATTTGGTGCCTGAGGTGGTTCCGCTGGTTTTTGAAAAATACTGGGGTCGGCCGGGCCAGAGCACACTGAGTTCCCCTGCCATAGTTCGCTCGATATAGGATTTGATCTCTTCATATCCTCGCAAGGGAACCGCCTCTTTGAAAGATTCATAATCGTGAATAGCGTCAAAGTGATGATCCCGCCCAAAGGCGGTGCGCTTGCCCTGATCGATCAGATAGCGAAATATACGCTCCTGAGCCTCCAGGGGTCTTGCCCTCCAATGCTTTTCCTTCCTGACAACCAGCCGGGCATACGGCAGGATCAATTTTGATTTCCAGCCCATTCGACAAAGTTAGCGTGAAGATTCCAGTCTTCATTTTCAAATTGTATAATTTGGTGCGTTAAAAAGTAAGATCATATGCAGGAAAGAGGAAAATTCAGCAATAAGATTGGCTTTATAGCCGCAGCAGCCGGTTCGGCCGTTGGCCTGGGTAATATTTGGAAATTTCCCTACGAAACCGGAGCCAACGGTGGTGCTGCCTTTTTGCTCATCTATCTGATTTGTGCTTTTGTCATTTGTATGCCAATCATGGTAGCCGAAATTAGCATGGGCCGACACGCCCGCCTCAACCCCTACGGCACCTTCAAAAAACTGGGCAGCCGAGGATGGGGTATCGTTGGCTTGCTGGGTATTATCAGTGGAGCGGTTATTCTTTCCTTTTATAATGTGGTGTCAGGTTGGGCTTTTGGCTACTTTTTGCAAATAAGTTTCGGAAATCTCCTCAAGGAAGCCGACTTTTCATCTTTCTTCGGCCGATATATTGCCGATGTCACCGACAATCTGTTCTATTCGCTGGCATTCATGGTGCTCACAGCAGGCATTGTGCTTGGTGGTGTGCAAAAAGGCATCGAACGCTGGACCAAGATCCTCATGCCCCTGCTCATCATCATCATGCTTGTGCTCATCGTCTACGGACTCACCCTCCCCCATGCCGGGCAGGGCATTGAGTTTTACCTGGTCCCCGACATGGGCGAAGTGACGGCCAACACCTTTTATATGGCTCTTTCCCAGGCATTTTTCTCTCTTTCCCTCGGCATGGGGGCCCTCATTACCTATGGTTCGTATATCAGCGACAAAGACAATATTGTCAACTCCGCAGCCCTCGTTACCATCACCGACACACTCATCGCTTTTATGGCCGGACTTATGATCTTTCCTCTTGTCTTTTCACAGGGCATCGAGCCCGGATCGGGGCCCGGACTGGTTTTCGTATCGCTGCCGGGCATCTTCGAAGCGATGGGTCCCGGAATCGGGAATGTAATTGGCGGAGCCTTCTTCCTCCTGCTCTGTTTTGCCGCCCTCACATCTACCGTCTCTCTCCTTGAGATTCCGGTGGCATTCATCACCGACCAGTATAAAATCAGTCGCAAAAAGGCCGTCATCGGCTTGGCTATTTTTATTTTTCTGCTTGGACTTCCAAGTATGCTCTCGCAGGGAGCTGTAGGCTGGCTCACTTCCTTTGCAAGCTATGGAGGCCGGACACACGACTTTATGAGCGTTATTATCGATATTTTTTCGGATGTCGGCTTGCCGCTGGGCGGATTTCTTATTTCCATATTTGTAGCTTACCGCTGGCGTATGCGCAATTTTTCGGAAGAGGTAAGCAAGGGAAATCCCTCTTTTCCGGGCTCGCGCCAGGAACAATTTGTAAGCATCATGCTCTCATATGTGAGTCCATTGGTCATCTTCTTTATGTTGATGGTCATCATCATGGAAAAATTCTTTGAGGTAGATATATTGAGCTATCTCTTTTAGGTTACACTACCCGGACACCCGCAATTCTTGGTATTTTTACAGCATGAACGGAATAAAAACAAGTGCCGCACTTTTTCTCTTCCTATTTCTATTTGCCTGCAAAGCCCAAAATCATGATGAAATGAAAAACCCGAACAATCATCTCAGCGGATCGGATAGCCCCTATCTTTTGCAGCACAAAGACAATCCGGTCAATTGGTACCCCTGGGGAGAAGAAGCGCTGGCAAAGGCCAAAGCCGAGAATCGATTGCTGGTCATAAGCATCGGCTATGCAGCCTGCCACTGGTGCCATGTGATGGAGCACGAAAGTTTTGAAGACAGTGTAGTAGCAGCCGTGATGAACCGCAACTTTGTATCCATAAAGGTGGACCGCGAGCAGCGCCCCGACATTGACAACATTTACATGACAGCTGCCCAGATGATTACGGGTCGTGGCGGTTGGCCTCTCAATGTAATTGCCCTCCCCGATGGTCGGCCGGTTTATGCCGGCACCTATTTCCCAAAAGAACAATGGATCAAGTTTCTTAAGTATTTCGCGAAAATGTGGGAAGAAGAGCCTCAGAAACTCGTTGAACAGGCAGAGAAAGTGACGGCTGGTATTCAGCAAAGTGATCAAGTGCCGATGGTAATGGAAAAAAGTGAATTTGGGCGCGAAGACCTGGATAAAATATGGGGGAAATTCGAAGGATATATTGATCCGGTGAAAGGAGGGCGCAAAGGCGCTCCAAAGTTTCCTATGCCCGACAATTGGGAATATCTGATGGCATACGCTGCACTTGAAGACCAAACAGCGGCCGCCAAAGTCGTTGAAACCACGCTGGATGCTATGGCCCGCGGAGGCATTTACGATCATGTGGGAGGCGGTTTTGCACGCTACTCAACCGATGACAAGTGGCACATCCCCCACTTTGAAAAAATGCTCTATGACAATGCGCAGTTGGTCAGTCTCTACAGCCATGCATGGCAATGGAAACACAAACCCCGCTATCGCGAAGTGGTATTTGAAACCCTTGCCTTTGTCAATCGGGAATTGCGCTCACCCGAAGGCGGATTCTACTCCTCACTCGATGCCGACAGCGAAGGCGAAGAAGGCAAATTTTATGTGTGGACGACTGGGGAAATTAAAGATCTCCTTGGTGAGGATGCTCCCCTGTTTATGGACTACTATGATGTGCAGGAAAACGGCAACTGGGAAGACGGGAAAAATGTCTTGCAGATAAGAGAGAGTCTTGATGATCTCGCATCCCGGCACGGTATCCCCGAAGAAGAAGCAAAGAAAATCATCAATAGATCAAAGAAAAAGCTGCTGGAAGCCCGCAAACAGCGCATACGCCCCGGCCTCGATGACAAAGTACTGACAGCCTGGAACGCCCTCATGCTGGAGGGATTTACAGATGCCTACCTCGCCTTTGCCGAACCGGCATTTCTCCAATCAGCCCTTACCAATGCCCGTTTTCTGGAGAAAAATATGATGGGCAAAGACTACAGCCTGCTGCGCAACTACAAAAACGGAAATGCCTCTATTGCCGCCTTTCTCGATGATTATGCCCTGCTCATCGATGCATACATCAAACTCTATGAGGCCACGTTTGATGAACACTGGCTCGATAATGCCAAAGGTCTGGCAGCTTATGCTATACAACACTTCTTCGACAAGGAAAGCGGTCTTTTCTTTTATACCAGCGATTCTGGGCCTTCGCTGATTGCCCGCAAGATGGAGATCAGTGACAACGTCATTCCTTCGTCCAATTCGGCCATGGCCATGGCCCTTTTCAAACTCGGACAATATTACTACAATGAAGAATATCTATCCATGGCTCGGCAGATGCTTCACAACGTAAAATCACAACTCTTACAGCAGCCGCCTTACTTTTCAAATTGGGCACGCCTTCTCCTTTTGGAGATTGATCCTCCCTATGAAGTGGCCATTACCGGGCCTGGAGCCAAGGAGGAAATGCTAAAGCTGGCAGCACATTACTTGCCCAATGTACTTTTCTCTGGAGCGGAAAAAGAAAGTTCGCTCGAATTGCTCAAAGGCAAGTTTGGAAAAGAACGCACCATATATGTTTGCCAAAACAAGACTTGTCAAAAACCGGTACATACGGTAGAAGAAGCACTAAAGCAACTGCACCCCTGATTCGTACATTCTTCAGCCGGGTTCTTTCTGTTCCGTCTTCCTGAGGCCTATTTTTGCAGATACAATACATATCAACCATTAAGCAACAGCGA
>Ga0114931_10011066_pt1 | contig 10691 bp, 11 predicted proteins | sample 2SBtaG_FD_89579 | JGI IMG/M metagenome (GOLD analysis project Ga0114931, IMG submission 89579) | Deep subsurface microbial communities from Kolumbo volcano to uncover new lineages of life (NeLLi) - 2SBTROV14_V59a metaG | ecosystem: Environmental > Aquatic > Marine > Volcanic | place: Kolumbo...
CGTCCTTTAGGACGGCGGCTATAAAAATCAACATCTTGAAGGCTTTAGCCATTAATCAGTAAAAAAGTTAACGGCTAAAGCCGCCTTTCCTTTTGAACATCAATTCCGTCCTAAAGGACGGAGCAAAAGTGTATATTCAAAAAAAATTTATTAATTAATCATATTAGTTGCACGGTAAACTAATTTTACTTTATTTTGCACCCTTAATAGTTGCGGGGTAAACTAAATTGAAATGGAAACAATAGCAGGAAGGTTAATTTCAGCCATTCACCGGAAAATATATCAGCGCATGCAAGCTAAACTGAAAGCTTATGATATTGATGCCGGTCAGTTTTTCTTTTTGCGCTATCTGTTACAACATCAAGGTATTGCGCAGGAAGAAGTGGCTCATAACCTGCGTCTCGACAAAGCCACGGTAAGTAAAGGGATAAAACGACTTGAGCTGCTTGGATATATCCGAAAAGAGGTAAACCCTGCAGATAAACGGGAAAATCATCTGTTTCCCACGCAAAAGGCTATCCTGAAAAGGAAAGAAATGGACGAAATTTATATGGAAATCAACCGGTTTTTATTTCATGATATTTCAAAAGATGAAATAAAAATACTGGAAGATATTCTCAACAAGATTCTTTACAAATTTGATTAATTAATGAAAAATAGCAATCAATGAAAAACGACCAAACACCCAACGTCCGTAAAAGGAAAAAAACAGGTAGTATTATCACGGGAATAATATTGATTATTATTATTTTTGGAATAGGGGCATGGTGGTATTTAAACCATGTGGGTTTTGTATATACCGATGATGCTTACATCGACGCCAACAAGCTGAATATCAGTACGCAAATTCCCGGCAGGATTATCCATCTTTATGCCGATGAGGGTGATCAGGTAAAAAAAGGGGATTTGCTGGTACAGCTGGATTCCAGTGATTATATAGCGCGTCTTCACCAGACACAATCGAACATGAAGTCGGCTTTACTGGCTATTGATCTGGCAAAGGTGAGACTTGAACAGGCACAGATAAATTTTGACAGGGCTAAAGTTCAGTATCGGCAAAGAATCATTCCAAAAGCCAAATTCGATAATCTAAAAAAAACGTATGAGGCAGCCAAAGTACAGCTTAAATTAAACCGGGCTAAAATTCCCGTTATCAAGGCGTCCATGCACACCATTAAAACCACCTTGGGACATACGAAAGTATTTGTGCCCATGAGTGGTATTATTGCCAAACGATGGGTGTTGGCAGGCGATGTGGTTGCACCGGGACAAGCCATTTTCACACTTTTTGAACAGGACAATTCGTGGGTAACGGCCATGCTTGAAGAAACGGATATCGACAGGATTAGCATTGGTGATACCGTAAATATTCATGTGGATGCTTATCCCGATACAAAATTTAAAGGACGGATATTTGAAATTGACAGTACCACCGCTTCTCAATTTTCATTGATTCCACCCGACAATGCTTCAGGGAATTTCACCAAAATTACCCAACGTATTCCGGTAAAAATCAGTATTGAACAAATTGATCGCGGAATGGCGAAAAAAAAGGAATTGTTACCGGGAATGTCGGTCGAAATTAAATTAAAAGCCGATAAAAATGAGCATGGAAAACAATCCTGATTTACATTGGCAACACGAGGAAGGTCAGCCTAACAAGTGGTTGGTTCTGGTGAGTGTGATGATTGGTACTTTTATGGCTGTCCTGGATTCAACCATTGTAAGTGTTGCTTTCCCTAAAATGATGGCCACTTTTGGTGTGAGTGTGGATCAGATTGAGTGGGTAATGACCGCATATTTATTGGCATTTGCAGTTATCTTACCCTCTTCGGGATGGATTGCCGACCGGTTTGGGTACAAATTAACCTATATGATGGGATTGACCTTGTTTACTGTAGGTTCATTGCTATGCAGTGTCTCCTGGAACGAAAATATACTCATCACTTTCCGAGTGATTCAAGGGGCCGGGGCAGGGCTTCTGATGCCGGTTGGGATGGCCATCGTTACCCGCACCTTTCCCCCTAAACAACGAGGGGTAGCCTTAGGATTTTGGGGAATTGCCGCTGCGGCATCGGTTTCGTTAGGCCCGCTTTTTGGTGGTTACCTTGTAGATAATTTTTCGTGGCATTCCATTTTTGACGTGAACATCCCGGTGGGTATTATAGGAATTATTGTGGTGGGTATTATTCAGCAAGAGTATAAAAGTAAAATCGTAAAAGGTTTCGATTTGCCCGGTTTTATCAGTATGACTATTGCACTGACAGCCCTGCTGCTGGCATTTTCAACCGGAAACTCCACATGGAACACAGGGGGATGGACATCCAATTTTATCCTCTCATGCTTTTTTGTTTCAGCACTTTCTTTTGTAGTCTTTTTCATCGTCGAACTCAATTCTTCGCAACCCATTATCAATTTAAAACTATTGAAAAATTACAACTTTGGCATGTCCGCTTTTATCATGTTTGTTTTTGGTGTTGCATTTTTCGGAAATGCCTTCTTGCTCCCCATTTATTTGCAAAATTCTCTGGGATACACCGCATTACAAGCCGGCATGGTGTTTTTCCCGGTGGGAATTCTTCAGGCTTTTATTTCGCCCATTGCAGGTCAGTTAACGGATAAATTAAATCCGAAAATTCCGGCACTTATTGGCTTTACTTTGCTTGGAGCTTCGCTTTATTTGTTTAGCTTTTTCTCACTGCAGACTTCTCATGCTCAAATCATGCTTCCTATGTATATTCGTGGAATTGGTATCGGCATGGTGTTTACACCATTAACAACTATTGCTTTGTTGAACATCCCCAAACCTCAGCTGGCACAGGCTTCCGGTTTGTTTAATACCATTCGGCAAATAGGTGGCAGTTTTGGTATTGCTGCCCTGGGATCACTGCTCACACAGCGGGTTAAATTTCATCATCAAATTTTTGGTGAACAGTTTAATCCTTCATCACCGTTATTTCAAAATACTGAAAATCATTTAAAATTTTTTATCATGCACACAGCCGGGAGTGCACCGGTTAAAGCAATTATGCAGGCCAAGGCAACTCTTTTAAAAGATATTTTTTCGCAGGCTTTTGTACAGGGAATTAACGATGATTTCCTTGTGGGTGCCGTGCTTACCTGGTTGCTGATTATCCCCCTTTTATTTTTAAGAACCAAAAAACAAGATTTAAACCGATGAAAAATATAAAACATACTTTCACGCCTTTCATGCTGATATTTTTTATTGGCATTCTTTCAACTTTTCAGGTTTGTGCGCAAGACAGTACGGTTGAAGAAATCACATTGTCGCAGGCCATTACGCTGGCAGTCAAAAATCATCCGCTAATTAAGGAAGCCGAAGATCAGCTGGCAGTGGTGCATGCTCGGTCGTTAGAACAAAAAAGTGCTTTTTATCCAAATGCAAGCGTTGAGCTCAATTACAATATCATTGGGCCTCGTCCTTTTTTTGAAATTACCGGGCCGATTGATGAAAAATTTTATCTGACTCCCATAAATAACCTTGATGGCGATTTGGCAATAAATTACCTGATTTATGATTTTAAACGCCGGCAGGAAGTAATGAAACTTTTTCAATCGAATGAACTTACCGGGGCCGAGAAAATAAATCTCGTTCGCCTACATCTTGCTTACCAAACGGCAAAAGTGTATTATTCCATTCTTTACCTGAAAAAAAGTTTGGCGGTAATGGACCGTGAAATTCAGGATATTCGTGAGCACCTCGAAGTAGCCCGTAAATTAGTTTTGACGGGATCGGCCACCGGACTTGATACCCTGAATACAAGAGTGCGACTGACTACTTTAATTAGCCAAAAGTCGCAAGTTACAACGCAGGTGGACAAAACCAAAGTCCTATTGAAATCATTGATGAATTTGCCTGTTTCAAAAAAAATTAGTGTCAGCGGTTATTTTGATAAAGTATTTACATCATATTCGCCTGATTCACTGATACAAAAAGCTTTTAACCAGCGTGAAGAAATTAAAATTAACAAATTGATTTCGAGAACTTCACGAATACAAAAAAACATTATTGCCAAAAGCAATTTACCTTTACTGCTGTTTCACGGCAGCTTTGGAGTTAAAAACGGATACCCGGATAACTTAACACGCCTGAGGGGTAACTATGTGATGGGACTGACTGCTCAAATCCCTGTTTTTGACGGATACAAGCGCAAATCGAAACTAAACACGGCAGATTGGCAAATTAAAACTATCAATGATCATGAATCGGTTTTGAAACAAAACATCCGGACTGAAATAGAAAAAGACTTGTTGGACTATAAAAATAACAAAATTCAACTTGGCAGCACAGGTGAAGAAGTCAAACAAGCACAGGCCGCCCTGAACCAGGCAAAAGGGTTGTATGAAACCGGATCAGTAACCAACACAACACTTCTCGATACCGAAACAGCACTGGCCCGGGCACAATTGAAATATTCCTATCAATTATTTCAACTTACATTGAGCCGTTATGTGATATTGCAGGCTGTTGGCGAAAAAATATGGTAGTTTTACAGATTCTAAATTCCCTGTTTTAAGTGCTAATCTGAAATGCTTCTTGGGAATTCAATTAAAAAATAGCATAAATTTGCCGCTGTATATTAAACATTAAACAATTAATAAGATGAATATTCCTGAAAATTTAAAGTATTCGCAAGATCATGAATGGATTCGTGTGGAAGGCGATGAAGCTTTTGTGGGCATTACCGATTTTGCACAGCACGAATTAGGCGATATCGTTTTTGTTGAAGTGGAAACTATTGATGAAACCCTCGATAAAGATGAGGTTTTCGGAACAGTCGAGGCTGTAAAAACCGTTTCTGATCTGTTGTTACCTCTTGCCGGTACCGTTTTGGAACTCAACACTAAACTTGAAGATGAACCCGAAATTATTAATAAAGATCCTTACGGTGAGGGTTGGATTATTAAAATGAAGATATCGGATGCTACCGAACTTGATGCGCTTATGGATGCAACCGCTTATAAGGCGCTGACTGAATCATAGTAAAATAGTGCGTATGCTGCGAAAATTTTGGCCTGCGTTGTTGTGGGCGTTGATTATTTTACTCCTTACAGGGTTGCCGGGATCCTATTTCCCAACAATTACAACCTTTTGGGATTGGCTGGGGCCTGATAAACTGGTGCATCTTTTTATTTTTGGTGTAATGGTTTTTTTAATCATGTTTGGCTTCCGCGAACAATATTTTCAAAGCAAAAAACGTTATCAGTTTGGTATAGTTTCTGTAGTAATAACAAGCCTGTACGGTTTATTAACAGAAATTTTGCAGGTATATGTGTTCATTGGTCGTAGTGGGAATAGGTTTGATTTTTATGCAGATGCAGTAGGTGCCATATTGGGCTGGGCTTTCTTTTTTCTGATTTACCGAAAAAAAATCAGACAATTTCCACGTGCTAACCAATAAATTAATTAATTTAGCAGCGTAAAAGTTGTAGTAAAATAATAGTTAAAATGGAATCCAGAAAAACACGTAAAGCTGACTTGGAGAGCAAAAGAGCCCTGTTTTTTGAGATAGGTCTTATTCTTGCCCTGGCCCTTATTTTTGTTTCTTTTAATTATAAAAGTTATGGAAAAAGAACTGTTAACCTGGTTCAGCGGAAGGCCGACAATACCCCGGAGGATATTGTCCCCATTACAGAACAAAAGGTTAAGCCGCCCCCACCTCCCCCTCCAAAGCAGACAACTCAAATCAAAATCGTAAGTAACGATATAGATGTTAAGGACGATATTGAAATTGATGCTGATGCTAATATGAATACGCAGGTGGAAGAATATACTCCCCCGGTAGAAGAGGAAGACGTTCAGGAACAACAAATTTTCATGGTGGTGGAACAAATGCCTTCTTTCCCCGGCGGTATGGGCGCCTTGATGAAATATTTGGCAACGCACATCAAATATCCTGAATTGGCCAAAGAAAGTGGTATTCAGGGCCGTGTGTTTATCAACTTCGTTGTTGAACCCGATGGATCTATTGATCATGTAAAAGTGCTTCGTGGTATCGGAGGCGGTTGTGATGAAGAAGCTGTAAGGGTTGTCAAAAGTATGCCGAAGTGGAATCCCGGCAAACAACGTGGGAAACCGGTTCGTGTAAGCTTTAACCTCCCTGTTAAGTTTACACTTGAGTAAACTAAAATATTGATATAAAAAAAGCCTTGCATTTTGTGTAAGGCTTTTTTTATTGTTGCAAAGGCTTATGTTGTAATGGATGAAAATAGTTGAACACAATTTCTGCTTTGGCTTTTCCGGTTACCTTGGCCAGCGCACTAACTTCCTGAATCTTAATCATTTTTACCGATTTGAATTTCCGGAGTAACTTTTTAGCTGTGTCAGGGCCTATTCCGGAAATGGAGGTGAGTTCCGATTCTAACGTCCCTTTTTGTCTGCGTTTGCGATGATGGGTTATGCCAAAGCGATGGGCTTCGTCACGTAAACGTTGAATAATTCGCAGGCTTTCCGATTTTTTGTCAAGATATAGAGGCAGGGAATCATTGGGAAAGTAAATTTCCTCCAGCTTTTTGGCTATTCCGATAATTGTAATTTTTCCGTATAGGCCGAGCTGTTTCAAACTTTTTACTGCGGCACTTAACTGGCCTTTCCCTCCGTCAACAATAATTAATTCGGGCAACGGCTTTTTCTCTTCCTGTAATCGGCCATAGCGGCGCAGTATTATCTCTTCCATGGAAGCAAAATCATTGGCTCCTTTCACGGTTTTAATGTTAAAGTGCCGATAGTTTTTTTTGTTGGGTTTGGCGTTTACAAACTGTACCATGGAAGCCACCGGATAATCGCCTTGGAAGTTGGAATTATCAAAACATTCAATAGTTTTTGGCAAAACATTCATTCGGAGATCAGACTTCATTTTCTCTAAAACACGTTTACTGTGTCGTTCCGGATCAATAAGCTCTTGCTGTTTAATCCGTTCCATCTTGAAATATTTGGTGTTGCGACGGCTGAGTTCCAGCAGCTGTTTTTTATCTCCACGTTGTGGTACTGTAAACTTTACTTCCGGCCATTCGATTCCCGGATCAAAAGGTACGAGGATTTCTTTGGAGCGACTGCCAAATCGTTGACGAAAATCGGCTATGGAAAAAGCTAAAATGTCCTGTGAGCTTTCATTCAGTTTTTTTCTTACCTCAACGGTATGTGCCTGAACGATAGCGCCGTTCATCACTTTTAGGTAATTAACATAGGCAATATTTTCTTCATCCAAAATGGAAATGACATCGACATTGCTGATACGGGGGTTCACAATGGTCGATTTGCTTTTATAATTCTCTAAAATATCAATTTTTTTTTTGATGAGTTGGGCCTGCTCAAATTCCATTTTTTCAGCAAAGCGTTGCATCAGTTTTTTCAGTTCATCAATTACCTCACTCAAATTGCCTTTGATGATTGCCCGGATATGTGTGATTGTTTGCTGATAGTCGGCCTCGCTTTGTAACCCTGCACAAGGTCCTTTGCAATTGCCGAGATGATATTCTAGGCATACGTTGTACTTCTTTCTATCAATATTTTTGGCATTCAAATTGAGTTTACAGGTACGTAATGGATAAAGCTGGCGGATAGTGTCAAGTAGGGTTTTCATCATGCGGACCGATGCATAAGGCCCGAAATATTCAGAACCGTCCTGAAGGACATGCCGTGTGGGAAATACCCTGGGGAACGGCTCGTTTTTAATGCATAGCCAGGGGAAGTTTTTGTCGTCTTTTAATAAGACGTTATAGCGTGGCTGAAGTTTCTTAATCAGATTATTTTCAAGTAGTAGCGCATCCAGTTCGGTTTCTGTAACAATGAATTTTATATCATTGATTTTTTTGACCAAAACCCGGAGTTTTCCGCTTTCGGGCTTTTTATTGAAATAACTTGAAACTCTTTTTCTCAGATTTTTGGCTTTCCCCACATACAAAATTTTACCTTCTTTGTCATAATAACGATAAACTCCCGGACTGGCAGGCAGGCTGTGCACAATAGATAAAAGATGTTTATGGGTTTCTTCCTTAGTCACAACTTTTCTTTTTGTGTTACAAAGTTAGGGATTTTAGTCCTTTACAGGCCTTCCAAATTTGCAAATCCGAAAGAGCAAATTGACATACAGTCCAGTCCTGTAAAGGCTGATTATGAATAGTTGCATACGGTAGCCCAGCTGGTGTATACATCTAATTGTTTGGAGGACAGAATATTTTATCAGGAGGGACTGACACTTTCAACAAACTGTGTCAATTGCACAAAATCAGCTACTGATAATTGCTCGGCGCGTTTGCTCAGTAATGGATGATCGGTATGCAAACTCCCGATAAGTGTTTTGATGGCATTGCGCAAGGTTTTTCGTCTTTGGCCGAAACCTGCTTTCACAACTTTGAAAAAAAGGGTTTCGTCACAATTAAGATTTTGAGTATTGTTTCGGCGAAGCCGAATTACGGCCGATTTAACTTTGGGAGGGGGAAAAAAAACATTTTCACTCACAGTAAAACAATATTCAATGTCGTACCATGCCTGCAACAAAATACTAAGTATTCCATAAGTTTTGTTTCCGGCGTTTGCTACAATACGTTCGGCTACTTCTTTTTGTATCATGCCTACAACCTCCGGGATTTGGTTGCGGTATTCCAGGACTTTAAAAAATATCTGGCTGGAAATATTGTACGGGAAATTACCAATCAGGGCAAAAGGGGTTTCCATAATTTCCATTAGATTGCTTTTCAGGAAATCAGCTTCCAGAATCTTCATTCGCGGATCATGGAAATGTGTATTCAGGTACTCAACTGACTCAGAATCGATTTCGATAAGTGTTAATATCGAAATACATGATTTTGCTAACAATAATTCTGTCAGAATCCCTGTCCCCGGGCCCACTTCGCATACCTGCGAATATTCTTCACCCATGCAGGCCACAATTTTCCGGGCAATATTTTTGTCTTTCAAAAAATGCTGCCCCAGCTGTTTCTTTGGCCTGACCATGTTTGTTAATTAATGATATCAAATCCTGTGTACGACTGCAAAGCTTTTGGAATGCGGATGCCTTCAGCGGTTTGGTTGTTTTCGAGCAGTGCGGCTACAATGCGGGGCAGTGCCAGTGCCGAGCCGTTGAGCGTATGGGCCAGATGGGTTTTTCCATTTTTGTCTTTAAAACGCAGCTTCATACGGTTGGCCTGGTAATTTTCAAAATTGGATACCGAACTTACTTCCAGCCAACGTTTTTGGGCTGCTGAAAACACTTCAAAATCAAAAGTTAAGGCTGATGTGAAACTCAAATCGCCACCGCAAAGCCTTAAAATGCGGAAAGGTAATTCCAGTTTGCGCAACAAATTAGCCACATGTTTTTTCATTTCTTCCAGCGTATCGTAGGATTTATCGGGATGTTGTATTTGAACAATTTCAACTTTGTCAAACTGGTGTAATCGGTTCAAACCACGAACATCTTTACCATAAGAACCGGCTTCGCGACGGAAACAATTGGAGTAAGCTACATTTTTTAATGGTAAGTCGGCCTCTTTCACAATAACATTGCGGTAAATATTAGTGATAGGCACTTCGGCCGTGGGGATCAGGTAAAGTTTATCAACTCCTACATAATACATTTGTCCTTCTTTATCCGGCAACTGGCCTGTTCCAAAACCGGAAGCTTCGTTGATAAGCAACGGAGGCTGGTACTCTAAATAACCGGCTGCAATAGCTTCATCCAGGAAAAAGTTAATTAAAGCCCTTTGTAAGCGGGCGCCTTTTCCGCGGTAAAACGGAAATCCGGCTCCGGTAACCTTACTCCCCAAATCGAAATCGATAATTTGATATTTATCAGCTAATTCCCAATGGGGAATAGCATCTTCCGGCAAATCGGGCATGGAGCCTTCTTGGTATACTTTTTCATTATCGGCATCGCTTTTGCCTTTGGGTACCGAAGGGTGAGGCAGGTTAGGCAATTCAACCAACTTTTTATTCAGCTCTTCAATTATAGCATCCGATTGCTCGCCCAGTAGTTTAATTTGAGATTTTAATTGTAATGACTCCTGTCGTGTAGCTTCCGCTTTTTCTTTTTCGCCCGTTTTAAAATAACTTCCTATGGTTTTTGCCAGTTGTTTTGATTTTGACAACGAGTCGTCCATCTGTTTTTGGATACTGCGCCGGTTTTGATCCAGTTTGATGATTTCTTCTACCAATTCTTTAGCATCAAAATTTTTTACAGCGAGGCGTTCAATGACCTGTTCTTTATTTTCCCTTATTTTTTGAAGTTCAAGCATGGATTGTAAATTTTTGCAAAGATAGAAAATGAGCCGGGTAGTTTACTGTTTCTATGTAAGATAAAATTGCTAAAAAAAGAGAAGCCCGGCATAAAGCCGGGCTTCTCTTATATATATTGGATTTTAAATGCTATTTTTCCTCATCTAAGGGCATTACACTTACATATGAACGATCGTTTTTTCTTTTGCGAAATTCAACAACGCCATCTTGAAGGGCAAATAAAGTGTGGTCTTTTCCCATGCCTACATTTAAGCCGGGATGATGGACCGTACCTCTTTGCCGGACCAAAATATTTCCTGCGGTGGCAAACTGACCGCCATAAATTTTCACACCTAATCGTTTACTTTCTGATTTGCGTCCGTTATGGGAGCTACCCATTCCTTTTTTATGAGCCATTTCTTAAGTTTTTTAGCGTTAAAAAGTAATTTTTTCAATA
>Ga0114931_10011067_pt1 | contig 10691 bp, 7 predicted proteins | sample 2SBtaG_FD_89579 | JGI IMG/M metagenome (GOLD analysis project Ga0114931, IMG submission 89579) | Deep subsurface microbial communities from Kolumbo volcano to uncover new lineages of life (NeLLi) - 2SBTROV14_V59a metaG | ecosystem: Environmental > Aquatic > Marine > Volcanic | place: Kolumbo...
CGACGCTATTCGGAGCTCGCCGCCGACCCGGATCTGCCGTCGCTGGTGCCGTTCTACGGGTGCCATCTGGCGTATATTCGCGGCAAGGTCGACAGTCTCAAGAGCCTCGAGGAGGAGGTCGGCGAAGCCGGGCGCAGCGCCGCGGAATCGAGTGCGAGGCACCATTTTGCGCTCGCCCATCGGCTGACCTGGGCATACTCGCCGATGGTGATCGCCGTCTGCGGTCTGAGCGGGACCGGCAAGACCAGCGTCGCCGAGGCCCTGGCTGAGCGGACCGGGTTCGCCCACCTGAGCTCGGACGTTTTCCGCAAGAAACTTGCCGGACATTCGACCGTCCGTCCGGCACCTGCGGCGGCGCGGGCGTCTCTCTACAGCGAAGAAATGGGGCGGCGAACGTACGCGGCGATGATGGACGAGGCGGCGCGGCACTTGCGCGCCGGCGATGGCGTCGTGCTCGACGCCACCTTCCAGCGCCGGGCACATCGCGCGCCGGTTTATGAACTCGCTCGCGCGAGCGGTGTTCCGTTGCTGTTTGCCGAGTGTCGATGTCCAGAACCGGAGATACGCCGTCGTCTCGATGTGCGGGTGCGATCGGCTGCAGGGCCGTCGGATGCCGACTGGGATGTGTATCTGGCCCAACGCGGTGCGTGGGAGGATCCTCTCGCCGATGCCCGCGACGGATGGCTGGTCGTCGATTCCTCCGCGGTGCCGGAGAGCGTGGCGCGGGGTATCGAAGAAAGGGCGGTCGCGCTCGCTGGTGGCTCGCTCGGCGGCGCGCATGCTTGACGGCCGGATGAGCGGCGAACGGTGGCAGCGCTGCGGTATCGGCATGGAAGGAGATCGCGCGTGAACGACCCGACTGCGATTCGATGGGTGATGCAGGAGTACCTGCGTCTCGTCGCTGCCGGTGATGTCGAAGGCATTGTCGCGATGATGGCGGACGACGTTTCGGTGGAGGATCCGGTGGGCGGTCCGGCGGCCACCCATGTGGTCGGTCGCGATAGGGTGCGGTCGTTCTTCGCGAAGGGTTTCGAACGGTCGCGGCCTCGACCGATTGCGACCGGGCCGGTGCGAACCACCGCCGGCAACGAAGCAGTGATGCCGTTTCGCCTGATCCTCAAGCTGGACGGCGCCGACAAGGAAGTTGACGTCATCGATGTGATGACCTTCGACGATCGCGGCAAGATCAAGTCGCTGCGAGCGTTCTGGAATGCCGCCGAGATCCGCGACGCCGGCTGAGCCACATGCGGCGCGCGGGCTTCAGGCGAAATGGTCGATGAAGTCCTGAAGCTTCGTCCGGTCTCCAACCATCAGTAGTCCATCGCCGTTCTCGAAGATCCGGTCGGGGCCCGGGTCGACCACGTGCCCGTCGCTGCGCTTGATCGCGATGACGTTCAACCCGGTGCGCGCGGCGATCGCCGAATCGCTCAGGGTTTTGCCGACCAGGCGCTCCGGCAATGCGAACTCGTGCAGCTCGACTCCCTCGCCGAGAACCACCAGCTCGCGCTGGTGCAATGCTGCGAACACCGAAGAAACACCGATGGAGGTGTGGCTCAGGGCGACGTCCGCGCCGGCGTTCTGTACCGCGCTGAGATTGCGCTCGTGGGTGACTCGGCTCACCAGGCGCACTTCGTCGGCGATGTGCTTGCACAGCAAGGCCAGGTAGATGTTGGTGGCGTCGTCGTTCGTCGTCAGCAGTACCCCGGGCGCGTCGGCGATTCCGGCCAGCGTCAAGACGTGACGATCGGCTGCGTCGCCGACGATCCATTTCGTCGGTTCTCCGTCGCCCCAGTCGGCCTCGTGTCTGCCGAGGTCGATGACGTGCACCGGTACTCCGCGCTTGCGCAGGGCGCGGGTTGCGGAACGACCGACGACTCCTCCACCGATGACGATGACCGGGTTGTAGTTGACGTTGTAGATGACGAGGAATTCGTCGAGGCTGCGAATCTGCTCGGCGGTGCCGATGACCACGGGAACGCTTTGCGAGCTCAGCACCGATGAGGGGGTGACGGGGCAGAACTTGGCTTGTTCGATGATGCCGACGATGTTGACGCCGAACTTTTCTCGCAGGTCCAGTTCGCGAACCGACAGGCCTACCCACGGGGTCATGTGTACGGGGATTTCGGCGATCTGCAGGGTGTGGCATCGACCGATGACGTGGGTTTGCGCGTGGCCCGCATTCAGGCGCGCTGCGAGATGTTGGCCGAGCTGCCGTTTCAAGGGAAGGACGCGGCGGACTCCAGCGAGGTTGAGGATGTCGGCGGCGTGCTCGGCGGTTGCCACGGAGGCGATGTTGACGTCGGGGGCGGCGGCGCGAATCTGCAGCGCACTGGCGGTGTTTTCGGCATCGGAGCCATCCAGCACGACGAGTGCCGCCTCGCTGATGCGCAGACTTTCGTAAGTCCTCGGCTCGTCGAGAGGTCGCGCGACGACGGGGATTCCCTCGGCTTCGAGCTGCCCGGCGAGGATCGGGTCGGGCTCGACCAGGAAATGGGGGACGCCGTGCAGCTCGAGCTGATCGATCAGCGGGCGAGCCAACTCGCCGTGGCCGGCGACGATGACGTGGCCCGACAGGTTCGCGGGGATCGAACGGCTGGCCAGCCAGGGTGCGTAGAAGAAGCGGATGAAGGCGAAGGGCAGAACGACCAGCAGTAGGAGGACCCCGGTCATGAGAACGAAGGCGGTGTACAGGCGGCCGATGGTGCTGACGAAGACGATGTCGCCGAGACCGAGCGTGCTCATGGTGGTGAGCGTCCAGTAGATGCCGGTGAGGAACGACTCGGAGCGCCCTTCGGCGGACCACATGAGAAGCTGGAATCCGAGCGAGTCGACGATCACGATGGCCGCGACGAAGCCGAAGTAGGTGAGCAGGCTCTTGGTGTTGCGACGTCGCAGGCGCTGGTCGACGAGTTGGGCGAGGCTGGGACCGAGTGCGGGCATATGGGCCTCTCGGTGTTTACTGATTCAGCGCGGCATTTGCGAACGGCACCTGGTGCGACGACGGGTGTCGCCGCTGTCGAGGGAATCCGGCCGGCCGGTGGCGATGCGTCTCCACGGGCTGCTCGACGCAGGAAGGCCCCACCCGCGCCTGCGGGTGGGGCCTTCGATGTCTCGTCGGTGCGGCCGTTATGCCCCGGGCGCCGTCTGCGGGCCGCGCACCAGTTTGCCGGGCAGCTCCCCGGTAGCCTCGCCGTTTTCATAGATGACCTTGCCGCTGCACACGGTGTAGCGGTAGCCGTCGACCTTTTGGATCAGGCGCCGCCCGTTTGCCGGCAGGTCGTGCACCATTTCCGGCGCGTGGATGTGCAGCTCGTCGAAGTCGATGACGTTGATGTCGGCCTTCATGCCCGGGGCGATCACGCCGCGGTCCCGCATCCCGTAGAAGGCAGCGGTTCGCCGGGTTTGCCGTTCGACGATGTCCTCGAGCGGGATTTTATCGCCGCGATCGCGGTCGCGTACCCAGTGAGTGAGAAGGAACGTCGGAACGCTGGCGTCGCAGATGATTCCGCAGTGGGCTCCGCCGTCGGAGAGACTGAACACCGACTGCGGATGCAGCATCATCTCGCGGATGGGCTCTAGGTCGCCTCGGGCGTAACCGAGCAGCGGTAAGTAGACGAATCCGCGACCGCCGTTTTCCATCATCGTGTCGTAGGCGACCTCCTGTGGCGATTTCCCGGTGCGTTCGGCGATGGCGGCCACGCTCTTCTCCGGTGCCGGTTCGTACTCCGGTGGATCGCCGAGCGGGAACATCATCTGGAAGCCGAACAGGATGATCGCCGCCATGCCGGGCGCCGCCGACGGATCGGGCGGGTTGTCGAGGATCGCGGCGCGAACTTCCGGTTTGGCGAGCTCGCGGTGTCGCTCTTCCGGCTGCATGTTTGCGTAGGGCGCGTAGCCGGGGTGAAGAGAGAACGGGTGGAAGGTGCTCTCGAAGCTGAGCAGCAGGCCCGCCGGTCGCTGTGCGACCTGGGGCGTCAGATGACCGCCCTGCGCCGCGTCCTCTTCGCACGCCGCCAGCAGGCGCTTCCACTGGTCCGGGTCCATCGGATTTTGTAGACAGGCAAACGAGACCGGCAGACCGGTTTCTTTGCCGAGGTCGCTCATCCAGGCGAGCTCGTCTCCTTCTGGAGCGAGGTCGCTGGCCACTTCGAAGATGCCGTGGCCGACCTCGCCCATGACGCGGCCGATGCCCATGACCTCATCGCGGTCGGCGGTCGTGCCCGGTACCAGCTCGCCGTCGACGGCGCGGTGGAGGATCGTGCGCGACGTCGAGAATCCGAGAGCGCCGGCTTCGAGGCCTTCTTTCACCAGTCGCGCCATCTCCGCGATTTCGCCGGGCTCGGCCTTTTCGTTCTTCGCGCCGCGCTCGCCCATGACGTACGCGCGCACGGCTCCGTGCGGCACCTGTGTGGCGACGTCGATGGCGCGCGGCATCTTCTCGATCGAGTCGAGGTATTCGGGAAAACTCTCCCAACCCCAGTTCATGCCCTCGGCGAGCGCCGTGCCGGGAATGTCTTCGACCCCTTCCATGAGCTGGATGAGAAACTGCTCCTGCCCCTTCTTTACCGGAGCGAATCCCACCCCGCAGTTACCCATGACGACCGTCGTGACGCCGTTCCAGCCGGAAGGCGTGAGATGAGTGTCCCAGGTTACCTGGCCGTCGTAATGGGTGTGGATATCGACCCAGCCGGGGGTCACCAGGTGGCCGCTGGCATCGAGCTCGCGCGTGCCTGGTCCAATGTCGTCGCCGACGGCGACGATGCGGTTGCCGTCGATGGCTACGTCGGCTCGGCGCCCGGGCGAGCCGGTTCCATCGACCACGGTTCCTCCGCGAATGACGAGATCGTGCATGCGACACTCCTTATCGTAGGGTGGACAAGATAACCGGCGAGATCCTATCTTCGGCTTCATTTGGGTGTCAATCGACATGTGATCATCCGGTGCCCAGGCAAGACTCAACGGTCTCATCGGATGATTCGGAGAGGTGTGTGGAACATTGGGTGGCCGTAGAAGCGATCCGCGTACGCGCCGCGCACCGGCGAGTGCTCGAAGCGAATGGCAGGTGCGCCTGAGCTCCCGGTCCTTCCGGAACCGACTGAGCGCGGCGCTGCGCGACGAGATCGAGTCCCTCGCGGCGCGACCGATCCGCGACCTGCTCGATGAATCGGTCGTCCGTCGGTCGCTCGCAGCGTGTCATCCCGCGATGTTCGACGCCAGAATCCTGGCCGGTGTCGCGGTTCACGTCTCGGAGCGGGTCGAAAAGCGGCTCGACCGGGAGGAGCGCGCGCTCGATGAGATTCTCGGTCCGGTAGTCGTGGAGCGGGTCGACGCTCTTCTCGACGAAGATCTGCCCGAGCCGGGAGCGCTCGGAGACATTCTCGCCGAGGTGATCCGCCAGGACTTCGCCCGCAGACTTTTCGCCGAGCTCATCCACTCGGCGATCGTATCCTTCAATAAGCGAGTCAATCCGCTCTTCGGAGGCCTCGCCAGCGCGGTGTTGGAAGATCAGATTCGGGCGTTCATCGAGCTCGGGATGCCGATGTTGCAGGAGCAGGCGGTCGCCTTCGTGCGCAGCCAGGCCAATCAGGAGTTCGCCGTCGAGCTGGCGAAGGCTCTGCTGCGCGGCGTGCTGGCGGAGCCTCTCGGCGACTTGATTCCGCAGGCGTCTGCGGGCCAGCGCAGGCGACTGGCGAGCCTCATCGTCGACGTCGTCGAGAGCGAACGCTTCCAGGCAGGCGCCGCCGACGCGGCGTTGCGAATCTGGGACGACGTCTATGCGCGGCTGCGAGACCGCAAGCTCGGGGAGGTGGTCGACACGGCGGACCTGGCGCGGGTCCTGGCCGAACCGCTCGCCGAGGTGGTGGTGCGCGCGCTGGCGTGTTCGCAAGTTGCGGAGATGTTCGGTGAGATGTTCGCTGAGCGCTCGGACTGAGCCGCGGCCGGTGACTCGGACTGCTACGGGAACCCCGATCTTTGACAGCGGCGCCGATCACTGGTGAGTATCCGGGAGTTTACTACTCTAGATCGAAAGGTTGAGAATAGAATGAGCGAAGCAAAGAGATCCCAGGGGCTCGGTACGATGGCGCTGCACGCCGGGCAGCAGCCGGATCCGGCCACCAACGCCCGCGCCGTTCCGATCTACGCGTCCACTTCGTACGTGTTTCGCGACACCCAACACGCGGCCGACCTGTTTGGCCTGGCCGAGTTCGGCAACATATACAGCCGCATCATGAACCCGACCAACGACGTCCTCGAGCAGCGGCTGGCGGCGATGGACGGCGGCGCGGCGGGTTTGGCGTTTGCATCGGGGCAGGCTGCCATCAACGCGGCGATCTTGACGATCTGCCACGCGGGGCAGAATTTCATTTCGTCGACCAGCTTGTACGGCGGCACCTGGACGCTCTTCTCGCAGACTTTCAAGAAGCTCGGCATCGAAGTGCGCTTCTTCGACCCCGATCATCCGGAGGCCATCCGCGATCTGGCCGACGAGAACACGCGTTGCGTCTATTTCGAGAGCATCGGGAATCCGAAGAACGACGTTCCGGATTTCAAGGCGATCACCGATATCGCGCACGATCTGAAGTTGCCGACGCTGTGCGACAACACGGTGATGACGCCGATGTTGCTGCGCCCGATCGAGCACGGTGTCGATGTCGTGATCTACTCGACGACCAAGTTCATCGGTGGCCACGGGGTGCACATTGGTGGCGCGGTCATCGACAGTGCGCGATTCCCCTGGGCTGACGATCCGCAGCGCTGGCCGGAGTTCTGTGCGCCGTCGCCGTCGTATCACGGCGCCGTCTTCGAGGAAGCGCTGCGGCCGATGGGAAATATCGCGTACATCATGCACATGCGGACACACTGGTTGCGCGATACGGGAGGCGCGATGAGCCCGTTCGCAGCCTTTCTCACGTTGCTCGGTCTGGAGACGCTGCACCTGCGTATGGCGCGGCACTGTGCGAACGCGCAGAAGGTGGCCGAGTACCTGGCTGGCCACGAACAGGTGGAGTGGGTCAACTACCCGGGGTTGCCGAACCACAGCCACTTCGCACTGGCGCAGCGCTATCTACCCGATGGCGCTGGTGCGATCGTCGGCTTTGGTATCCGTGGTGGGGAAGAGGCGGGCAAGAAGTTCATTGAGAGTGTGGAGTTGGCCAGCCATCTGGCGAACATCGACGATGCCAAGACGCTGGTGATCCACCCGGCGTCGACGACGCACTCGCAGCTGTCGGTAGAGGAGCAGAGACAGGCTGGAGTCAGTCCCGAGTACATTCGGATTTCGGTCGGAATCGAAGATCCGGAGGACATCATCGCCGATTTCGAGGGAGCGTTCCGGGCGGTCCACTGAGGAGATCGCGCGCGCCATGGATCTACCTCGGCTCTGCGTCGTAGCTACCGTTGTCGCTGTCGTACCGGCTGCCTGCGCGAACCGGATCGGTGCGCCGGGGATGCTGCGACGCGGAGCCGGGGCGGGTTTGCCGCGGCCGGCATCGCGATGACCGACCGAGGCGGGGGGCTGTTCGAGAGTAGCGATTCCGGGCGCAGCGCGCGGCCGTTGCGGCACGCGCAGTACTGGGAGTGCGGCGACGAGCTGGTGCTCGAAGGTGGTGGCCGAATCCCCTCGGTTACCGTCTGTTACGAAACCTACGGCGAACTCAATCCGGCGCGCGACAATGCCGTCTTGATCTGCCACGCGCTGAGCGGCGACTCGCACGTGGCGCGGCACGATGCCGACGACGATTCCGGCTGGTGGGAGATTCTCGTCGGTCCGGGTCGGCCGCTCGATACCGATCGCTATTTCATCATCTGCAGTAACGCACTGGGCAGTTGCCGCGGGACGACGGGACCGAACTTCATCGACCCGGCTAGCGGTCGACCGTACGGTGCGGACTTTCCGGTTGTGACCGTTGCTGACATGGTCGAGGTGCAGCGGCGCCTGGTCGATCACCTCGGCATCGAGATGCTGCGCTCGGTGGTCGGTGGTTCGCTCGGCGGGCTCCAGGCTTTGCAATGGGCAGTTCGAGCGCCGACCCGGCTGCGAGGCTGCGTGCCGATCGCCGCCGCCGCCCGTCTCAGCAGCCAGGGGGTCGCCTTCGATGTCGTTGGTCGCAACGCGATCCGTCACGATGCCAACTTCCGCGGCGGTCAGTATTACGACGGTGACGCCCCGGAGGCCGGGCTCGCACTGGCGCGGATGTTGGCGCACATCACCTACCTCTCCGACGAATCGATGCGCAGCAGGTTCGACCCGACCAGGCTGCAACCCCGCGAGCAGGATAGTGGTTTCGAGAACCTATTCTCGGTGGGCTCTTATCTGGCGCATCAGGGGGATCGGTTCGTCGAGCGCTTCGACGCCAATAGCTATGTGACTCTCTCCACTGCGATGGACCTCTTTGATCTGGGCGAATCGCCAGCGGACTTGCGCCATGCGCTGGGTGCATCGCTGTGTCGCTGGCTATTCCTGAGTTTTTCGAGCGACTGGCTCTTCCCGCCGTCGGCGTCGCGGTTGCTGGTCGACGCGCTGGTCGCGCAGACCAAGCCGGTGAGCTACTGCAATATCGAGAGCGCCGCCGGACACGACTCCTTCCTGCTCGAGAAAGCCATGGGCATTGGCGGCGAGATGGTTGGCGCTTTCGTGGCCAATCTCGATGGCCCGCCGAGGTCCGCCGCGGCCCCGGTGGCGCCGCGGCGCGAGCAGAGTACCAGCATCTTCGACGCTCTGCGTATCGACCACGAGATGATCTTGCAGTTGCTGCCGGCGCGGGCGAGTGTCGTCGATCTGGCCTGCGGACACGGCGAGTTGCTGTCGCACCTGCAGGCGAGCGGCCGCGGTCCGCTGCTCGGGGTCGAGCTCGACCAGGAGGCTGTCGCCGCCGGTGTCGCGCGCGGGCATCAGGTGATCCACGCCGATCTCGAGCACGGTTTGGGCGCGATAGCGGACCAGAGCTACGATGTCGCGATCCTCTCGCAGACGCTGCAGTCGATCTTCGATGTAGCGGGTGTGCTCGACGAGTTGGTTCGCGTCGGCAAGCAGGGGATAGTCAGCTTTCCGAACTTCGCCCACCGCCCGTTGCGGCAGATGTTTCTGCGTGAAGGCCGGGTCCCCAAGGAGCAGGGATTCTACGGGCACGAGTGGTACAACACACCGAATCGTCGCTTCCCGTCGATTCGCGACTTTCTCGATCTCTGCGAGGTGCGCGGGATCCGCGTCGTGCGCGCCATCTATATCGACTCCCACAGCGGACGCGAAGTGGTCGACGATCCCAACCTCAATGCCAACGTTGCGATTGTCGCGGTGGCCCGCTGATGCGGGCGGCGTCACCGGGTCGCCCGCTGCCGCGTCTCGTCTGCGGGGTCGCAATTCGAAGCGCTTGCGACTATGGCAGGAGTGCTTCCAAGAAGTGAGAATGCGGTGGATCTCGGTCCGGGAGTCGGGAACGGCTCGCGATTGCCGGCGCTCGTGAGAGAGCCGGTGAGTCGGCATACTCCTTGCGCACACTCACGCCGGGCGGTCGCGATCGCCGGGAACTATAGGAGAGGACGGAATTCGATGAAGATACGCAAAATTCTTGCTCCGGTGGATTTCTCCGACGTGTCTGAACACGCTCTGTCGTACGCGACCGGGCTGGCCGCGGATCTCGGCGCCAAGATGTTGGTGATTTATGTGGTCGAGCCGATCGTCTTTGCCGGTTCCCCGATCGCACCGGAAATGAGCGTGCCGCACTTGATCGAGGATCAGCGGCGGGCGGCGGCCGAGTCGGTCGACAAGCTGGTGGCCCGTTTAGCCAAGCGTAAAATCGAAGTCGAAGGCATGGTCCGCACGGGTACCGCGTACCACGTGATCGTCGATAGCGCGGCTGCCGAGAGCTGCGATCTCATCATCATGGGTACGCACGGCCGCGGTGGCCTCGGTCACTTTCTGCTCGGCAGCGTTGCTGAGAAGGTCGTCCGGCTGTCGCCGTGTCCGGTACTCACGGTGCGCGGCGGCGACCAACCGGCCAAGCAAAAGACGAAGGGTGCGAAGGCCCGCAAGAAGTCTGCCGAGAAGGGTTGACGAGGGGGCCGGGCGCGCTCGCCCGGCAGGGTTATCTCAGCACTCGCTCAGCCTGCGCACATGGTCGGGTACAGCGACCTCGCCTGGTAGCTGTGGGTCGGCTACCGGATCCGCGTAGTGACTGAGGATGGGAACGGTCCCGGCCCAGATGCCGAGACCGAGGTCTTCTCGGTCGTCGACCGGCGGGCCCGATCGGACCTTGGCCGAGGCCTGCTCGATCGGGATCTCGACCACCAGGGTCGCTCTCATTTCTCGCTCTGTCGGCTGGCGGACCGCGGGCCAACGCCCCGGTGTCAGTTTCTCGGTGAGCGCCTCGAGTACCCCGAGAGCCCGCTCGCGAGATTCGACGGCGCGCCCGCGGCCGTGTACGGCGACCGAGCGGTAGTTCATCGAGTGGTGGAAGGCGGACCTGGCCAGGACCAGGCCGTCGACGAGGGTCGTGGTGACGCAGACCGGGGCACCGGCGGCGATCGCCTCGAGCATTCGCGCCCGGGTGGATCCGTGCAGGAAGATCGAGCTGCCGACGCGGACGAACGCCATGGGCAGGACGACCGGGGCGCCGCCGGCGACAAAATCGTCGGCGACGAATCCGTCGGCGACAAATCCGTCGGCGACAAATCCGTCGGCGACAAATCCG
>Ga0114931_10011068_pt1 | contig 10691 bp, 9 predicted proteins | sample 2SBtaG_FD_89579 | JGI IMG/M metagenome (GOLD analysis project Ga0114931, IMG submission 89579) | Deep subsurface microbial communities from Kolumbo volcano to uncover new lineages of life (NeLLi) - 2SBTROV14_V59a metaG | ecosystem: Environmental > Aquatic > Marine > Volcanic | place: Kolumbo...
AATGGGCGCGTGCGGCAGACCGCCAGGACAGAGAGCTAGAGAAGCTAATGTCTAGCAGGTAGCAATGGTATGAAAAATAGCCTGAATAATCAGGGTATAAATACTTTTCCGGGCACTCGCATACCGGTGCCACCAGAAAAACTAGAGCCTTTCGTAGCAATATCCACACCTGAATCTGAATCATAAGACCATAGATAAATTTTCTTGTCTCGGTCACTGACTTCCTTATAAGTATTGTGTGCCTTAGAGAATCTACTTGTTCTCATCAAGCCAACGATCGCAACCTTTTGACGAAATGCCATTGCGGAGGCCACCCCCCCTTTGCCACTTAAGCCTGAATTACACCCTGACAGTATAAGATGTCCGAATGACTTCTCCCAGGGCAATTTCCGCAAACTCAGAACCTCTTTGCTCGTCAACGTCCCATCATCACTCTTTTTAGTACTCGGTTCCCCTGATCGAGCAAATTCAAGGCCTGTCTGCTTGTACTCCTTACCTAAAAAATTATGTGGTGCGGAACTATGGGTAAAAAGGTTTCCAGCAAAAACCTGATAACCTCCATCATTTGCTGTCCGATATATTTTATTCCAAGCTATACGGAAATCGCCTTCTGATTTAACACCCTCCATCAAAAATATCCCTTGGGTTGGGTTAAAAACTCCTCTAGACAGCATCTCACTTTTCCAAGTTTCTGCTGCATATTGGAACTGCGGTTGCGGTCTACCCGTTATTCCTGTATAGAAAATCACAAAACACAAACGCTTAGAAACACTGCAACTTGTAACATTGCTAATGCCCATAGAAAGAGAATAGTAATCGATCATAATTTTCTCCGCAAATCTGAATTTTGATATACATACCCCAAAAATAGCGCAACGATCAACTGTCAATCAAACCCATAACTAAACTCCCCGTCACTTACAGACACATGCACCTTCGAGGCAGGCGCCCCCTCCATCATCCGGGTCAAAAACACCCGACTTATTTCAGGCAACACAGTATTGGTCAGAATTGCATCAATCATACGCCCACCACTATCTACATCCGTGCACCGTTCTGCAATCAGGGAAATAACATCCTCGTCATAGGTGAACGGAATACTGTGGTTCTCCAGGATGCGTTTCTTGATTCGTCCAAGTTGCAGCCTGGTAATAGCAACGATCATTTCATCACTTAATGGATAAAACGGTATGGCAACCAGCCGACCGAGCAGTGCGGGCGGGAACACCTTTAACAAAGGCTCACGCAAGGCCTTTGCAATACCTTCCGGACTCGGCATCAATTCCGGATCTTTGCATAAATTCATTATAAGATCGGTACCTACGTTGGTTGTCAGCAGGATCAGGGTATTCTTGAAATCAATAATCCGGCCTTCGCCGTCCTCCATCCAGCCTTTATCAAACACCTGGAAAAATATCTCATGAACATCCGGGTGAGCCTTTTCAACCTCATCAAGTAATACAACACTATAAGGTCTGCGGCGTACCGCTTCGGTCAACACGCCACCTTCGCCATAACCGACATAACCGGGAGGCGCACCTTTCAGGGTCGATACCGTGTGCGCTTCCTGATACTCACTCATGTTAATGGTGATGATATTCTGCTCCCCACCATACAGGGTCTCGGCCAATGCGAGCGCGGTTTCGGTCTTGCCTACACCGGAGGAACCCGCCAGCATGAACACGCCAATCGGTTTGCCTGGATTATCCAGGCTGGCACGGGAAGTCTGAATACGCCTGGCGATCATTTCCAGCGCATGACGCTGACCGACGATGCGCTTCTCCATTTCATCGGCGAGATTAAGTACCGTGGCAAGTTCGTCCTTGACCATGCGCCCAACCGGGATGCCGGTCCAGTCCTGCACCACTGAGCCCACCGCAATTTCGTCAACCGATGGCAGAATCAATGGATCCTCGCCCTGTAACCCGTCCAGTTTCTCCTGTAGCCCGGAAAGGTCCTTAAGCAAGCCTTCACGGTCCGCATCAGACATTGTTTCATCATCACTGGCAGTTTCGGCTTCAGCTTCTGTACTTTCGCCTCCGCTTTCGGCGGCAGCTTCATCTGCAGCCTTTTCAAGTTCACTACCGGTGCCTTCTACCGTACCACTATCACTTCGTAATTTTGCCCGGATGTCCAGTATCTGCGCGACCAGTTCCTTCTCTGAATTCCATCTTTCCTCCAGCTTGGCCAGACGTTCATTTTCAGCGTCCAGTTTCTCGTTCGCATCGGCCTTTCGTGCTTCCGTATCGACCCCGATCATTTTCTCACGACCAATGATCTCCAGCTCGGTCTCCAGTGCTTCAATACGCCTACGAGAATCATCGACTTCAGCAGGCACAGCATGCTGACTGATCGCGACTCGCGCGCACGCGGTATCCAGAAGACTCACCGACTTGTCTGGCAGTTGCCGGCCTGCAATATAACGATGAGAGAGACGAACGGCTGATTCCAGCGCCTCATCCAGCACCTGAACCTTGTGGTGATTCTCCATGGTACTGGCCATGCCACGCATCATCAGAATTGCCTTCTCCTCACTCGGCTCATTAACCTGCACAACCTGGAAGCGTCTTGTCAGTGCGGGATCTTTTTCGATGTGTTTCTTGTATTCAGCCCAGGTGGTGGCTGCAACGGTGCGCAAGGTTCCACGTGCCAACGCCGGCTTGAGCAGGTTGGCGGCATCGCCGGTACCTGCTGCACCGCCGGCTCCAACCAAGGTGTGCGCTTCGTCGATGAACATGATGATAGGCTTTTCCGAAGACTGCACTTCTTCAATCACCTGCTTCAGGCGTTGCTCGAATTCACCCTTCATACTCGCACCCGCCTGCAACAAACCAACATCGAGTGAACGCAAGGTCACGTCCTGCAACGATGGCGGTACGTCTCCCGCCACAATACGCTGCGCGAATCCTTCAACAACTGCTGTCTTGCCTACACCGGCCTCGCCTGTGAGTATCGGATTGTTCTGGCGCCTGCGCATAAGAATGTCGACGATCTGACGGATCTCTTCATCGCGCCCCACGATAGGATCCATTTTTCCGCTACGGGCTTCTTCGGTCAGATCAACTGTGAATTGCCTCAGCGCTTCCTGCTTGCCCATCTGTGCCGGTGGCATGGCGCCACTGGCTTCCCCGGGCACAGCGCCACCACCGGCCTGGAAGCCGTCAGTAGCCCCCATACTTTCTTCGGGCGAACCTTCCATCACTTCGTTAAATTTATCTGTCAGGGTTTCGTACTTTATTTTTTCGAACTCTTTTGAGATCGACAGCAATTCATTGCGCAATCCACGTGTTTTGACAATACCAACCATCAGGTGCCCGGTGCGTATCTGTGAATCGCCAAACATCAGGCTGCCATAGACCCAGCCACGCTCCACGGCTTCTTCGACATGCGCCGACAAATCAGAAATAGTAGTCGAACCCCTGGGCAGGCTATCCAGCGCTTCGGTCAAATCCTTCACCAGCGTCGATGGATTGAGATCAAACTGCTTAACGATGTGGTGAAGATCGGAATCCTGGGCCTGCAGGATCTGCTGAATCCAGTGCACCAGTTCCACATAGGGGTTTCCGCGCATTTTGCAGAATACGGTGGCACTTTCTATTGCCTTGTAGCCAACCTTGTTCAGTTTGCCAAACAGCGCCGTACGGCTGATTTCTGACATTACCCTACTCCCACATTGTTATATTTGTGCTGCACGCGCAGCATACTCGTTTGTCTGATTCAAATAACTTCCTGCATTGGATCCAGGTAGAGATCAGCCGGATCATGATCCGGCTCCTGGTCAGACGTCCAGCTTGTCCAGCCCAATTGTCCGAACTCACCCAGCAACGCCGGCCTAACCTCGGTTTTTTTCAGAATCAGGCATACGTCCCAGTTATATTCGTCTCCAACATAGGTCCGCACTATGGCTATCAGTGCAGTGAGACTGGAACCACCGGGCAACATGCGCTGATAGTCCTCCATACTCAACGGTCCAAACGTTAGTCTGAATTTATGCTGGCATTCCCAGATACGCTCGCCCAGTGTTGTTGTCTCCCCCAGAGACCCGGTCAGGCGCGACATGCCGAGTCGTAACTGCGAATTATTCGGCATCGTCATCCACTCACCGACGAACTGGCTCAGCGTCGCCGGAACGTGGAAATAGTCCCCCAATATTGCCAGCAAGCCTTCGGCGCTTCGGGTCTGTGAAGACAGTCGGCCTGAAAAATGGAATTTGGCATAGTCGGGCATCGCGTCCCGGTTTCTGAGTACCGGTGTACCCAACCCGATCTGGGAGGCCACCATGCCTGAAAACCGGTCATCATCCGGCCGATCCAGTCCAAGTGTAGGTTCAGCATCCGCCCATACCCGAAAGAACAGTGACAACAGCCTATGGTGAAATATATCGGCAAATCGCGCCAGGGTCGCGTCTCCCTCGTTACGCTCACGCGACCTGGCATGCTCGGTAAGGTGTAATGGCAAGGGCCCGTTGGGACCGAACAACCCGAAAAACAATTCGCTCAAACGAGGCGGAAAGCCTTTTTTCGATAGCGTCATAGCGGAAAGCGTTGACGGTGCAAATGCCAACGGGGGCTCCTGACGAAAACGAACCGGATCTTCTACCGGTCGGCTGGACGTACCGATCCGTGCCTTGTCCGGGTAGGCACATTCAATCTGCCTGAGCGCCTCGTAGAACCCGAAGCTATAGGGCGCCTGCTGCAACCGCCTGAGCAGTGTCAGAGGAGATGCCGTTGTCCGGTTCTCACTGGCCATCGCATAATCTCTCCCCGGTCAACTGTCCGGATACGGGTTTCTGTAAAGGAATTAATCGATACATAACGGGCGAAAAACTGTTCCATGATTGCCCCGAGTAGAAAGACACCGGTACCCTCGAAAGCCGATTCATCCAGTGTCAGGGTGATTTCAAGCCCTCTGCCGAAGGCAATGGGACCGGGCACAGGAATGCGCCGCGTTACCTGCTCGGCCCGCACAGACTTCAGGCCTTCGACCTGTTTCTTAACGCCGGCTTCCGCAAGATTGCCGTACAGGGACAGCACTTCGCGCAAAGCGGCAGCTCCCTGACGTTCATCGTTATCAATCAGTGACAGGTAATTCAACGATAGATGATTAATAAGGCGCCACGACACTTCGCCCTGAGCGTGTGCCAGTGATGGCCGGGGCCGGGTCGGACCGACCATGCAGCGTACCGCCTCAACTGGTGCGCTGATGTCCAGGGTAAAATCTGTACGCCCCCCACCCAATGACATTTGCAGTGGCAGGTCTCGATTGGTACACAGGGTCTGGACGGACAACTGCTTAAGTTCACCACTGTAAGGTGCCTGCCTGGCATCGACCAGTGAAATGTAGGTCTCACTGCCAATATAACTTGAGCGTGGACCGCGACGTTTCTGGCGCGATGACAACATACGTCTTTCCCGTCTTAATGCAAAAAACGCCATGTGTTCACTGTAATGACTTAAATCATTACAGGCGTAGAACGGGAGAAACTCCTGTTGATCTTCCGAACTGGTGCCATGTCCAGTGACATCGGTAACCTTGAACACTTCGTAGTCTAGAGGGCGGGTACGGTCAGGCACGACATGATATTCGCTGCTTCTGTCCGAAAGGTGAATACGGTCAGCCCGCTTGGGAAACAGGTTGATGGCCGGCGTACAAAACAGGGTGAAATTATCAGCGCTGACCTTGTTCTCCAATTCCGGAACCAGACGGTCGAAAAGCACCATCACTTCAATTTCTGACGCATCGCAGCGTGAAAAAGCATCGTGCATCTCGGCAAACTCAATGAACAGATACCGCTCCGGGAAGGCAAAATATTCCTGCAACAAACGATAGCCGCTGAAGGAACGTGAATCATGCGCGAGCAGCGCCTCATCATCACTGAAACCCACCTGACGGACGGATGATGCATCGAGCACCTTGTTCCATGGTGCAGGTCGCTCGCCAGGACGAACCACAACGGCAATCGCATTACCGATCAGTTGTTCATAAAGCCGCATCGGCTGTTCGTCCTGCCCACGCAGAAAGACCGTCAGCTTATCCAGATTGATTTCCTGAATCTTCAGCCCGGCGGTAGCCTTGATACGCAACCGCACCCCGGCCCTCGGCCTGCTACCCTGCGGTAAATTCGCCGCAGACACAGTTCCCATATTTGTGAAGTACTCCGCCTCTGCAATCTCCAGTGGCCAGAGCGTAACATCATGCGCCGTGCGATATTCGCAAGGGGTTTGTTCCCTCTTGCCAAGAATGCTACGCACGCTGGTCTGACGCGGTATGGCGTAACCTTCCCCCAGCGCACCCTCCGCGAGTATCGGCTGGAACTGTATCATGGCCATCGATGGTACCGGTGCCAGATAGTGCGGGTAGATAATCTCCAGCAGGTGTTGGGTAAGATCAGGATATCGCGCGTCAATTTTAAGCTGCACACGAGCAGCCAGAAATCCAAAACCTTCGAGTAGTCGTTCAACGTAGGGATCTGCACAGTCAAAACCTTCCAGTCCCAGGCGCCCTGCAATTTTGGGAAACTCACGCGCAAACTCACCACCCATTTCACGGATGTATTGCAGCTCGTGGTTATAGTATTTAAGAAGTAAGGGATCCATTACGGGTCATTGTCCACTCGATTCACTCAGGCGTACGAGCCCGCTCCCCAGATCCATTTCCGTTTTAAGATAGACTCTTTCAGGCACCGGCTCCGCCCACATATCAAATTCAATCTCGAAACGCAGTGCGTTTGCCGACATCTCGTCGTTACTGACCACATGCAAACGCAGGGAGTTTTTCAAAATACGGGGTTCATAAGACAGAATGGCCTTTCTGAGGTCGCGCTCCAGCGATCCCGTATCGGCATTGGCAACTGATATTCCGGTAACATCCGGTATGCCGTAATTGAGCACCGACTCGGCCACCAGGGGATAATCAGACAAATCCTGAACATCATTCAGATTGCCGGTATTCAATAAGGAGGCAAGATCCCGTTTGATACACTCACGTAGCTTGCGCACTGACAACACACGTTTATCACGCGATTCTTTAGTGTTTCCCGGGTCATCATCGGTAAGTCGGTCGAGCAAGGAGGGTTGTAGCCGTTCCTGCTGCCCCAGTTCTGCCACCGCTGATCACTCCTGCTTCTGTTCTGCCCAGTCCACTTCGGCAGAGCTGTTTTCTTTATTGTTAAGTACAATCTCACGTATATCCATGAGAGGATAATCTTCCTCATCAGTCACCAGCATACGCTGCCCTGTCCCGACATATTCATCTTCACCAAGCTGCTGCCATTCCGTCTTACGTGACAGTCGAATAGCGCCGTCCTCGCTGGATGCAGAACCCGGGTAGCGGGTCGGAATCAGACCGACAGCCTGTCCACCATTGGACCAGGTGATCTCTGCCGGTGTCCACACCATGTCACGCATGTCTTCCGGTGCTTCGAGTTTAATGCGCTGTATACGGTGAAACGGCGCCCAGTAATAATTCCCGTTAAGGACAAGCTCCAGAAATGGGCCAATTCTGGAATCCGCATCGGCAATCCATGCGAATTCTTTCCCGTCTATTGTACCGTTGCTAAGCGGTGCAGACTCAAATGCCTGCTCACGTAACCCTTTCGCTTGCTCACTATTACCCTGGCCTGAAGCCTGTAATGCCTGCAGCACCAGTGCAATCCACTCTTCCGGATCACCAAATACCAGAGGAGAGCGTTTGCCCTGAAAAACCTCATCGCGCAACACCTCACAACGCAATGCCTCGCGGTATGTCTGCACCATGGCAAGCGCCGCGTCGTCCAGATCACCCGCCACTTCGAGCTGCGTCAACGCACGCCCCCACTCGCCCGCGACAGACAATAACTGGAACAGAAATATACGGTACTCTGACTTAGCAGGATTCTCTCTGACAAGATCCTGCAACTGAACCAGCGCCCCCTGCACATCAGCATCGCGCAGGGACTGATCCAGTTGTTGAGATAGGTCCGTCATCAGGTTGCCAACAATCTACTCAACAGCGCCAGTTTCAATGTTAAGCACACAGGACATCTCTCCGCCTGCCGAGCCATCTGCCTCTTCCGGTGTGTGCTTGAAAGTGACCTTGTTATAAGCCAGCGAGACCGTCTCTTCAACCAAATCTGACGATTCACTTACTCCAACATCGACACCTGTGAACATACACCCTTCCATTTCATACACCAGTGTCTCAACCTGTTCTCCGGTAGGCTTTCTTACCGTCAGCGTAATAGCGATATCCTGAGTACCTTTAACGATACTTTCACGGATACCGTTCGAGGCAGCATCGAGATTTTTGGTAACAATCAGATCACCGGCAGTCAAATCACCACCACTACCACCACTACCTGTATGGCCTGTACTTGGCCTGTGCATCCCGAAACTGCAGGACGTCAGGTCAATAGTATTCTCCATACCGGCCTTCTTGGACTCGCCATCTATACCATCCACTGTCAGAAACATTTGCATTGCCATAGTTCATCTCCACTCTATAATACAGTTGATTTATGTTAGTAGATCCCGCCTCACTTACACTAACTACCCTTTTGCAGACGGCAGCTTGGACACCAGACGCAGTGACACCGACAAACCCTCAAGCTGATAATGTGGCCTGAGGAAAAACTTCGAGGTATAGTAGCCCGGATTGCCTTCCACTTCTTCAACAATAACCTCCGCAGCTGCCAGAGGCTTGCGTGCTTTCACAGATTCGCTCGAATGCGCCGGATCGCCATCAACATAATTCATGATCCATTTCTGCAACCATTTCTGCATGTCTTCACGCTCCTTGAAGGAGCCGACCTTGTCACGCACGATGCACTTCAGATAGTGCGCAAAGCGACAACTGGCAAACAGATAGGGCAAACGCGCAGCGAGGTTGGCATTTGCCGTCGCATCCGGATCATCATACTCGGCAGGTTTCTGCAGAGACTGTGCACCGATAAAGGCCGCGAAGTCAGAGTTCTTTTTGTGAATAAGCGGCATAAAGCCATTATTCGCCAATTCCGCTTCACGCCGGTCACTGATCGCAATTTCCGTCGGGCACTTCATGTCAACGCCGCCGTCATCGGTCGGGAAGGTATGCGTCGGCAAGCCTTCCACCGCACCACCGGATTCGATACCCCGGATGCGCGAGCACCAACCGTATTCCTTGAAGGAACGGTTGATGTTGATTGCCATGGCATAGGCCGCGTTGGCCCAGGTGTATTTGCTGTGGTCAGCACCCTCGGTGTCTTCCTCGAAATCAAACTCCTCGACCGGATCGGTCATGGCACCGTATGGCAGACGCGCCAGTGTTCTGGGCATTGCCAGTCCAAGATAACGCGCATCCTCGGATTCGCGTAGCGAACGCCAGGCTGCATATTCGGGCGTCTGGAAGATCTTTGTCAGATCGCGTGGGTTGCTCAGTTCCTGCCAGGATTCCATTTGCATCAACGAGGGAGCTGCTGCTGTGATAAACGGCGCGTGTGATGCCGCAGCCACCTGGGCAATCTCACCAAGCAGTTCGACATCCTGCGGACTATGGTCAAAGTAATAATCACCAACAATGCAGCCGTAGGGTTCACCACCAAACTGGCCATACTCTTCTTCGTACAATTTCTTGAAGATCGGGCTCTGGTCCCAGGCCGTGCCCTTGAATTTTTTCAGGGTCTTGCCCAGTTGCTTTTTGGATATATTCATCACCCTGATTTTCAGCATCTCATCGGTTTCAGTGTTGTTGACGAGACTGTGTAAACCACGCCACGCACCTTCGACTTGCTGAAAGTCATCGTGATGTAAAATGAGATTAACCTGCTCCGTCAGCTTCTGGTCAATCTCCGCAATCATCGCCTCAATTGTGCCAATGACGTCTGATGACAGAACAGCAGTATCCTTCAGCGCCTGCTCAGCGAGTGTCGCCACAGCACTTTCCACCGCCTCTCTGGAACGATCTGACTTGGGTTTGAATTCCTTGTCCAGTAAGGAAGCGAAATCTCCAGCTTCTATGCTGGTGCCGGCTTCGGCCTGCTCACCGGATTCTGATTGTGCGTCAGCCATGGCCTATTCCTCCTTACCGCTATCAGATTGTTCTCCGCCACCGTCGTCAGGCTTTGGCGCCGACGCAAGTGACGCCAACAAGGACGGGTCATTGAGGGCCTTGTTGATCAATTCCTCTGCCCCCGCCTTGCCATCCATATAGGTAATCAGGTTGGCAAGCTGAGTGCGTGTCTCCAGCATTTTGTTCAAGCCATCGACCTTGCGGGCGACCGCGGCTGGAGAGAAGTCGTCCATACTGTCGAAGGAGATATCGACACTCAGTTCACCTTCGCCGGTCAGGGTATTGGGAACCCGGAATGACGCACGAGGCTTGATCGCCTTCATCCGGTCATCAAAATTATCGACATCGATTTCCAGCGCCTTGCGGTCGGCCACTGGTGGCAGAGGTTCGGATGGATTACCCGACAGATCAGCCATAACGCCCATAACAAAAGGGAGCTGAATCTTTTTCTCGGCCCCGTATACCTCTACATCGTATTCGATCTGGACGCGCGGCGCACGGTTACGTGCTATGAATTTCTGGCTACTTGCTTTTGCCATGACTATCTCCTCAGAACTGCCAATTTGTTTACCTTATTATATAGTACGCTAGTCTTTACCAATACCGCCTATAATTTTTGCCTGTTTGACCCCGTCCGGTGCCATATCCGCGAGCACATCCATAAAACT
>Ga0114931_10011069_pt1 | contig 10689 bp, 7 predicted proteins | sample 2SBtaG_FD_89579 | JGI IMG/M metagenome (GOLD analysis project Ga0114931, IMG submission 89579) | Deep subsurface microbial communities from Kolumbo volcano to uncover new lineages of life (NeLLi) - 2SBTROV14_V59a metaG | ecosystem: Environmental > Aquatic > Marine > Volcanic | place: Kolumbo...
AACGTCGTATTTGTCGAGAATGCCCTCGCTGGCCAACTCCAAACCGCAATTCAGAGCGGTCTGTCCACCAAAGGCCAGAAAAATGCCGTCCGGCCTTTCTTTTTCAATGACGCCTGCAACGAATTGCGGTGTGACTGGTAGAAAGTAAACTTTCTCGGCCAGGTGTTCAGAGGTTTGAATCGTGGCTATGTTCGGGTTAACCAGGACCGTCTGAATGCCCACCTCTTTCAATGCCTTGATCGCCTGACTGCCGGAATAATCAAATTCTCCCGCCTCGCCAATCTTAAGCGCGGAGCTTCCCAACACAAGAACTTTCCGGGGCAGGGTCGCCATTCTACAATTTCTCCACGAAGTCATCAAATAAAAAGCTGGCGTCTAAAGGACCGGGGCTGGCTTCAGGGTGGAATTGAACGCCGCAAAATGGCTTGCTACAGTGACGGATGCCTTCGTTGGTTCCGTCATTCGCATTGAAAAACCACGGTTGCCAGCCGTCTGGGAGAGATTTGTCATCTACGGCGTACCCGTGATTCTGGGATGTGATAAAACAGCGTTTACTCCCCACCAGAATGCATGGTTGATTTTGTCCGCGATGACCATACTTGAGTTTGTAGGTTTGCGCGCCAGCCGCACGTGCCAGAAGCTGATTGCCGAGACAAATACCAAAAATCGGGGCGTTCATTTGCATTAATTTCCGAACGCTTTCAACGGCCTTCTCACATTTCGTCGGATCGCCCGGCCCATTGGAAAGAAGAACGCCATCGAAGTTTTCTTTGCTCAAATCCCAATCCCAGGGCACGGATTTTACGGTGACGTCGCGTTGCAGAAGTGAGCGGATAATATTGAATTTACAACCACAGTTCAGGAGTAAAACTTTCCTTCCGCCATCACCGAATGTCTCTGGCACCTTGGGTGAGACCCGTGCAACCAGGTTGCTCAGGTTCGGATCAACGAAATCAATGTCCGGCGATTCGACCTGAACGATTTTGCCGAGCATGCTCCCGCATTCACGCAATTTCTGGGTAAGCAATCGTGTGTCGATGCCACTGATCGCGGGAATATCGTTGTCGCGCAGCCAATCATTCAAATTGGTTCTGGCATCCCAATGACTGAAGTCGCGGGAAAATTCCGAGACAATCAGCCCTTCGATTTGGATGTGCTGAGATTCAAAGGCTGAGTCGATGGGTGAGTTATTGGAATCAAACAGGGAAACGCCGTAATTCCCGATGAGGGGATAGGTGAGATTAATGATTTGACCCGCATAAGAGGGGTCGGTGAAACACTCAGGATAGCCGACCATGCCGGTGTTAAAAACCACTTCACCAGACTTGGGGGTGGCGCTTCCGAAGGCCTCACCTTGAAAAACTGAACCGTCTTTCAGGACGAGTTTAGCCAGCACCAGGCGTGTTCTTTCCTCCCTTCATTTAAAACAGGTAACCGAGTGAAACGTGACGCCGGTCAGGACCTCCGAAAGAGAGTTTCTCTATTTCCTTGCCGCCACGCGCTTGAACAATGATTCGTAGTCGTCGGTAACTTTCCCCCAGGAGTAATGCTGCTCAATACGTTCCACCGCTTTCTTACCCAACGTCCTTACCTCTGACGGATTGTCTAGCAAATACTGCATTTTCTCTGATAGTTCTCCATTCGATCCCTTGAAATAGACCCCCGTGTCCGCGAGGACCTCACGGTGTTCGGGAACGTCGTTCGCCAACACACAGTTGCCATGCCCCATCCCTTCCAGCAAGGCCGGATGCGTGCCCCCGACCTCCGTAGCCTGGACATAAAAATATGCATTCGATTGTAACTCGCGGTACCCCTGGCCGAAAACATAGCCCGTGAAAACAATTCTGGGGTCCGTCGTCTGTTTCAGCTCACGGATGTAATCGTTGTTGTAAGGCGCGTCGCCGACAATGACACATTTCAAGTCAGTCTTGACTTTTTCGAAAGCTTTCACCACTAAATGCGCGTTGTTCTCGGGCTCTAAACGACTGACAAAAAGAACGTACTCATGCGGTTTGAGATCTAATTTACGCAACACTTCTATTGAGTCTACCTTGCCGGTCGGTGAACCGTATGGAATGAATGTAGACTCTTTCCTGAACTTTTTCAAATAGTATTTTTGAATGGCGATGGCGTCCGTAACAATTTCGTTCGCCATGATGGTTGAAAGCCATTCAGACATCAAGTAGAACCAGCGGCCTAACCGGTTCCACTTTGAACGCTGCCACTCTAACCCATCGACATTAATGACAACGGGCGTGCCGACCAGCCGCGGTATGAACGAACAGTAGGCGTTCGCGCTATTGCAAACCAGAACCACATCATAGCGGCACCTCAGTGCGTGCAAGGCACTCAGAAAGGTATGAACCACGGTGTCCAAATACTTGTGAGAAATGGTGGGCAAAATAACCAGCCGAACCCCTTTGTAATAATCCGCTTTGTAATCTACACTGTTCGACCGACCGTAAACCGTCACATCGTGTCCCTTTTCGACGAGGCGGGGCGCAAGCTGTTCCGCAAAAGTTTCGAACCCACCGTAATTGGCCGGGATGCCCCGGATGCCCATGATCGCAATTCTCATCGTCTCTAAATTCCTTCTTTTTTTATCTGTCAGGAGCCAGGATCATTTTAAGTCTGTGCAAATCCGCAAAATCTAGTTCGCGTAATATGAAAAGGATAAGTACAAAGCTGAACGTTAATAAGAAGCATTTAACGAACAGATACAAATCCAACGACGGCAGATGCCGTGTAATGATGTAGACAAGACATGCGGCGACAATCGTCTTGACCGCCGAAAATGCCGGTAACGCCACTCTGGTGTTACGCACCAGCAAGAAGCCACTGCACGCGATCGAGAAAATCGCGACCAGTAATGTTGCGCTTGCGGCGCCGATGCCGCCATAACGCGGCACAAGTAACATATTAGCGGTGATATGCAGAATAATCAGTGACCCCATGACGACCAGACACGACCCAAGCTGGTTTCGGGAAATCAGGATCGTGTTCATCACGGCGGCAAAAGTAAGGAACGCAATCGCCGTAAACAAGACCGCAAGAACGGGCCCGCCCGCGAGGTACCGTTCTCCAAATAAAAGCACCACCAACGACGATGACGTTGAGCCGACCACGACGATCATCGCAAAAAGCAAAATAAGCCAGTAGCGCAAGGAAATCCTCACAATGTCCCGCACACGTTTCTCGTCTCGTTCCTTGGTAGCACGGGAGATTGCCGGCAGCAGTGCCGAGGAAATAGCCAGAGACAAGAAATAAGGAATTTTTGCGACGCTGGAAGCTGATACGTACTGCCCTACCGCTTCACCACTAAGATAGTACTTCACGAACCAAATGTCGATGGAAAAGAGCAACTGCAATCCCACATAATAGAAAACATTCGTAAAAGCAAATTTGAAAAAAGGAATGTCTTCAAGCTTACTTTTCAAATCGGGAAAACGCAGGAGTGCCATGCCCAAAGCCAGTCCACCGATAGAACCCAGGGTGTTTCCGATGATCGCGCCAGTGACACCGTATCCCATCAGAATAAGGGTAAAAGTTGCCGCCGGCTTCGCAAGCGCATAAGCAATGCCAGAGACGGTTTGGCGCCCGAACTGATGCAAGCCATTTTGCATGCTCAAGAAATACTTATATAAGCCATAGAATAAAATATCAACGGATGCCACGTGCAAATAAAAGGTCAACCCTGCGTCTTTCAACCAGACGGCCATAAAAGGTGCGCAAAACCAAAAAACAGCCCAAACAACCAATGAGTAAAGCAAATGCCACGGCAGGGTCTTGCGGAAAAGGCTTCGGCTGGCGTCCATATTTTCCGCTACGAATTTCTGAACCGCAATTGGAATTCCTGTAATAACGAAAAGTTGCACCACGAGAAGCAGGGACATGACGACGCCAAACGTGCCAAATCCTTCTGGTCCGAGGATGCGGGCAAGGCCTACATTAATGGAATAGCCTGAGATGAGGAGAAATCCCTGGCTAATCATGAGAAAAATTGTCGCGCGCCCGAGCACTTCGTGCCTCTTTCCCTAGGCCTTCATTCTGGCACGTGCCACTTTTCCGGAAGGCCTTTTTGCAACAGCCGTCTTGCGGGAAGAGGACCCTTTCTTCACACCATTTTTTGTGGCAGGTGCTACCTGAGCAGGCTGCATCGTTTCGCCATTTCCAGGTTTTAGCCGCCGCCATATCTCATCCATGACTTGCATGGAACGCAGACCCTCCTCTGCCGTGATGGGCCCTGGCAGATCTTCCAGAATACTTTTGTAGAACAGACGAATCAATGTTTCATTGCCCTGGTACATATTATATTTTCCGAGCACTCCCGAGGCGATATTCTTCACGGCACCCACCGTCAGGGTTGCGGCATATGCCATGGCCGTCAGACTGCGGCTGATGACGCGCGGCAGACGCGCATTCGGTTTTTCGACAAAAAGTGTCTTGTTCAGAAAATCGACCCTTAGCGTGCCCGCGGTGCCATAAATATTCATAAACAGATAACGTGGCGAGACCGCCATCGACATGTGCACCATGCCAAGCGTTTGATCATTCTCAAAAGTGACCCGCAGTTCATCCGAAGACATGTGCGGCACCACGCGGTTAAACTTCGCCTGCACTCCCCTCACATCAGCCTCTTCCATCACGTCAAAAAGTAAACTGATCGGGTGTGAAATAAAATTTTGATAGAGAGAGCCGGGCAGTGCGTAAGCCCAATTGTTTTTTCCCGCGTAGGTCAGGTAACGGCTCTTGGTGTCTGAACTGTAGGACGTGCCGTACCAGGCCTCTACATAACTCACTTTCCCAATCGTTCCCGCGGCAATCGTGCGGCGGGTTTTGATCATGACTTGGTCGAAAAGATGGTTGTGGTCCACGCAGAGCTTCACCCGGTATTTACTGGACGCCGCCAGCATTCGTTTGGCCTCAACCGCCGTTTGTGCCATCGGCTTTTCCACGAACACGTGGCAGCCCTTTTTCATGGCGGCGATACTCACTTCCGCATGATTCTGGGCCGGTGTACAGACGTGGACGACATCAAGTTGTTCGCTGGCCAACATCTCCTTGTAGCCGGAGTAGGTTGCTTTAACACCATATTTCTCGGCCATGGTGCGACGTGCGTCTTCGACCGGATCGCAAAGCGCAACGACTTCGGCGTTCGTTAGTCTCTGCAATGCATCCAGGTGCGGACCGCTGATGATGCCGCACCCCACAACGCCGACGCGCAGTCCGCGCGTTGAATAGATTTCGACCCTGGCGGATTCGTCGACCCAATTGCGTTTTGGAATTAGTTTTTGCCGGTGCCAAAGCATCATGTCACGAATGCTTTCGCGAAAGTCGGCTCTCGGCTGCCAGCCCAGTTGTTTCTTTATTTTTTCATTCGAGTATGAAAAAGGTACGTTACAAAGCCGCATATATGAAAGTGGCAAAGGGGACGTCATGCCGACTAAACCAAGGAGTTTGTCCGCCGTCATGGAGAGAGCTTTCATCACGCCAAAAGGCACTTTGATGGCCTTGAATTTTGGGTTGACGTAGCGGCGAACTTCTTCGAAGAAATCAATCTGCCGCATGCCCTCATCTTCCACGACGTTGTAGGTTTGCCCAATCGCCGCCCTCTTTTGGATAGCCAGGTTCACGGCATCGGCAACCCCTTCAACGTGCGACAAAGGCAGCTTCATTTTGCCATCGCCAATAATCAAATAGCGGCTGCCTCCGGCGGCAAATCCAAGGCGGGACAAGAAAAGAGGGCCACTTTTGCCAAAGATGGCGGCAGGCCGCAGAATAACACTCTTCAGGCCTTTGTCAGTATGATATGAGGTAACCAGTTTTTCGGCGGCGATTTTGGTCTCGCAATAATAGGTCCGCTCAACCTCTTCGTAAGGCAGGCTTTCGTCGAAACATGTCCCGGCCCCCGCCTGCGTATGGTCATAGACGATGACAGAACTGATGAAAACGAAACGCTTCACCTTGTTCTTCACTCCCGCCTCCAGGAGTAAGCGGGTGGAATCCACATTGATGGCCTGGAACGTTTCATAACTTCCACGCAAGGTTGCCGCGGCATGAACGATGACGTCCACACCCGTGGTAGCTTTCGCAATGCAATCTGGATCATGCAAGTCTCCCACCAGCATTTCGACCTTGCGTTCTTTTAGAAATGCCGTATCGCTGGTTGGACGAACGATCGTCACGATCTGATGTTTTTTCTGCTGTAAAAGTTGAACCAAATGTCTCCCCAGAAAACCTGCTGCGCCTGTTACAAGAATTTTCACTTTAGAACCTTCCCTAGTTTGTTGCCGCTTGTGAGTTCCGGTCATGCCATCGAAAAACAGAGATGGTACCATTTGCGGTTTCGTAGGCTTTCCGCGTTTCTTCCCGCAAAAAAGCATTCACCGTTGCGGGCACATAAACCGGATTATTGAATCGATAATTATCCAGCAGAAGCCAGCCCTGCCGGTGAAGTGACAGGACGCGCTTCAGCTCATTCAGAGTGTCAATGATGTCGGCACCACTGTAAAAATCTACAACCCTACCGTCCGGCGCAAGGATGTTCCGCTCTTTTGCCAGCGCGGCATTTGACCAGTTCAGATTGTAGTCTACTCTTCCCATATAATGCAGTACTGACAGCGGTAGCGTTGAAATCAATAAATCTTGTGCGACCAGGCGGCTGCCAACATATTGGGTCGCCGCCTTCCACTCGTTGTGATAAATCGCACCGTTGAATTGCCCGTCCGCCATTCGTGGTATTTTTTGCGAAAGCCTGAAGCCCGGCGTGAACGGTATCCAAAACAGCGCCGCCGCCAGAAAAGCATATTCCTTAAACCGCTCCAATTTCAATGTTTTAGCGGCAAGCCGTTCTTGCAAAAACGTCATGATTCTCTCGACCGGCAGCGCCGCCAGCAAAAACAGGACGGGGTAAACGTGGTAAATATAATCATTTTTCCGGTATTGAAAAACAAAGCTAAAAAATACCACCGGCACCAGCAAGTTGAGCAGCGCGTAAAATCCGGCCTGGTGACGCTTCCACGAGACCATGAAAGCACCCACCAAACATAAGACGTTTATCGGGAAATGACTTCGATTCATAAAGAATTCAAAAATTCGCCAACGATTTTGTGCCGAAGCAACCTCCGCCCACTTCGGCTGGTAGCCAACGGCGTAGGCAAGAAAATCCCGAACGGCCGGGACCGCCAGCGCGATCACCAGACCGCTGACCGCGACCAACGTCAAGGCCGTGTACTTGTTCCGCAGCCAGGATGACCAATTGCCGTTGAACGCCGTCAGGAAAGCCATGCTTGCCAGATAGGTCGAGAAAGTTACCACGAAAAGCGCCGCGTTTTGGTGTGTGGTGTAGCTTAACAAAAGAAACAAGAACCCGGCAAGGAGGCTAGGCCAATGCAATTCCCACGGTGCAACCAACCAGTGACGGCCATGCTCCGGACTTTTCTCAAAACCCTGGTAAAGAAAGAACATTGCCAGAAGAAACAATAATTGAAACAGCGCATACATTCTGCAGACGCGCGACCACCCAACCTCAAAGGGTGCGATCGCCATGAAGATGGCGGCGATGAGGCCAATGCGCGCGTTAAACCAGCGCTTCCCGATGAAAAACACCACCAGGACACTCAGCCATCCGAAGATGGCGGAGGGCAAGCGGCTGGAGAATTCTGAAACGCCGAAAATACTATACGATGCCGTCAGGGCATAGGTCAGAATCGGCGCACGCGGGTAGACATACCCGGAGGCCAGCAACGGTTCGCCCACGCGCGCCTGCGATTGAGCGGCGACGACAAAATCCAACTCATCCACCCAAAAACTCGGCGTGCCTAAGTTAAAAAATCTAAGGTAAGCGGCAAAGGCCAGAGACAGGCCCAGAATAATGAGAACAAATCTCTTTTCCTGTTTCACCGGTCACTTCTTTTTTCTTTTGACACTGCGTACTCCGTTCCAGAAGCCGGCCGTGTAGGCGATGAGCCCCAGCAGGATCAAAGGATAGTGAGACCAAAATTTCAGGAAAAGCCGTTTGTCATGCCGCCAGAAACGCCGGGCGATCAACCAGGTGCGCGCCATTGGGATGAGAGGAATCAGAATTGGCAGTTTCACCAGGATGCCTCCGACCTGACTTTCCATCATCCGAACCAGCGCCCCGCCAAATCCTATCTGATATTGATTTCGCAACACTTTTTTCAATGCCAGGCGATTGTGGTGTCTGACCTGAATACCGCGCGTAAAATAAATCGACTCTCCCAACAAATTGATACGGCGGCAAAAAAGCGCATCGCTGCCTTTGATGGTATCTTCAATTTTACCGATTTTTTCGTAGACGCTTTTCTTGAAAGAGATGTTGCACGTTGGGATAAAACGAACCACTCCTTCGGGCATGGCCGGAACCAACTCGCTGAACTCCAATAGATATTCAGAGGTTCCGACATAGCTATTCGGGGTTCCGTTCGCCACCGGCCCGCCGACAACATTTTTGCCGTTTTGCTGAAAAGCGATGATGTTCTTAATCCAGTCGCCGTTGGCCTGACAATCCGTGTCGATAAACGCGATGACATGACCTCTGGCCTTTGAGATACCCGCCGTCCTGGCAGTCCCGGGGTAGGCCCGTTGTTTCAGATGGTAGGTGGTTACAAAGGGGTACTTCTCTTGCAGGAAAGGTGTGATGTCTTCAGCAGAACTGTCGACGACGATGACCTCCACATCCGTGCGAACGGCTTGCTCCTTGAGCGAATCAAGGCAAATCGGCAGCCAATCCCTGGAGTTGTAGGAAGGAATGACGATGGATAAGAAAACATCCTCTTGCTTTGCGTCCGTGCGGTTAGGTGGCATTTCTCAAATATTTGTGCAGATTCTCTTTATAAAAGTCCGCCGTCATTTGAACGCCTGAATCAAGAGAGACGCCGGCTTTCCAGCCAACCGCCCCTGTCAGTTTGGTGCAGGTCACAACGAATTTCTTGATATCGATAGCTTCGCGTGTTTGAGGAAATGGCACGTGCGTAATTTCTCCTTTTCCCACGCTCTTAACGACGGTGTTCACCATGTCCAGAAAAATGGTTTCAATTTCCGATCCAACGAAATAAACCTCGCCATTCGTTTCGTCAGAAAGCGCGACGCGAACGAAAGCATCGACGACATCGGAAATATAAACATAGTCCCGGGTCTGCTTTCCTTCGCCGTAAACGGTGATCGGCTTGTCTTGCATCGCGTTGGCCATGAACCAGTTCAGGATGCCATAAAAGCCGGCGTGCATCTGACAGCGCGGACCGTAGACATTGTTCAGCCGCAAGGAAACCACCGGAAAATCATAGACCCTGCCGTACAAAAGCAGATACTGTTCGGCGGTCATCTTATTGATACCGTAAATATCGGTCGGATTTTGCGGATGCTGTTCATCCACGGGCATGTAGACGGGTTCACCGATTTGTCCGCGCGAACCGGCAAAAACCACCTTGGGTCCATTCTTGCCGTGCCGGCACGCCTCCAGAACGTTGAGCATGCCGTTGCAGTTAACCTCCGTGTCTAACTCTGGTTGCTCCATGGAAATTTCACGACCGACTTGCGCGGCCATATGAAAAACAATGTCTTTGTCTGGCAGCAATTCCATCAACATCGCACGGTTGCGCACGTCGCCTTTCAGAAATTGAACATCAGATTCGATGCCGGCAATATTCGCGTGATTCCAGCCGTACGGCTCCATACACGCATCTACAATTGTGACCTCCGCGCCAAGTGCGACGCAGCGATGCGCGATGCTGCTGCCAATAAATCCAAGTCCGCCGGTGATCAGTACTTTCTTACCATTCATTTTCGTATAGTTAAAATCGGCTGGGATCAATTCATTAACTCCTCGATGACAGTATTTAGTCGCTTTGAAAAAACACTCAAAGTGCAATTTTCCAAGAAAATTTTGTGACCATTTTTTGCAATGCGCCCGCGCAGTTCTTTGTCATTCCTCAATCTCAGAATGGCCGCCGCAATGGCGTCAGGGTCCGCACGATCGACCAGGAGAGCACTTTCGCCATCTTGCAACAACTCTTGAACCGGCTCATTCCTTGCCGTAATCAAGGGCCGTGAGACCGCGATCGATTCGATGACTTTGTTCGTTAAAACACGCAAGGTGCGTGGGTTCTCCCCGAAAATACCGAGACAACAGTCCGCCCGGCACATATAATTGGCTAACTCAGCGTAAGGAACCCGGTCGATAAAAGTACAATTGTCCAGCTTTAGGTCCCGGGCCAGCCGCATGTCGCTTTCGTAGGTGATGCCGGTGCCGATAATTTGGAAATGAATATTTTCCCCGCGAAGCTTGTCGGCCGCCCGCAAAATATGCTGCACGCCATGAAACGGCGCATATTCACCGTGAAAATGTGTAATAAAACGGCCGTTCTTGCCACTTACTTCTTTTGGCCTGACGACCTCGTCGTCCGCCGCCAGAAAAATATGAAAGAATTTTTCTTCCGGAATGCCAAACTTGCGGGCATAGTCCCGAATGTGATCCCGGGTCTCCAGGATGATCCGGGTCGCCAACCGCATCGACAGAATATCCGACCATCGGTAGAGGGCGCTTTTGAGACCATCCTTACTCCCGCGGTCATGGACCATGGTGTCATAAGTCGAGATGTAGACATCGTACAGGATCGGCTTGCGGGTCATCAGCCAGACGAATGGGAACAGAATCTGTCCATAGAATCC
>Ga0114931_10011070_pt1 | contig 10689 bp, 9 predicted proteins | sample 2SBtaG_FD_89579 | JGI IMG/M metagenome (GOLD analysis project Ga0114931, IMG submission 89579) | Deep subsurface microbial communities from Kolumbo volcano to uncover new lineages of life (NeLLi) - 2SBTROV14_V59a metaG | ecosystem: Environmental > Aquatic > Marine > Volcanic | place: Kolumbo...
ACCGCGCTCGAAGCGACCCGCGTCAGTGAACCGTTTATCGTCGACAACCGCAGCCCTCAGCTCTCGGCGCAGCTCGTGCGCCTCGACGGCAATTCCATGGCCACGATCGACGTCGCGGTCGAAGATGCCATGACGCCGATCGCTAGGGCAAGTTACTCCATCGATTCGCAGCCGTGGGTTAACCTCTTTCCCGACGATGGCTTGTTCGACGCGCCGAAAGAAAAGTTCCGTTTCAAGGCGCAACCGCTCAGTACGGGCACCCATGTGATCGTGGTTCGCGCGACCGACGCCGCCGGCCACACCGGTTCGACCGATTTGGTGTTCGAATCAAGCCGCCCCCGTGCCGTGGTAAACGGCAAAGGTTCGCCGTAGACCCGTAGCGATGGATGGGCATCCGCCCGTAATCGTCGAGACACGCCGTCATGTGGCTTCGAAGCAGATGGCGCGACGTATCACCTCGCGTGTGTCGGATCGGTGGTTCTCAACCGCGCACCGCGGCTTGTCGGCCGTGCGATCAGAAGGTCGACCCCTTCGGATTCCGAACGTTGCCTAAAACGCCTTGCGAAGCGTTGGGCATCCAAGCGCGTGGGGAAGACGGCGAACAGCGTTGGTCCCCAGGATGATTGGCCGACGCCGTCGACGCCAAGCGATCGCACGCACTGGACTCGTCGCGCTAATTCGGCGGTGGCAAAGGCGCCGCATTGGTGATGGGCGAAACATGTTCCGGCCAGATGTCCGTAGCGAAACAAGCTGGCGGCAAAGGCGTCAAAATCTCCCGCCGAGGCAGCGGGCAACAAATTAAGAACCAGCTCACGGCATAAGCGGTTGGTCGTCTCACGTGAGATCGGCGGCAATTGTGAGAACGCGCTGAGTTCCGCTTCGCCGGAAAGGCCCTCGCCAGCGGTTGGCAGCAACAGCACAAATCGCCATGCGGCCGGCAAGACCACGCGCGCCACGAGCGGAGAAACGTCTTGACCGGGCAGTTTGCCGGCCTCGGCCAGCAGTCCACCATAACGAAAGCCGTACAGCCCGACGGCCGATCGTTGTCCACGTCCGGCCAGACTGGCAAGCTGTGCCGGTGGCGGAATGCGGCGCCGGCCGACGGCCAACATCGCGGCGGTCACGGACATGCCGAGTTGTGTGCCCGCCCCCAAGCCCACGTGCTGTGGCGGCGCACGGAGAATCTCCAGTCGCACGGGCGGCTCATCCCCCATGCCCAATCGCCGGGCGACACGCTGGGCGAATCGGCGCGCCCGCTCGGCAAGCGGACCGTGGACTTCGAAGCTCGAGGATCGTCTCGCGGAAATCTCCAATCCCGGCCGATCCACCATTGCTCCGACCCCGCCGAACTGCCGCTGTCCGGGTTGGCCGAACGACAACATGCCGAAATGCAGCCGGCTCGGCGCCTTGATCGTAATGGCTCGGTCGCTCATCGTTTCACAAAGATTCCTGCTTGGTCGAAGATTGCCATGAGGGCGTTTCATGACCGCCCCCGTTTGGCGCCGTTCGTGGCGTGCCCGTCGAGCGATTGATGAATGAATTTTTCCAGCAGCGCGAAGGCCCGTTGCTCTTGCGGTCCGGCCGTTTTCTCGACCAACGGGCGCAGAGACTGCAACTGATCGAGGATCGTCTCGCCGGAAATCCGCTGCACGCGCGTGGCAAGAATCGCCGCTTCGACAACCGCATGCTTGGCCCGACTAAAGCCCCAGAAATCACGAATCCGCCCCTGATCGACCACGTCGGCCCGTAGTTCCGCGCGAGGGCACCGATCATCGATTTCGCGTACCTTGAAGGCGTACCACCGGCAGGCGTCCGCCAGAATCCAGCCCTCCACGGCCGACGCGCGAACTAGCCGCGGCATCGATTCAAGTCGGCCGATGGCCGCCCTGGCGATCAGTTCGACGTCGTCGGTCACATGGAAGACCCCCTCACGCCGCGCGACCAGATGTTCGTAGGTGTTGGAAGTTTGAAACGGGCGCAACACCAACCGGCGCATGGAACGATCGACCACGGGCCCCATCGGTGCGATGTGCGCCATAGCCTCGGCGTCGAGCGTCGTCACGATGCCTTCAAGAATCATGGAATGCCGGCCCTTGCGGGTGCCGTCAAAACGTCAGCGGAGTGGCCGAAACCGAACGGCTCTTTTTTACCTTGCTCGGTCGCTCGTCCTCGTAGGAGGCGGCCGGGTTTCCGTCTTCGCCCAGACCGGCCAATCGCAGAAAGCCACGCAGCACGTCGTAACCCGATTCGGTAAGGATCGACTCGGGATGAAACTGAATGCCTACCAGCGGAAACTTGCGATGCCGTAGGCCCATGACGACACGATCCTCGGTCCACGCCGAGACCTTCAATTCGCTGGGCAAAGACGACTCGTCAACGATCAGCGAGTGATAGCGGCCCGCGGTGAACGGATTGGGTAGCCCTTGGAAAATTCCTTGCTGGTCATGAAACACCGCTGACGATTGGCCGTGAATGGGACGGGTCGCCGCGATGACCTTGGCTCCACAGGCCACGGCGATCGCTTGATGCCCCAGGCAAACCCCCAGGATCGGCAGTCGCGAGCCAAGACGCTGAACAAGTTCGATGGAGCAGCCCGCCACTTCCGGGCGACACGGTCCGGGCGAGAGCACGACGGCGTCTGGTTCGAGCCGCAGCACGCCGGGAGCGTCGATGCGATCATTGCGCACGACACAAGTTTCCTGGCCAAGTCGCGCGAAGTAGCGAGCCAGATTGTGGACGAAGCTGTCGTAATTGTCGATCAACAGAATCACGGAACGAGGGCTCGGATCATGCCTTCGGCCTTGTGCCAGGTTTCTTCATATTCGCGATCGGGCTTCGACTGGGCCACGATACCACCCCCGGCGTGGGCCTGCCACCAGCCCCGACCGGCCGTCACGGTACGTATCAAGAGGTTCGTATCCATCGTGCCGTCAAAGCCGACGTAGCCGAGCGATCCGCAATACGCGCCGCGTGCGGTGGGCTCTAGCTCGGCGATGATCTCCATGGCTCGCACCTTCGGCGCGCCGGTGATCGATCCGCCGGGAAACGCGGCCCGAAGCAGATCGAGCGGCCCGTGCTCCCGCCGCAAGCGACCGACGATGACCGACACCAAGTGTTGTACGAACGCATAGGTCTCCAGCCGGCAAAGCTCGGTGACACGGACTGTCTCGGCCTGGCAGACGCGCGAAAGATCGTTGCGTAACAGGTCGACGATCATCACGTTTTCCGCGCGGTCTTTATCACTGGTTTGAAGGTCGTCTCCGGCAAACAAATCGGCTTCGGGCTGAGCCGTTCGCCGCCGTGTGCCTTTGATAGGGCGCGTCTCGACGGTTCTCCGCTCGACACGCAAGAACCGCTCGGGCGAAGTGCTTAGGATCTGAAACTCTCCCAGGTCGAAATATCCGGCAAACGGGCTCGGGTTGTGCCGGCGAAGCCGCTGATACAACGGCACGGAATCGTCGGTTGCGGGCGACAGCAATCGCTGCGCCAGGTTGACCTGAAAGACGTCGCCGTCGTGGATGTAGCGGATCGCCCGCTCGATCGTACGGAGATAGCCGTCGCGGCTGAAGTTGCTCGTCAACGGATCGAGACCGACGTCATATTGCGTGGCCAGTGTCGGTCGAGTGATCCGCTCTACTGCCCCCTTGCCTTGATGCCGAGGGCCACACTTCGGCGGACCGCTCAGCCGGCGGCGAAACTCGCTCAGCCGAACTTCAGCGCGACGGCGGCGCCGCTCGGGTGTGCGTTCCGGAAAGCCTTGCGAGATGATCCACGCTCTGCCTTGTTGATGGTCGAAAGCGACCACCACGTCATAAAACCCGACCGCCACGGCAGGTAGTTCGAACTCATCCACCGCCGCACGTGGCAGCGATTCGATTTGCCGTGACAGATCGTAGCTGAACAACCCGGCGACGCCGCCCTGAAACGGTGGCAAGCCAGGAAGCGTGGCGACGGGCCACGCCGCAAGTCGTTGCTGAATCTCGCCGATCGAATCGTCATCTTCGGGCCCGCGCTGAAGATATTCAGGCGGGTCGGCCATCAGAAAGGAATAACGCCCTAGCGTCTTGTCCCGCCTCACGCTGTCCAGAAACAAGCAATGCGGCGCATCGACCAGTCGTAGGAAAACTTCCCCAGGGTCCGGAGCGGGCCGCAATTCCTCGACAAGCGGCGCGAACCTTTGCGATGCAAAACGCAGGTCCGTTGTCGTTCGGCTTGGTTCACATGACCTCGGCATTTCACTCCTCCATGCCGTCTTCTTCCGTGGCGACACGATCCGTCTCGCGACAATCCGTCCGCTGATTTACCTCCTCACGCGTCAACAAGCCCCACTGCAGGGCCTGATCTTGGCGGTAATTCTTGCCTAGCGTCAGCGCCGTCACGGCTTTGGACATTTCGTAACCCAGATAAAAGGCGTGCGTTGCCGAAAGCGGGCGATTTCGCAAGCTCAGCAGTCGATCCTGTAACACGAACGGATCACGGTCGCTCAAGTGGATTCCCGCGCCGACGACGTGCAATTCATCTTCCTCGGCAAACAAGCGATAATTGGGGTCCTTGATCTCGCGAGACATCCGCTCTAGCGCGCCGGGTGGATAATGCAGCAGCTTGGCATCGCGAAGCAAGTTCAAGCCGGGCTCGAGATGCTTGGGCAGAACCTGATGCTTCACGGCATGATAAACCAACCGCCGAGCCATATCGCACTCGCGAACCGAACTGCGAGCCCAGTTAATCACCTCGGTGGTCAAGATGCTGCTAATGCCGACTTCTTGACAAAACCCCAGGAGCAGAACGTTGATGCCCGACGAGTCGACGTCGGTCAACTCGGTCAGATTGCCGATGCCCATGAACATCGCGGCATCGGGATAGCGCCGCCGCATGTCCAGGAAACGCCCAAGGCTGCGGGCAAAGCCGAAGCCGATCGGTTCGACCACCGGATCAAGTCGCCAGCGGACGCCAATCTTGTCGAGATGTTCGATCGTGGCTTCGACCGACTCCGCATGTTCGGTCGTGTCAGGAATGACCACGACCTCGGAACCCCAGTCTCCCGCCGCATCGCGATTCGAGGCGTTCACCGAAAGCACCAACTCCGCGCCGGCGGCAACCGCCGGCGCGATCTCGCTTGGATTCAAACTATCAATCGACACGCGGTATCCGGCGTCACATAGCGCGCTGACGGCGTCGGCAACGCCGGACCATGTCTCGCCGGGATGGCAGCCAAGGTCGATCACGTCCGCGCCGGACTGATGATAATGTTCGGCCAAAGCGAGCAGCTTGCCTTGCGTGAGTTCCGGGGCATGGTTGATTTCAGCTAGAATCTCGATCTCGTGGCGACCATAGTCCGCCGGAGGCGCTGCCGATTGGCCGAAGAATTCGGGCAACTCCCGAAGGTCTTTTGGCCCGCGATCCACGGCACATCCCGCAGCCGTTTGCACAACGTTCAGCTCCCCGCGGCAATGTCCCGGCAGCAAAACCCGCGTCGTCTTCCGGGGCACGCTCAGTCGTGAGGCAATCCAAGCGGTGGGCATCAGCGCGGCGACCGAAATAGGGAGCACCTCGACCGAGTAGTCGAAGCCGGCCTTGGGAGCAAGCTCGCCGAGCACGTCACGCAGCGCCGTGGCGGCCAACTTGCCCGTAACGAAATGAATGTGTTCGCGCGGCATGAGAATGATCCAAAACGCTCCGCGACAGCTAAAGTTGACACGAAAAATCGCGGGCTCTTCGCGCGACCGCGATTTTCTTCGGCTACGGGACACCGGCGATCGGGCGACGGCTTGGTTCGGGTTTGTTGATTCTAATCGCGACGAAAGCCGCCGTTGACCGCCACGACCTGTCCGGTCATAAAGCCGGCTGCGGGTGAAACCAGAAACGCGGCCACCTGGGCAACGTCCTGCGGCGTGCCCCAACGCTGGAGTTGCGACTCGCGCCGGGCCCGCGATTGCCATGCCTGCGACGCGCCGCTTGCCCACGCGGTCTTAATCCATCCCGGTGCAAGGCAGTTGACACGTACCTCCGGGGCTAGTGATTGCGCCAAGCTCTTAGTAAAGGCCATGATGGCCCCTTTGGTGACGGCGAACAACTCGCCGCTGTCGCCCGCCATGCCACGTTCGGCCTGGTCCCAGCCGATGTTAAGCACCACGCCGGCGCCGCGGCGTTTCATGCGGCGACCGGCTTTCCGAGCCAGGAACAGCGTGGCTTGCACATCAACTCGCCACAGCGCGTCGAGCTTCTGCTCGAACGACCATTTCGCGGCAGGACCGGTCAGCACATCGACGCCCGCGTTGTTTATCCAGATGTCGATCTCATCGCCCCACGACCAAGCCTGTTCGACCAGCGCGTCGCGAGCCGCGGGCTCGGCGAGGTCGGCCATGCAGTAGTCCGTGTGACGACCGATCGCGGAAATTTCATCCACGACTGCTTGGGCCGCTTGACGCCGGTGTCCGGCGTGGACCAACACCTCTGCTCCGGCGCGGGCCAATTCGAGGGCGACGGCGCGTCCGATGCCGGTTGAAGAACCGGTGACCACCGCCTTTTTTCCGGCCAGCATCGCCGCTTGACCTCGAGGCATCCGTTACGGTCCGATCGTGCGAAAAAAACGGTTTGTAGCGGTTCGTTTTAACCTCCGCGGCGCAAGTCAACAACCGAGCGGACTTGAGCGGTTGATTGACCTCGCAATCGAATTAGGCTGCAATAGATATTCGTCGCACCCGCGCCGGCTTTTCCCCTCTCGCATCTTCCCTTAAACGTCTTTTCCGTCGATGACCGACCCTTTTCAGGCTCACCTCTCTTCCGCCGCCTTCGCGTTTCGCGGCTATAACGTCACCAACCTGGGGAAGACTCCCGAACTGCTCGAACACCCGGTGTACGGGCCGATCATCACCGCGTTGCTGCGCGAGGCCTCTGAGATTTGCTCCGAGGCAACCTGTCATCACGTCGACCTGGTCGAACGAGTTCGCCGTCGGGAAGCGAGCAAGATTCTAACGTTCGCCGAGGACATCTCGACGATCATCGCGGTCGAATTGGCGCAGCTGCGGATTCTCAAAGAGGTGTTCGACGTCGAATGGTCGGGCGGGCGTCTGGCTTTCGGCTACAGCCTGGGCGAGGTCTCTGCTTTGATCGCGTCGGACGTGTACAAAATGGAGCACATCCTTCGCCCGCCGCTATCCATGGCCCGCGAGTGCGCGGAACTGGGACGCAACGTGAGCATGGGCGTATTGTTTTCGCGTGAGGGTGAGCTGGACATCAAACTTGTCAAGCGGCTTTGCCTGGAGGTGAACTTCGAGGGCAAAGGCGTGATCGGGATTTCCTCTTTCCTTTCGCCCAACGCGGCGCTGCTGCTTGGACAATACGAAACGGTTCGGCGGTTCAGAAAACGCAGCCGAGATTATTTCCCCAAAAAAGTTCATCTGCGGCAGAACCCCCATCGCTGGCCACCGCTTCATACGTCGATTCTTTGGGAGCGGAACATCTCGGATCGTGCCGCTTACATGATGCACACGATGCCCGGCGGATTTACCAAACCGACGATTCCGGTTGTCTCACTCGTCACCGGCAAGGCCGACTACGATGAAACGAACAGTCGCGAAATCCTGGCGGACTGGATCGACCACCCACAGCGATTATGGGACGCCGTCTGTGAAACGTTGGCCGCCGGCGTGGAAACCGTCGTTCACATCGGCCCCGAACCGAATCTGATTCCCGCGACCTTTCGGCGAATCAGCGACGACGTTGGCGCCCAACTCCGTGGGCGCTCTCTGAACAGCATCGGTCTGCGGGCCATGTCCGGCATCGCACGGCGACCTTGGCTTACCAAGCTGCTTAGCACACGCGCTACGCTGCTCCGAGCGCCGTTCGTCGAACACATTTTTCTCGAAGACTGGCTGCTCGAGCAAGATATCAAGTAAGCGTCCCCCCCTCGAAAACGGGCGTTGGCTGCTTTATAAGTAGGGAGAGGATGTCGCCCGCTCAGCACGTGGCAAAGCGTGCTGTGTGGTGAAGCCCGAAGGAGTAGTCCGCCGCGATGTGCCCGACGTTCAACCGCCAGCAATGCCGCGAGGTCGACCGCCGTTCTGTCGAGCAGTACGGCTTGGCGGGCATCGTGTTGATGGAGAATGCGGGCCGGGGCGTGGCTGATCTCATGCGGCAATTGAGTATCGACGGGCCGGTCGTCATTTGTTGCGGTAAGGGGAACAACGGTGGCGACGGCTTCGTGGTCGCCCGGCACCTTGACCTGCACAAGATCGACGTTCGCGTCCTGTTGTGGGCCGCTCCCGAAAGTTTGCGCGGCGATGCGGCCGTGAATTACCGCATCCTCGAGAAAGCCGGCCTGCGCCTTGAAACGCTCGTAAGTGCCGAGCCCGAGACGTGGCGACGTCAGCTTGAAGGAGCCTCGTGGATTGTCGACGGCTTGCTGGGAACCGGTGCCAGGGGCGAACCCCGTCCCCCGCTCGATGTCGCGATTGAGACGATCAATCAGGCCGCGGCGCGGGTCATGGCCCTGGATGTGCCAAGCGGATTGGACTGCGACAGCGGCGCGGCTGCCGTGCACACGGTGCGGGCTGATCACACCAGCACTTTTCTGGCGATGAAGCCGGGGCTGGTCGCCGCGGGCGCAGCAGCTTTTACCGGAGAAGTTCACGTCCTCGACATCGGCGCGCCGCGCAAGCTGATTGACGATGTCGCTCGAGGCCAGTGAGCCACAAGGTTTTCAGCCACTAAGCCCGACCGGTTGTTAAGGTTCGCCGGGCGACGTGTTTTCGGGCGCCGGCGATGGCTTGTTGATCAGCTTTTGGAGCAGTTCTTCTAGGCGGCCCATGCGCTGTTCCAACTCGAACATTCGCTGATCGAGCTGTTTCAGATTTGTCGCGCCGGGCGCCGGCAAAGTCTCGGATTCGGGCTGCCCGATCGCGGTTTTGTCGGGTTGATCGATGGGGGTGCGCCGCACTTCCGCCGAGGTGGTCGGCGGCCGCAGCACAACTTTTTTTCGGACTAGCCGACCACGATCGTAGTAGCGCAATTCGACTTCGCTGCCGGGACCGGCCTGGTTGATGTAACGTGCAAGGTCGGCCGGGTCGGCGAGCATCTTTCCGTTGACGGCCACGATGATCGCCTCAGGGGGGATGCCGGCTTGATCGGCCGGCGAACCGCTTACGACACTCGCGACAAGGGCCCCTTGGTTGGTCGGCAACCGCAATTGCCGCTGGACGCTTGGCGTGATTTGCGTGGCACGAACCCCCAATAGGCCGCGAGGTCGCGAGCTGCCGGCGTTCTCGCTCGCCTCGGCGGGGCGTTTGATGCGTCCGAACTGAGGGAACGGTCGCTTACCGGCTGGAGGGCGGCGTCCGAGTACGACGTCGATCGTCTTTGACTGACCGCCTCGCTCGACCACGAACTTCATCCGCTGGCCCGGTTTCGTCGGACGCAGGGCCGCCGCCATATCGACCATGCCGCGGATCGGCCGACCGTCGATGTTGACCACAAGATCGCCCGCCTTCAGCCCTGCCTGATCGGCGGACGCGCCTCGGAGTGCATCTAAGATTCGTACGCCGCGGCCTGGATCGGCGCGGTCGTCGGCAATCACGCCCAAATATCCGGTCTGGTCACCCCCGGCGGCGATCGCAGGCCGAGTCTCACCTTCTTGCGGCGCAGCGGGCAGCGGCGGCTGGGCCGATGCGCGAACAAACCCGATCGACGCGACCAGGGCCATTGCGGCGAACCGACGCCACGAGACGCGTGTGCAGAATGTCGACATGACGAACTCGCTTCCTCTGGTTTTCAAACGGGCAAAAGTCCACCAGCATGCAGCGCCACGGCGAGGCCGACGATGTGTCGCCACAGTTTGCCAAGCAACGGCCGCTGGAACCCAGTATAAATAGTTTTCGTGAAACTTCCGCATGATAATCGTCAAACCGGCCGCGGCACGTCGCCGAGCAAGGCAGCCCCACAAACTTACCCGCGCCGCCATGAACCAATCACACCAAGCGTTACAGATTGAACCGGCCACCCCCGGATCGTGTCGCGAGGCCTTCGAATTGCTGCTTTCCGGGACGCCTCCGGATCGGCGGAAAGAGTCGCTTTCAGCACTGATCGCCTCGGCGAAACTCGATCCCTCGAGCCTGGACTTCCTCTATGAGGCCCGCCGCGGCGGTCTTTTGGTTGGCGCGGCATGGGCGCAGGTGATGCCGGGGCGGTGTGCCTCGTTCTGGCCGCCCGAACTGCGGCCTGGAGAAAATGAAACGGTTGCCGAGTTGCTCGCCCACGCCGTGATGGATCGGCTTGCCGGGCGGGGGGTGCGGGTGGCGCAAACGCTGCTAACGACCGACGTAGGAACCACCGCCGGGCGGCTCGAACGGGCCAACTTCGAGCACCTCGCAGATTTGCTCTATTTGGTGAGCACCGAGGCTGATTTTCCCGCGACTCGAATTTCGACCGATCTGTCATTCGAGCCGGCTGACGACATTGGCCGCGTCCGGCGGCTGCAAAGCATGATCGAGGCGACCTACGAAAAGACGCTCGATTGTCCGGAGCTCAATGGCGTACGCAGCAGTGAAGATGTCTTGGCGGGCTATCGTGCCGTGGACGAATTCGACGCTCGCCGTTGGTTGATCTTGCGACACGGATTGCAAGACGTGGGCTGCCTGCTGCTAGCGGATTATCCGGAAGTCCAGCAGTGGGAGCTGGTCTATATGGGTCTTA
>Ga0114931_10011071_pt1 | contig 10689 bp, 7 predicted proteins | sample 2SBtaG_FD_89579 | JGI IMG/M metagenome (GOLD analysis project Ga0114931, IMG submission 89579) | Deep subsurface microbial communities from Kolumbo volcano to uncover new lineages of life (NeLLi) - 2SBTROV14_V59a metaG | ecosystem: Environmental > Aquatic > Marine > Volcanic | place: Kolumbo...
GAATCGTCGGGCATGCTGGGGCGGGTTATTACCCAAAATATTGACAACCTGCACCAAACGGCGGGCAGCCGGTTTGTTACCGAATACCACGGCACCAGCCATCGCTTGACGTGCCTTGATTGTGGCAAAACAGTACCGTATACACCGCAATTGTTCAAAAAAATGCCGCCCCGCTGTTCGGAATGTAGCGGCATTTTAAAGCCGGATTTTGTCTTTTTTGGCGAAGGTATTCCTTTGGCGGCACAGCGAGAATCGCTGGCGGAAACCCGTGCTGCCGATGTGTGGCTGGTCATCGGTACCACCGGCGAGGTGTACCCCGCATCGCTCATCCCCCACGAAGCCAAACAAAACGGCGCAACCATCATCGAAGTGAACGTTGCGCCGTCGGCATACACCCCGCGTATTACCGACATCTTTTTGCAGGGCAGAGCCACGGCGGTGATGTCGGCGTTGTGGCGGTTGGTGAAGTGAAGTTTACTTTTTCAGCACATACTTTTCAAATGCTTCTGCGGTCCATGGCATGAGCGGTTTGAAAAAATTGTCGAAAATGGCGCGGGCATACACCCGAATTTCATATTGCGCGTCATTGGGCATGCGCAGCGAAAGAAAATGCATTAAATTGTGCGCGTCAATTTTGGCGACCCACGTGTAATATACCGCAAAGCCGGATAGAAATATCCGTGCCTGCTCACGCGCCACACCCATATCCAACGCTTTTTGATATAACCGGAAACCGCGTTCATAATGTTCGGTCAGTAAATTCGACAGGTCAGCCGCTTGCGCCGCGTCCAATTCGCCTTCGCTGGCTTGTTTGTTGTCGGCGGCTTGTTTGCGCCAGATGTCCGGTTCGTAAAAATCGTTTTCCTGAAATGGAGTATATCGCCCGGATTGCGCGTTGAAATTCCATGTGCGATGGCGCACCCACTGCCACCATGTGACCACCGGCGCCCGCACGCGAAATTTGAATTCTACCTGCTCGAATGGGCTGGTGTGCCGGTGGCGCAGCAGGTAAAAAAGCAACTTTTTGTCCTGCGCTTCCCCTTTACTTTCGCCCAAAAATGATACTCGCGCGGCGTTGACAATTGCCAAATCACCGCTGATGCCGGTGTTTGGATGCGGCATCATGTCCAGCAGTTGGATATAGCCTTTATCCAGCACCGGTATTTGCTTGCCGATTAAATCGGTGGTCATTGTTTCTCCCCCTGAATTCGGAATTATTTTCCCGTTGAGGTTTGGTATAGTTATGGCGAGTCCACAGAGACTCGCCATAACGGGTTTTGTGTTGTTTGGCTATCGTTGGTCAATGGGCACGTAATCGCGATAGCCTTCGCCCAGATAGAGTTGCCGCGGGCGCGAAATGCGCTGCTCGGGGTCGTTTATCATTTCCAGCCATTGCGAAAGCCAGCCACTGGCGCGCGGAATGGCAAACAATACGGGGAACATATCTACCGGGAAGCCCATAGCTTGGTAGATGATGCCGCTGTAAAAATCAACGTTGGGGTATAGTTTGCGTTTCACAAAATACTCGTCGCTCAGTGCGATGCGTTCCAGTTCCAGCGCAATATCAATCAGGGGGTTGCTGCCGGTTACTTCGAACACATCTTTTGCCACTTTTTTGATGATTTTGGCGCGCGGGTCGTAATTTTTGTACACCCGGTGTCCAAAGCCCATCAGCCGCATTTCGCCTTTTTTGACCCGTTCAATGTACGCCGGAATATTTTTCACGTTGCCGATTTCGTTGAGCATACGCAGGACGGCTTCGTTTGCGCCGCCATGCAGCGGGCCATACAGGGCGGCGGCAGCGGCTGCCATCGCGCTGAAGGGGTCAACGCGGCTGGAGCCGACCGAGCGCATTGTGGAGGTAGAGCAGTTTTGTTCGTGGTCGGCGTGCAGAATGAATAGAATATCCAGTGCGCGTGTCAGCACGGGGTTCACTTCATAATCCCGTTCGTTCATATGGTCGAGCATGAACAGGAAGTTGCCGGTATAGCCGCGGGTGCTGTCGGGGTAGTTAAACGGGCGGCCGATGCGCATACGATAGGCAAAGGCGGCGATGGTGGGCAGTTTGCCCAAAATGCGATAGATTTGTTTTTGCCGCACTGCCGGGTCTTCTACCTGCCGGGCTTCGGGGTGGAAAGTGCCTGCCGCTGCCAATGTGCTGATGAGCATACCCATCGGGTGTGCATCATAGCGGAAGGTACGCATCATTCGCGCCAAACTTTCGTGGATGTAGGTGTGGTGCATAATGCGTTCTTCCCAATGAGCCAGTTCGTCGGCTGTGGGGAGTTTATCATGGATGAGCAGGTATGCCACTTCCAGATAACTGCTTTTTTCTGCCAGTTGCTCGATGGGGTAGCCGCGGTAGCGCAAAATACCTTTGCCGCCATCAATAAAAGTGATGGTACTTTTGCACGAAGCAGTGTTGAGGTATGCCGGGTCGTAACTAAGCATACCGAAATCATCATCGTTGACCTTGATTTGCCGCAGGTCAATAGCCCGGATGCTGTCGTGTTCAATGGGGACTTCATACGTTTTTCCGGTGCGATTATCGGTGATGGTGAGGGTATTTTTCATTACACACTCCTATTTTGGGGTTATGTGAGCCACTCATTATTAATGGGTAGCGTTAGTGACACTGAGGGGCTTGTGGTGCGGGTTGTCAGTGGCGAGGGTTGGTTTTTCCCGCATAAATTTTACTCAAACGCAATATAGATACTTTACCAAAATTGGCTTAAAATGCAAGCATCCCCGACGGAATTTCCATCGGGGATGCGGTGTGTTGGTTTAACAATAATGGTGCGGAAATGGGGTTGCCGGATTATCGTTCGTCAATGGGAACGTATTCTTGGGTTTCCGGGCCGACGTACACAAATCGCGGGCGGTAGATGCGGTTGTTGGCGCGTTGTTCCAGCGCGTGGGCAGTCCAACCGGCAGAGCGGCTCACGGCGAAAATCGGGGTGAAGAGTTCATCATCAATGCCCATCGAGCTCATCACCACACCGGAGAAGAAGTCAACATTGGGCCAAATGCCTTTTTGACCGAGTTTTTCAATCATAAATTTCTCGATTTTTTCAGCCATTACCAGCCAGTCTTCGGTGCCGGCGCGTTTGGTAACTTCTTTGGCGTAGCCGTGCAAAATAACGGCACGCGGGTCCATCGCTTTGTAGACACGATGCCCAAAGCCCATGATTTTTTTCTTTTTGGCGACGGCATCTGCCAGCCATGTTTCCACATTGTCAGCCGAGCCGATTTCGTTGAGCATTTTCATTACACGTTGGTTGGCGCCGCCGTGCAACGGGCCTTTCAGCGCGCTGATGCCGCCAACTACGGCGGAATACATATCGGCCAGTGTAGAAGTGACAACCAGTGTGGCAAAGGTTGAGGCATTGCAGCCGTGGTCGGCGTGCAAAATAAGGATGACATCCATTACTTTGGTGTCGAATTCGTCGGGTTCTTCGCCGCGCATCATATACAGGAAGTTGGCGGCGTGGCTCAGGTCGGCACGCGGTTGGACGATGGGTTTGCCTTCGCGCACACGGTTGATGGCGGCAACAATGGTTGCCATCCGCGAGGTGATTTTGATAGCTTCGCGCTCGAATGCGGCGCTGGTTTCTTCTTCGGCGGCTTCGTCGAATAATGCGGTCATCGAAACAGCGGTTCGCATAACAGCCATCGGTTTTGCCAAATACCCCGCCGAAACGGTTTCAATCAACTCATACACTTCGCTTGGCAGGTTGCGGTATTGGGTCATCCGGTGTTTCAAAATGGCGAGTTCGTCGGCGGTGGGCAGGCGGTCATACAGCAACAGGAAGAAAGTTTCTTCAAAAGAAGAATGTTCGGCAAGGTCTTGGATGGTGATACCTTCGTAATACAGTTTACCTTCCAAACCATTCACGTAACTTTTGCGACTTTCGTTGGCTATAACGCCTTCCATACCTTTGGGGAATTCTACTTCGCCGGGTTTGGCAACTAACTTAACAGCCATTGTTTTACCTCCTCGTAAAACTAAGTTAAGGGTTTAGAAAATCCACAAAGTTCAAACTAGACTTTGTCTCATTATGCGCCTTTTTTCACGACTTTGCAAATATTGACTCAAACTTTGAGAAAATTATTTCAAACTGCATTTGAGGCGCTGAATGGCCTTATTGAGGGGGAATTTTGTAAATTTGGCTATCTGGGTGATAGTCTATCCAACCGAAATAGAAGGCGTAAGTGAATGGCACAGCAGCCAGCGATGTGTTGGCCAGCGAACCGTCAATCGCTGTGCCGGAAAGCGACTGCCAACGACTGCCGGTTTCTGAATCTTGGACGGTGCCGGTGCTGACGGGGCTGAATGTCAACACGGTGTCATCGGCAGTACGTCTGTCGAAAACGGTGCCGGAGAGAGTTTCTTTATCGAAGAAAATGGCAACCGGCACGCCGCCAACGGTATCGTTGATGACCGGTTTTTTGTTCAACACCGAAAAGGGATACGCTTTCTCTTCGCCGTTCAGCCGCACACCGAGCACATACTCTTTGGGGTAAATATCGCTGCCACGGTCTAGCCCGCCCCCGAGCAGTCCTTCGCCAACCACGCCTTCCGCTTGGCTTTTATAATAACTGGCATACGGGTCGTTGCCGTATAACCCCGGCTGGATAACTTTCGTGTCGGGGTGTAAATTTTTCCAAGTTTGCCAATCGGTGTGCATCGCGGGGATGAAAACCAGTTGAGTGGTGATATAATCGCCGCTGATGGCGCGTCCCAGAATTTGGCTCCACAAACTGCGTGTTTCGCGGTCGTACATCACCAATCCGTTGCGATACAGCATCCCCGAAACGCCGAAGGTGAGCACTTGATTTTTTGTGATTTCTCGGTCATACACGATGCCGGTGTAACACAGCGGTCACCACGTGGCGGCGATATATTTTCCGCCGACAAAATCATTTACAATTTCGTGGCGACTCATAAACGGGATGGGGTAGGCGCGGCTTTCGTCGTTAATGCTGACTCCCAGCACGCGCACATTTGCCGCCATACCGCCGGCATCGGCTTCGGCGGCTGTTACCATAATTTGCGGAATATCATCGGGGAAGATGGCGGGAATGGCATCGGGGGGCAACAGAGCGACCACTTCATCAATATTCACATCAATATCTTTCAGGTCCGGCTGTAAATTTCTACCGCTGGGAGTGGGAGCACTTTCGGGGAAGTCGTGTACGGCCAGCGGGGTTGAGGTTGGGGGCGGCGGTGTGTCGGTGGTGGCGCACGCCGAAATGATGAAAATTATGCCAATTGCGATTGTCCAAAGAAGTTTCATGGGCGGTCTCCCTGTGTCATCAAATAATAACACAAATTACACCGCGAAACTGTAAGCAGGTTTACACAAACAATTACCGAATTTTGCCAAATTGATGCTTTTTGTGTAATATACTGCCCGCTATGGCGACGTAGCTCAGTGGTAGAGCAAGGGACTCATAAACCCTGGGTCGGTGGTTCAAATCCACCCGTCGCCACACAAGCCTGCAACAATCGTTGCGGGCTTTTTTTATCCCTTTATATCGAAAGTAAAATGTGCTATAGTATTAGCATTGATTTATCAAATTCAATGTTTGACCATACCGGAGGAGGATGCGTTGAATCCAAAAAATTTCCCTTTGCACATTTTTGATTTGGCTGGTGAAACACCCACAAACGGCCAATATTCATTGCCGATTATTCCGGCGCTGTTTGCCAAAAAACGCACTGTGCGGACGCGCCGTCGCCGCAGTACCGAGTCTTCCGGCCCGCGGAAGCGCGCCGAAGCCCCGCGCCGTCGCCGCGAAAGCCCGCGCCCGCCGAGCGGTGGCAGTGGTGGCAGTGGCGGTTTCAGCAGTGGTGGCGGTGGCTCATATCGCCCGCCGCGCCCACGCCCCTCCGGTGGCGGCGGTGGACGGAAACTCAGCCCCGGAATGCTGATTCTGCTGCTGGTGGTTTTGGGTGCATTTTGGCTGTTCGGGCAGTTTTCCGGCGGTTCTGACCAGACAACTTCCCAGCCCAGTAACAGCTTCCCCACCGCAATACCAACCTCCGCACCGGTTGCCGTTGCGACTGCCACGCCGTTTGTGTTCAATCCACCGGCTTCATCGAGCAGTGCGGGCGGCGATACATGGACGGTGATGCTGTATCAGGATGCCGACGACAAAATTCTGGAAAAAGATATTTATGTGGATTTGAACGAAGCCGAGCGCGTCGGTTCGAGCGGGAATGTGCAGATTGTGGCGCAGATTGACCGCTATTCCGGCGGCTATTCCGGCGATGGAAACTGGACTGGCACGAAACGGTTTTATGTGACACAGGATCAGGATTTGTCCCGCGTCAGTTCGCAGGTAGTGGCAGATTTGGGTGAAGTGAGCATGGCACGCGGCGAATCGCTGGTGGATTTTGTGAGCTGGGCGGTGGAAAATTACCCCGCCGACAAATATGCACTCATCCTTTCTGATCACGGCATGGGATGGCCCGGTGGCTGGACGGACAAAGTTCCCGCCGGTAGCGGCGACCCCTCCATTCCCCTTTCGGCGGCGCTGGGCGACCAACTTTATTTGAATGAAATTGATGCTGCACTGGGCGAAATTCGCGCCAAAACAGGGGTTGATAAACTTGAATTGGTCGGTATGGATGCCTGTCTGATGGGTGAATTGGAAGTGCTGGCAGCACTTGAACCGCACGCGCGCTATTTTGTTGCCTCACAGGAAACCGAACCGGCACTGGGCTGGGCATACGCCGGATTCTTGAGCCAATTGCGGCAAAATCCAACGATGGATGGCGCGGAATTGAGCCGGAATATTGTGGATACCTACATTCAGGATGATCAGCGCATTGTGGACGATGCCGCGCGCGCGGATTTGGTGCGCGGTGGCTCACCCATGGGCGGATTGTTCGGCGGCGTGCCATCGGCGGCGCAGGTGGCACAGCAAATGGAAGGGAATATCACCATTTCTGCGGTGGATATGGCGGCTGTGCCTGAATTGATGGCGCGTTTCAACGAATTTGCGTTCAATTTGCAAAACGCCAATCAATCGACCGTGGCGAAAGCGCGGCAATATGCTCAATCGTTCACCAGCGTTTTTGGCAATCAGGTGCCGCCATCCTATATTGATTTGGGCAATTTTGCGCAACTGATTCGGCGTGAAACGGGCAGTAATGCCGTGGTTCAATCCGCCGATAATGTGATGAATGCCCTCTCGAAAGCGGTGATTGCCGAGCGGCACGGCGCGAAAAAACCCGGTGCAACCGGCGTTTCGATTTATTTCCCCAACTCGCAATTGTATGCCGCACCCGCCGCGGGGGCACAAAGTTACACCGCCATTGCGCGGCGCTTTGCCGAAAACTCGCTGTGGGATGATTTTCTGGCGTACCATTATACGGGGCGGCAGTTCCGCGCCACCGCCGGCGACATTGCTGTGCCGGAAAAAGGATCGGCTGTGACAGCTCCGGGTGGCGGCAATATCTCGGTGTCGCCGCTGCAATTGTCCGATACAGCAGTCTCGATTGGGCAAACCGTGCTGATGAGCGCCGATGTCAGCGGCGAAAACATCGGCAATATCATGCTGTTTGCAGGATTTTACGACCAGTCTTCCAACTCAATTTTTATGGCGGATACCGATTTTTTGGAAAGCGGCGACACCCGCGAGGTGAACGGCATCTATTATCCCGACTGGGGAAAAGGCGATTTTACCGTGGAATTTGAATGGGAACCGGTGGTCTTTGCCATCAGCGACGGAGTGAACTCCACCGTGGCGCTCTTCTCGCCGGAACGGTATGGCGTGGCGCGCGAGCAGGCGGTTTACACGGTTGATGGCATGTACACCTTCGCCAACGGCGGCGAAACCCGCTATGCCCGGCTATTTTTCTCAAATGGCACACTGACGCACGTGGTTGGGTTTGAAGGAACAAGCGCCACCGGTGCAACCCGCGAAATCATCCCCGAAAATGGCGACCAATTTACGGTGCAGGAACGCTGGATGGATTTGGACTCGGCGGGGAAGGTGACGAAAATCGCCACGCAGGATAGCGCAACGACACTCACATTTGGCGGGCAGATGTTCACATGGGAACCGCTCGATGCGGCGGCAGGGCAGTATATCATCGGGTTTATTGTGCAGGATTTAGACGGCAACAGCACCGAAACATATGGCACGGTGGAGGTGCGGTAGCCGCACACGTTGGTGCGAATTCTGTGACAAAGGTCATTTCCCGCACACCAATATTTTGCTATACTGTGGATAGAATCGCATACAGAGATATTCTATCTGCAAAATGCGCAAAACAGGTGAAAAATGATGAACACTTCCAAAATAAAATTCCCGCTGATTGCTATTGCCGTGCTGTCGTTGCTGGCGGCCATGTGGGGGGGATTAATTCGCATCGGGTGGGCGTGGAATCCTTTGCAAACCGGCTTTATTGTGCGCCATGGCGCGCTGATGGTCAGCGGCTTTCTGGGCACGGTCATCGGCGTGGAACGGGTGGTGGCGCTCAATCGCCGCTGGACATACGCTGCGCCCGCGTTGGCGGCACTGGGCGCGCTGGCTGCGTTGGTCGGGCTGCCGTTTTGGGTGGCGAGCCTGCTGCTCGTTTTGGCCGGTATTGGGCTGGTGGCCGTGTTTGCGCTCATCGTGAAAATGGAAACAGCCGGATACACCATCACTATGGCACTTGGTGCAGTGATGTGGCTGGTTGGCAATCTGCTGGTTTTGATGGGGCAACCCATCTATGCCGCCGTCGGTTGGTGGATTGGCTTTTTGCTGCTCACCGTGGCGGGCGAACGGCTGGAGTTGGGTCGGATTTTGCGGCACAGCAAGCCGGTCATCAGCCTGTTTTTTGGAGCGACGGGAATTTTCGCAGCGGGGTTGATTTTGGCATTGGTAAATGCTGGTGCGGGCGCACGCCTCAGCGGGGCGGGGATGGTAATGCTGGCGCTGTGGCTCATGCGCTATGATGTGGCGCGGTACACCATCAAAAAAGAAGGGCTGACAAAATTCATCGCCGCGTGCTTGTTGGCGGGATATTTCTGGCTGGCGGTGAGCGGTGCGCTGTGGGCGGCACATGGGGCGGTGCTAGCCGGATTGATTTATGATGCTGTGCTGCATGCTTTCTTCATCGGGTTTATCATGTCGATGATTTTTGGGCATGCGCCCATCATTTTACCAGCTGTGATGGGCAAACAAATCAACTTTTCCCGGCGATTTTACAGCCATTTAGGGCTGTTGCACCTGTCGCTGATTTTGCGCGTTGCAGGCGATTTGCTTTCGCAATCGGAACTGCGCAAATGGGGCGCGCTGCTGAACGCAATCGCCATTCTGCTCTTTTTTGCCAATACTTTGCTGGCGGCGCGACAATCCGCCATCACGCCAAAAAGCCCATCCGCCGTGCATTGAATTTTCGGAACTAGCCACCTGACATTTTTAGAAATGGCGAAGAATAGAACACGGATTGAGCGGATTCAGCTGATTTCCACTGATTTTGAACATATTGAAATTTCCTATTTTTTCCGGAAACCCTCTGAAAAAGAGATGTCATTCCCGAATTTCCCGCAGGGAAATGTCGGGAATCCATAAGAATACTGGATTCCCGCTAAAAACATGCGGGAATGACATTGTTGGCTCTTCCGGAATTCAGGGGGTACACAGTACAGGCTGTGCATTTTTTTTGTAGGGACAGGTCACTGACCTGTCCCTACACACGGTTTAAACATTAATTTTTTTGATGCCCCCGTGAATGCCCGAAGCCCCACATAGTTTTAATGGAGTGTTCAAGCATAAAATTGCAGTGTTTAAAAATCTCATTGTACCCGAAGTATTATAATGAAAATCTGTAAAATCAGTGTAATCTGTGTTCTATTTTCCCAAGCTGTCCGGTAGCTAGTTTTCAAAATAGATTATTAGGTTTTCACATCACCGGCGTTTGCGGCGCGCCAATTTCTCGCGAAATTTCAGGTACCACAGCCCTGCCTTCGTGGCGAAATCGCCCCCTTGTGCCTCCGCATCGAGATTCAGCGTGCCGCCATCGGGGCTGTACATATCCATCATCATCTGCAAAACATTTTCCCGAATCATTCCCCGAAACGGAATTTTGGCAATCATTCCATAAGTTGCCGCCGTGCCGCTGGTCGCCATTTTGGGGTGCGCTTTTACATATGCCACCGCGTCGCGCAAATCTGCCAAAAATTCATCTGCAATTTCTGCGTGTCCCGGATTGACCATCGCGTGCAGACTTTCCGGCTTTTGCTGGCGGTCGATGTGCCAGCCACGCCCTTCGAGCCGGTCTGCCACCGCCAGAATATTCACATCGGGATGAACACTGCGGTACGCGAACACGCTCATATCGGGCTTGCCCAAAATTTCCAATTCGGGGATGGCGTTGATGCCCGCCATTAGTTTTTGGGTGGTTGCCAGCGTCTTTTTCGCCAGCGAAAGATAGCCCGTCTCGCCCATGCCCATCAGCGATGCCCATGCCGCTGCAATTGCCCCGCCGGGGCGCGTGCCCAACAGCCCCGCCGAAGCGAACACACCACCGGGCCATTCCGTTTCCACAAAAAATTGGTATTTCATATAATCCATACTTTTGTACAGCAGGGTGGACGCGCCTTTGGCGGCGTAGCCGTATTTATGCACATCAGCGGAAATAGATGTGACCCCCAGCACCCGAAAATCGAACAGCGGGATGGGCTGCCC
>Ga0114931_10011072_pt1 | contig 10689 bp, 8 predicted proteins | sample 2SBtaG_FD_89579 | JGI IMG/M metagenome (GOLD analysis project Ga0114931, IMG submission 89579) | Deep subsurface microbial communities from Kolumbo volcano to uncover new lineages of life (NeLLi) - 2SBTROV14_V59a metaG | ecosystem: Environmental > Aquatic > Marine > Volcanic | place: Kolumbo...
CAGCGCGCGGCCAGCAGGGCCTGGTTTGCCCGATTGGCGTTCCGCAGCAACCAATGCGAGCAGCCCGCGGCCTCCCGAGCCATAAGCCAAGATTCCAATTCGGGTCGAAAAAGGTAGGAACCTGCCCCGAAACCATTTTCATGCCGCCATGCTGCTAGTAAAAAGGCCTGCCCTGAACCCTCAACCCTCAACTCACTGCGCTGCCGACCGGGTGCCATGTGGGGAGGCGCCAATCTGATCCCCCATGGCCATGGGACGTACGGCGACGGGAAATTTCATTTCCCACAAGGCCCGTTTCAAGATGCGAAATTCGTCGAAACTGTCCGTGTAGACCCAAATAGTCACGGGCGTTGCCTCGCGTTGATGGGCTTTGAGAAGTTCGTGCAGCGCGGCTCCTGGTAACAGTGCTTGCTCTACGTTTTGGCCCAGCTGGTCGGACACAGGAAGAAACTTGAAGTACTGTTCAACCCGGCTTTTGCGTGCATAGACCATCCCCTGTGGCTGCAAATGGCCTGACATTACCAGAGAACGCGGAACGACCGATCTGGCGAGTGTCAAGCGAAGACGGTAGCCTTGAATAGGGCCAAAAGTTTCAACCACATTGCCCCGTTGCTGCAAAGTTCTGCGCAGGCTGTCGACGCGCGGGTAAACTTCATCCATGAGCGATTGGATTGGGACTATCGAAACCAGGCCGCCTTTCAATCGCAAATGGATCTCCGCCCCACGCACTTGCCTGGCCAATGGGGTGGAGACATTTTCTACTTTTTCAACTACCGGAGGGGCCGAGGCGAGTGCCAATTGCTCCCGGGTCATTTCATCCAGGCGGATTTGCGATTCGGTGATTTGACGCTGTACATCGAACTCTTTTTGTTTGGTAGCACTGAGTTGATCACGGCGTTTTTTCAGGTCTTCCTTCACGAGCGCACGCTGCATGTCCAGATGGATCCGCTGCTGGTCTTGCTGTTTCGATTCTTGGGACATGCGCGCGATGCGACCGGCCATCGTTTCGATCTCGCCGCGCGAATCCATGATTTGCCTGGAGACCTGTTTCAGCTCGGTGCGTAGCAGAGCGACATGCTTTGCGCCTTGGGCCAGTGTTTGCTTGCTCTCCTCGGGGCTGCCAGCCACAGAATCCGGCGTAGCATCGTGATTCGCCATGGCACTGTGCGACGCGCGCACTCCAACCACCATCACGAGAATGATCAGGATTCCTACCATATTAGCAATAATGTCGAGGAACGAATCCTGTCCGGGAAGGCCATCAGCCTCCTCGGGGTTGGTTTTATTTCGTGCCATGGAGTTTACCTGGTTGCTTGGGTTGGCACTTCCGGCCTTTGTCGGGCGGTGCGTGGCCAGTCAATTTCGACTCCACTGTCCTCCAACAACCGGCTCATGCGGGCTGCCTGTTTTTGGTCTCGCGGACCGATGTTGAGTTTCAAAACGGGGCGCCAAAAAAGACCATTGCCGGCCAATCCCCAGTCCTTCATGTGTTCACGTAACGCGGTGACAAATTCAGCCATGATTTGGTCGACGGGTTGGTCCATTGAAATTACGGCACCTTGGTAGGAGGAATCCGTGTCGGAGTCTCGGCTACGCAGGATGGCCATTCGATCCTGGCGGATGACGACATGAATGGGCCGCCGGATGGGGACCGCGCCGCGCTGTGGGTTTTGCAAGGCCCAGTTATTGCCAGGCGAACCGGCCTTGCTGCCAGTGGATCCGTTCGAGGCATGAATCCCGCCACCGGCTTGGGCAGAAACAGCCCCGCTGCTGCTGCCGCTGCCACGTGCAGAGACGACCCCGGAGGCACTTCCTCCCGCGGCCGACGAAACGGCTCCAAAGGTACCGGATTGGCTACCGTTGATCCGATTCACCACCGTCTGGCCGGCGCCGGCTGGGCCGGCTCGTTGGGAGCCGGCTTGTTGGGGGCCGGCCAACGGGGAGTTCTTGCCGGTGTCCGTCTGGACTGATTTGCCGTACCCTGCCTGGGCACGAGCTGGCCCTCCAGACGCCCCAGGCAAAGTCTCCGAATAAGACTTGGATGAACGTGTTGCAACCGGGCCTTGGGCAGTTGAGAAAATTCCCATTTTCCCATGGGAAGCGTGGTTGCCGTTGGCCATTCCGCGTCCCAGGGTCGTGCCGGTCTCCATGCTACCGGCGAGGTGTTCCCTGGCCAGGTTGCCATCGTCGGGCGAGTCCTCCCCGGTGAACAACCCCGTGCCGCTACCCGCATCTTTTGTGACGCGCCCACGGCCCTGGCCCCCTGTACCCGCCTCCTGGTTCGTGCCGAAATCCGAAGAGGCCGATTGTGTGCCACCGGGTCCCCAGCCAGACACGGAAGAATTACCACGGGCATATTCGCCTGTCGGTCCCCTGCCGCCACCTCCGTGCCGTCCCAGTGAAGTGCCGATGCCAATCTGGCCATAACGACGCGGGGCGGCTTGGATAAGCATGGCGATTCGCTCTCGTCCCTGCAGGACGGCATGCCGCATCGCCAAGGCCAATTCAGGATCCGTATCGGGATATTGGAGCGACCACTGCGTGTTGATAAACTCATAACCGAAATCGGCGTCCCAGGATTCGATTGCGGTGCGTGCCGCCGCATATTGGCGGATGCCGTCAGGCCGAACCACCAGCAGGGGATAGGGGTCGGGAGGTTCGGATTCGCCCGCTTGAGCAGCCCGGGCGTTCAGCAGATCGCGCGCTGCCCGCAACGCCTTGGCCAGCGGATTTCCCGAGTCGAAGGGGGCAATGAAGTCATCCGCGGTGAGCCGGATCCCTTCCGGTTGAATCACCACACCCTCCTTGCTGCATTCCACGTAAATGGGTCGCCGCACGGTCCCCTGGGGCCCCTGATAGGGGATGATGGCATACGACCGCTTGCCACGAGATTGTTCTCGCATCGTTTGCAGATCCTGGCGGTTCTCCTCGATCAATTCCTTGAGTCGAGCCAATTCGTGTTCCGCTTGCCCCTGGTCGACGATTTGCTTCTCTTTGGTGGCCTTGAGCTGCTCGGAAGCGAGGTAGAGCTTTGCCAGTTCATGTTCCAGTCGCCGCGCGTGTTCCTCCAGGTGAGTTAAGCGAAGCTGCTCCTCATGCTGCCTCGATAGGGCTTTAGCGCGCAAAGTGGCCAACTGTTGCTGGGTACGATGTAGCCGGTCCAACTGCTGTTCTAATTTTCGCGCCTCCTCTCCGTTTGCCGCATCGACGGCCGCCAAGTCCGGCGCTGTTGTGCTGGCTTGGGAGGCTACGTTGTCGAGGCCCTGATGTTTGGCTTTTTCAGCCAGAACGACCAGCAGGATCAGCAGGGCGCCCATCGTGCAAAGCAAAACGGCCAGGAACGGGAAGAGCCCGATCTTGTCCGAATGGTCGCGTATCGTGCGGCTGCTCATGCGGCTTGGCTCGCCTCGGTCTCAGGCGATGGCGACGCGCCGGTCAGATGCACGGCATCGGTCGCAGGGATCGGCTGGCCAAGCTGGGCGCTGAGTAGTTGCAAGGCTGCCGAAAGACTTGTAACAGTTTGTTCAAAATGATGTGAGCCAGCCAGTGCGGCCAGGTTGCGATTGAGACCATCTTCCAGTTTTTTGACTTGGCCCGTGGCTTCGACAACTTGCAGCAGGATGTCTCCCTGCTTGATCAGTTGCTGCTGCTGTGCCACGGTCGTGCCGGCCGCTTCCACCAGGGCCACTTGCATTTCCTGGAGCATATTCTCCGCCTGCTGAATCAGCTTTTCCTGGCGGTCGGCGGCGACCAGCATGGCTTCACCCACGGTTGCTTCCAAATCGGCCAGATGTCGCCGGTTTTCCTCGGCGACCCGCTGTTCGGCTTCGGTCACGATGGTGGTGTGCTGTCCTAGTCCCTCGTTGAGCAGTTCAGCATGTCGAATCAGAGTCTCCTCCAGGTCCTGGGCATGTCGGACGACACCCTGGTTCAGCTGTTCCGCATGGAGATGGAGTCCCTTGGTGATGGATTCAGAAAAGGTCTGATCGAGAGTTTCAGCCATGGTGTTTGCCAACCCAGCCCATTGCATGTTGGCACGATCCAGTGATTGCACCAGGAATTGGCCCTGTTTTTGGGCTGTGCCTTGCACGGTTTCCAGCATTTTTTCCGCCATGCGACTCATGGAAGTCAGATGCGGGTCGGTGCCAGTGCCATATTGGTGGAATCTTCCAACGAATAGTTCTGCGGTTCGGCTGTCGACTTCGGCGAGGAGGTTGGTTTCAAGCCGTTCCACCACATATTTAAGAAACAGTATGGCGATCGAAAGTGACAATGCCAGGGCGGTTGTGTCGAAGGCCACGCTAAGCCCGGAGATGACTGCGGGCAATTGTTGATCCATCGATTCGCCAGACAGTTTGGCAATGGCCAAAGTAATGCCAATGACGGTACCCAGAAATCCCAGGATGGGAATCGTGGCGACGATGATACGTACCGAGGCATAGCTGTTATGCATTCGAGCCAGATCGACTTCTTCCAGATATCGTAGCTGTTGTTCCAGTGTGTCCGCCGAATTTTTGCGGCGGACGTATTCAAGTGCCTCCCGTAGCCGGCGCATGAGGTAACTGCCCCGCATCGTAGCTGGCGCACTATCTAGCTGTTCAAGCAGTGTTTCGATCTCTTCCACGGGTTGCCCATCCACAGGCGCATCTGCGAGGATATTTTGATTCAGGAAGGCATGTTGAATGGTCAGGCCGATCAGCTTGATGATCAGCGCGGCGATGCCAATGAAGAAGAGGCCTGTCGTGATGTATTCGACCTCATGGTTGGCAAAATATCGTTGCAAGAAACTGCCTTGGCTGGCACCATGGACCACCATGGCATAAAAGGTCAGACAAGCCAGGCTGCCCCAGATCACAGGTTGGCGCAGTAACCATTCGGAATAGGATGTAAAACGAGACACGACCGGAACGCCTTTCTCATGATAATATGGGTGCGCGTCGGAATGCTATCAGCGCACGCCAGGCCCCACGCTTTCCTTATTCACTAGAATCGGCGCAATCGACAAGGTTGATGAGTCGATTCGTAAAAAAACCGAATTCGGGACCACTTTGCTAGCAGATTCGCAATTGAGAAGTATCGGACAGGAAGAACGTGATGTTTTACTAACCGGTAAACTTTGTCAAAAGCTGCGGCCGATTTGCGTCGATAAGGCGTAAGACTCAGGCACGCAGTTGTCTGTAGATGGATCATTCCAGGGGGGGAAGCAGCCCGGTCGCGATTCGTTCGCCCGGGCTGCTTTTATGATCATTCGGCATAGGTCGCATAACAGTGGGGCGTTTCCCACAGACGTACTTCAACGATCGGTATGCCAAGGGCGTGCGACTGGGTGTAAATGATTTTGGCAATGTTTTCCGCCGTAGGGTTTTCGTCCATAAGCCATAGAGGCTCGTTCATTTCTTGTAGCAGGGGTACGACGGGGTCTTCATGATGAAGCAGCATACAATGATCCAAATGCTGGTCAATCCACGTGCTCACGGTCTGCTTGATATCTGAGAAGTCGACGATCATACCGCGCGCATCGAGCTTTTCGCCGGCGATACTGATCACAGCACGGCCATTATGACCATGGAGATGGCGGCATTTTCCATCGTAATTGAGTAGCCGATGGCCGTAGCAAAAATCGATTTCACGGGTGACGTAGAACATCGTAAGGGTTCAGGGTTCAGGGTTGAAGGTCGAGAGTGTCAGGGTGGTGATAGCCACATAGTGGCGGCATCATTTAGCCGTGGGCGTGAGCCCACGGAACTGGTCCCATCGCGCCTCTTTTCAGGGCTTCTTTAATAGACGGCAGACAGCAGGGGGCGTGATCTGTTAGACTAGCAAGTACGCCCGATTTTTTCTACGCATTACCCAGATTGCCATCTGGTTAGGTATTAAATATGAGTCGATTTGAACAGCGTCGAAATAAGCTGCGCCGGATGATTCGCAAGAACCATCTTGACGGTTTGCTCGTGACCAGTTTTACCAATGTGACCTATCTCACGGGATTTACCGGTGACGACAGTTATCTACTGGTTGGGAGTAACGAAGACTTGCTCTTCAGCGATCAGCGCTATACTACCCAGTTGAGGCAGGAATGCCCAGGTTTGCCCGTCGAGATTCGTGGTTTGGGAAAAAAAATGCTTTCCAGCGTAGCGAAAGGGCTGGAGCAAATGAAAATCCGAGAGTTGGCAATCGAGGCCAATTCCATTTCCGTGGGTCTGCGTGATGCACTGGCCAAGGCCTCTCCCAAAACCGATTTACTACCCACCGATAGCTGGGTGGAACAACTGCGGATGGTGAAAGATCGAGAAGAAATCGCCCGTACGCGCAAAGCGTGTGAATTCGCTGAGCGAGCATTCGAGGTCGTGCGAGCTTTATTGACCGATGCGATGACCGAGCTGCAAACGGCGGCAGAATTGGAGTACCAAGCGCGTCGTTTTGGGGCCAGAGGCCTTAGTTTCCCGCCCATTGTGGCCGTGGGGCCACGGGCGGCACTGCCCCATGCCTGTCCGACTTCCCGTCGAATCGGAGAAAGCGATTTTACGCTGATTGACTGGGGAGCTCACGAAGGTCTCTACGTGAGCGACTTGACGCGTATTTTAGTGACCGGTAAAATTTCGCCCAAACTGCGCAAGATCTACGAATTGGTGCTCAAGGCTCAATTGGCCGCGATCCAGGCAATTACTCCTGGGGTCACGTGCGAAAAAGTCGACACCGTCGCGCGCGACATCATTGCCGAAGCCGGGTATGGTAAACAGTTTGGACATGGCTTGGGTCATGGTACGGGCTTGGATATTCACGAAGCGCCCCGCTTGAGCCAAGGTCAGTCCACGGTGCTCAAGCCAGGCATGATCGTGACGGTCGAGCCGGGCATCTATCTCCCTGGATGGGGCGGTGTGAGGATCGAAGATGATATATTAGTAACACGTAACGGGCACGAAGTGCTTACGTCCGTTCCGAAACAGTTAGAAGAATGCCTCGTTCGGTAGTCCTCTATTGGGTATGTATCAGATTGGATACGTGGCAGGTTGGATACATAACAGGCATGGAGAATAGCAGTATGGCAGGTGTGGGAACCAGTTCCGTTGACGTGTTTGACGTTCGAAAAGTTCGTCGGCTCGTTGAGTTGATGGACGAACATGAACTGTCAGAAATAGACCTTCGTCAGGGTGAGCAACGGATTCGCTTACGCCGTGGTCAGGAGCCGGCGATGGTCGTGGGAGGTGCTCCTTTGGTGCAGCAGATGGCGACTGCCGCCACCGCTCCTGGTGGGGCGGCACCCGCAGGAGGTGAGGCGGTGAATGCCGATCTTAAAGATACTTCCCAGGAGGATGCCAATATTACCTACATCACCAGTCCGATGATAGGGACATTCTATTCGGCCTCCAGTCCCGATGCGGCTCCTTATATCAAAGTTGGCGATCAAGTAGGCCCTGAATCGGTGGTTTGCATTATTGAAGCGATGAAAGTATTCAACGAAATTCCAGCCGAATGTTCGGGGAAAATCATTTCCATGCTGGTTGAAAATGGTGACGTGGTTGAGTTCGGGCAAAAGTTGTTCAAACTCCAGACATCGGCATGAGCGTTAAGCACCGCTGGTCCGTCTGGGATCCATTCCAGGAATAGGGCCGAGGGATAGCACTAAAAGATGAGGGCCGGCGGATGAGGGCCGGCAAGGGGCCTCATTGGAATGGAGTGCCCAGCTTTGCATGTAGGCTATTGCGATACGGAGGATCCCATGAGTCTGCTCCCTCCAGGCTGCGTTACCATAAAGAATAAGAGTTGTCATGTATCAGAGAATCCTGATTGCGAATCGTGGTGAAATCGCCCTGCGTATCATTCGTGCATGCCGCGAGTTGAACATCGAAACCGTGGCGATTTTCAGCGAAGCGGACCGTGACGCCCATTATTTGGAACTGGCGGATGAAGCTTTCTGTGTCGGACCGCCCAAACCGGCGGACAGTTATCTGCGAATCGCCAATGTGATCAGTGCTGCCGAGGTTGGAAATGTACAGGCCATTCACCCCGGTTATGGTTTTCTGGCCGAAAACGCGCATTTCAATGAAGTCTGCCGAAGTTGTAAAATCGACTTCATAGGCCCCACCCCCGAAGCCATGGCCCAGTTGGGAGATAAAAATAAGGCCCGCGAATTGGCCCGCCGAGCCAAGGTCCCCGTGGTGCCTGGAAGTGCCGGCCTGGTTACCAATGTCGAAGAAGCGCAGCAATTCGCCCACGAAGTCGACTTTCCCGTGCTCATCAAAGCGGTGGCAGGCGGCGGCGGGCGAGGCATGCGTGTGGCGGCCAACGATTTGGCCCTGCAGTCCGCCCTGCAACAAGCCCGCGCGGAGGCCGAAGCGGCTTTTGGCAATGGCGCAGTCTACCTTGAAAAATACGTGGAGCAACCACGTCATGTCGAGGTGCAGGTATTGGCGGATTTGCATGGCCATGCCGTTCACCTCTGGGAACGCGACTGTTCCGTTCAGCGTCGCCACCAGAAATTGATTGAAGAGAGCCCCAGCCAGAGCATCACGCCACAAACGCGTCAATTGATGTGCGAAGCGGCGTGTCGCCTGATTCAGGAAGCCAATTATACCAACGCTGCCACCGTGGAATTTATTGTCGACAAAGAGGGCCATTTCTATTTCATCGAAGTCAACGCGCGAATTCAGGTTGAGCATCCCGTCACCGAGATGGTGACAGACATCGATCTGATCAAACAACAAATATTGATCGCTGCAGGTGAACCACTGCCTTTCACGCAGGAGGATATTCAGCAGCGCGGTGTATCGATTGAATGCCGAATCAATGCCGAGGATCCGCAGCAAAATTTCCAGCCGTCACCGGGCAGGATCGAGCGGCTGATTGTTCCTGGCGGTTTCGGCATTCGTTTCGATTCGCACGCCCATAGCGGCTACCTCGTACCTCCCTATTACGACTCGATGATTGGCAAGCTGATTGTGCATGGTCGCACGCGTGCCGAAGCCATTGCCATGATGCAAAGAGGCCTGACAGAGCTTCGTGTCGAGGGCATCAAAACCACGGCCGCCTTGCACCAGGAAATTCTAAGTCATAGCGCATTTGTCGAAGGTCGCATCGATACGACTTTCGTGGAAAGAACATTCACCTAGCAGAAGAATTCACCATGTCTGACAATACATTATCCAGTCCTCGCCGTATGAGCCACGATTTTCGCCGGGTGGCCATCCTGTTTGCCGGTGGCCCCGCCCCGGCAGCCAATGCAGTCATTTCCGCCGCCGCTGTCTCATTCTTACGCAATGGCATTGAGGTGGTGGGCATCCTGCATGGCTACGACCACTTAATGCAGTACGGTCTGGACCACCCATTGGAAGAAGGACGCGATTACGTAAATGTCGATCATAAGATGCTCGGCCGCACCCGTAACTCGCGTGGTATCATGATTGGAACCGCCCGGGCCAATCCAGGCAAATTGGTTTCCCATCCTTCGCATCTGAACGACACGCAGCGAACCGCGCCGCTGAAAACGGTTTACGAATCATTACGTTCGATTGGGGTCGACCTGCTGGTTTCGATTGGCGGCGACGACACCTTGAAGACAGCCAATAAGTTCAAAATGTACCAGGAAAGGCTGCCTTTGGATGCGCATCGCATCCCGGTCGTCCATTTGCCCAAAACGATCGACAACGATTATCGCGGCATCGACTTTACGTTTGGCTATTTTACAGCGGTCGATTTTCTGGCCAACGAAGTACGCAACCTGCTGGCCGATGCCGAAGCCAATCGGAGTTATTTTCTGGTCGAGTCGATGGGACGCAGTGCGGGCTGGCTGGCCTACGGCGTGGCCATTGCCGGTGAAGCAAGCCTGGTGATCAGCGTCGAGGATATTGTCGGCAAGTACCGCACGACCGAAGAGTATACCGACCCGGCCACGGGCGAAAAGAAAAAACGCCATATCATGGACATGGCCGAAATGATCCCGCGGATTGTGGCCACGATGACGACCCGCGAGCGGGATGGCAAGGAATATGGCGTGATCGTGATTGCGGAAGGACTTGCCGAATATCTGCCGAATTCCTATATCGAGGGAGTGAACCGGGACGAACACGGTCACATCAATATTTCCGCCATCGATCTTCATAAGGTCTTTTCTAAGTTAATTGTCGAAGAGTACGTCCGGCAGACCGGCCGCAAGCGGAAAATCACCGGCTTACAACTGGGCTACGAGTCCCGTTGTACTTTACCGCATGCGTTCGACGTGATGCTGGGCAGTCAGTTGGGAGTTGGCGCCTACCGGGCTCTGGTAGAAAAGCGGCTCAATGGCGTGATGGTATCCGTTTCCGGCCAGTTGCAACTGGAGTACGTTCCCTTTGAAGATTTGGTCGACCCAGAAACCCTGGTGACGGTGGTGCGCTACATTGAGCCGGATAGCGATTTTCAACGCTTGACTCGTTTCCTGGAAACCTACGTGAACGAGGACGAAGTGTGAGGAGAGTGGAGCGAGATGCATGCCCCATCCATACCGGTTGAGGCGACAACCCTAAACCATACTTTAGAGGACAATCGGCTAAAAAACTGCATGAATACCTAGAAAAACACAACATAACGGCGAATCCGGGGTTCCATTTGCAGACAGAACACGGAATTTCGCAAAAGGCAAAAGAAGGTCGATGCGTGCTTTCGTGCAGCATGTTGCACAGAACTGCGAATTTCAGATTTCAATGAAATCGC
>Ga0114931_10011073_pt1 | contig 10688 bp, 8 predicted proteins | sample 2SBtaG_FD_89579 | JGI IMG/M metagenome (GOLD analysis project Ga0114931, IMG submission 89579) | Deep subsurface microbial communities from Kolumbo volcano to uncover new lineages of life (NeLLi) - 2SBTROV14_V59a metaG | ecosystem: Environmental > Aquatic > Marine > Volcanic | place: Kolumbo...
AACCGCCACCGAACATGCCAAAGAACGCATTGGCGTTCGAGGCACCGCACAGTGCGATTACGACACCGAGACTCAGCGTCGAAAGTAGAAAGTGACGTTTCATCGGGAAGGCTCCTTTTCAAATTGAAAACACGTGGCCCACGCCTGCCGAAGCGCGTCTCGCCCGCACGATTGTTGTCTACGGTGCCGGTGCGAATACTAAACGCGACATCTCATTCAGTCGTGGCTAAAGCTCCACTGGACATCCACGCTATCGTCCCCTTGTTCCTCCCAGGTTTACAAGATTGCCTATTTTTGCCACCTGTTAAAGTCTGTCCGTGCCAGGCTTGCTGGTTGCGTCGATTTCATCGGTTGCTGTGGTGTACGTATCGCGGTATTGATGGGTAGGATCCCTACAACCACCAGATACGGCCGAATCCCTATCTGGCGACGTGAGGGCCAGACGAAGGTCGCCTTTCACATCGAAAGGTCGGTCAGAAGGTTAGAGTACGGTTATAAAATGGACAGTTCCCTGGAATGATTTTATGCAAATCACATTACCTTACGGGCTTGAAGCCTATTGGACCCTGGCTACCACGGGGCAAAACATCACTCGTGTTGGTCCGTCAGCCAGTCTGGTTCCTTTGGCCGATCCGGCTTTGTCAGTACGTACAGCGTTGAGAGATCCGCTGGATTATCCCCCGCTGGCCAGTGCGACGGTCCCTGGAGATAAGGTGGTGGTGACCATTCCGGCTGGAATGCCGGAGGTGGAATCCTTAGCCAGGGGGGTTCTGCAGGCGTTGCTGGATGCGGGGGTGGAACCGGCTCAGCTCGCCCTTCTGGTCGCCGATGAGGCAACCGAGCAGACACTGAGGGCATGTCAGCAATCTCTAGCACTCGATCATCCGTGGCTGCACGAAGTGCGTATTGTCGTGCATGACCCGCGCGCTGCTGACGCTTGCGGACTGGTCGGAGTGACCCGTACAGGGCGTCCCCTGCGGATGAACCGGTTGATCTGCGAGGCCGATCTGTTAGTGCCGATGGGGATCGTTTCCGCGGCGGTGGACATGGGCGAAGAAAAACCACCATTGCTCACGGGACTGTTTCCCGATTTTGCGGACAAAGACGCTTTAGGCCGTTTTTTTGCTCCGAGCAGTCGGGATAACCGGGTCCACCGTTCACGCCGGTTGGAAGAGATCGATGAGGCCAGTTGGCTCCTGGCCGGTGGCATGGTAGTCCAGGTCGTACCGGCCTCACAGGGCAAGGTGGCGGCTCTGTTCGCAGGCTACCCGGCCAGTGTGGCCGCCGCGGCCTGGCAGGCATGTCATGCCTCCTGGACCCCCGCAATTTCTAACCGCGGCGATTTGGCAGTTTGTCTGCTGACCGGGTCTGCGGCGGCCCAATCCTGGTCAGGCATTGGCCGCGCAATTCAGGCTGCCGAGGCAGTCCTGGAGGCAGGCGGTACCGTGGTCCTTTGTTCGGAATTAGAGCAATCGCCAGGTTTTTCACTGGGCCGGCTTTGCCAACAGGACGATCGTGTGAGCCGGCAGCACGAAATTATGCGCGACCGCGAAGCAGACAGTTGGCCCGCATTACAACTTTCCCGCGCTTTGCAGCGTGGTTCCGTTTATCTACACAGCCGGTTGGAAAACAGCGTGGTGGAAAACCTGGGAATGGCTCCCATCGCTTCCAACGCGGAGCTCTCGCGGCTGATTACCCGCCACACCCATATTATCGTTCTCGACGACGCCCAATGGCTCGTCCCCGTAGTGCGGTAGTTTGGCAATTTGTGTTAGGCCCGTATTTCTCTGTAGACTGTTTTTCTGCATAATGCGCACTTACGAGTCAACCTCGTGTAGCGAAAGGCCACCCCATGCAAGACCCTGAACAGACTCGCCAATACCAGAGGCTGACCGCTACCTGGGGGATTTTCCCGTTGAAAAACTGGACCGTCATCACCATTCGCGGTGCCGACCGGACCAGCTTTCTGCACAATATGTGCACTCAGGAAATTCGTCAGCGAGCGCCTGGCCATGGTTGTGAATTATTCTTGACGGATGTGAAGGGCCACCTGATCGGGCATCTGTTTCTGCAGGTGGGAGACCATGAATTGCGACTGTTGGCGGTGCCTGGCCAGGCGTCTGCGATCCTCCAACATCTGGACCGATACATTATCCGTGAGGATGTTGTGTTGGCGGACGAAACAGGCCAATGGAGCTCGCTGTTGGTGCTGGGCCGGGAAGCCGGGACCCGGTTGACCGGGCTGGCAGAAAACGGGCCTCCCGAAGGGTTGTCGATACTCAAGCAACCATGGCAATCGACCCGCCTGGTGCCTGCGAACAATCCGTCCGAGAGGCCTTTCTGGCAAGTTGCCCGAACCGATTGGCTCAAAGTTCCCTGCTATTTGTTGCAGGCCCCCGCCAATCTCCCCGGCTCTTCTCCAATCCAGCCAGGACCACCGGCTGAAATTTGTCAGGCTTTGGCGGCCGCGGGCGCCCAGCATTGCAGCACAGCGGTTTGGAATGCGCTACGGATCGAATCCGGCTTGCCCTTATGGAACGTGGACTTCAGCCAGGCAAATCTGCCGCAGGAAGTGGCTCGCAACGAGCAGGCCATTAGCTTTCGCAAGGGGTGTTATCTGGGCCAAGAGACCATCGCTCGAATTGATGCGCTGGGCCACGTCAATCGGCAATTGACGACTCTCCGGTTTGACGGACATCAGATACCGGGTATCGGCACGCCCTTACGCGCCAAGGACAAGCAGGTGGGAACCGTGACGTCGGCCTGCTGGTCGCCTGCTTGGAATGGTCCGTTGGCCCTGGCCATGGTCGGTAGCGACCAGCAGGCGCCTGGCACCCCAATGGACTCCGAAGTTGGAACCGCCAGCGTCCTGCCCATGAAATATTGAAGCCGTACGCAATGTTTTGCAATCGCACTCCGATACCTACAGGGAGATGCTGGCCGAGCACTTTAGCCGTCATCAGCCAACGCCCGGCCCATCGGCGATCTCGATTTCCTGGTGCGTTTCCAGCCATTGCCGCAATCGGTCGACCGCATTGCTTGCCTCAGGGATTTGTCCCGCCAATTTGTAGGTGCGCGTTTCCAGTACCTGACGCAGGGCCTTCAATCGCTGGCCTAATGCGGCAAGCCATTCGTGCTGCTCGTGGGGGGCCAGGCGGTGCGGGAGCATTTCCACCCGTTGATCGGCCTGATGACGCAGCCAGGATACCAATTGTCCGTGTTGGGCTTTGATGATTTGGCCATCGATAAATGCGCGTCGCACCTTGCCAGCTTGGTTGAAATGGTAAACTGGATCGTCGTCAAGATAGAGGCTGGCTTGTCCTTGAGAGCGAAATCCGGCAAACAGGGTATGGGGGAGCAATAAATCGAACCCCCGATTCGGTGAATGGCCAGCTCGGGCGGTTGCCGTGATTTTCAACTCGACCCGTTGGACCAGGGCGGTCGCATCGCGAAGCAGATTTTCGCGCTCATGGATTTCTCGCGCCATCGTAATAATTTCCGTCCGTAGCGCTCGTCAGGCCTTCTCGCGCCGTTGTCGATAGCGACGGCTGGCACGTTTTAAGATGGCTCGTTCTTCTTCGGAAAGCTCATCCAGGCTGCAGCGGTGGAGCCGGGCCAGGATGACATCGACACGGGCATCCTCGTTGGCTTCCTGCGTGCGCCGTTTGCGTTCCAGTTTTTCCCGCTGTTGGTCTTGGAATCGCTCAACCAACACGGCTTCTCGATCTTCGCCACGGCCATATTCCCGGGCGGACCATTCAGACATCAACCAGAGCGGGTCGTCGCGGTCGACCTGGTCGAGGGCGATTCCTGCCCGGGTACGATACGCTTCGACATGGCGATTTGCGCCCCAGGCCAGCACGATTGCCAGAATTCCCAGAGGCAACCAGGCAGGAAGCGGGGAGCCGAACAGGGTGTCTACCATGCGATGTCGATAAACCACCGCGAGCGCTGCCACGAACAGAGCACATGCGGTAGCAAAACGGGTCGCCAGGACCGACTCTGAGGCTCTGCCCACTACGGGCCAGAGCAAGCCGCGTACCAGTACGGCTCCGTCCAGAGGGTCGACAGGCAACAGATTCACTAGCAACAGCAGCCAGTTCAGCCATACGGTCAATTGCGCAGCCAGCAAGAACCAGGCCCCAGCCGTATGCAAGTTGCCGGTTTGCAAAGCGGGAGCCAGCGGCTTGAGCAATTCGAGTACTTGCTGTTGCCCTGCCAACACCAGCCCACATGCGGCTGTTACCATCAAGGACAGATGGATCAACGGACCAAACAGGGATGTCACCAAATGGACGGTTGGATCGTCAGGCAGTTTGGGCAAGGTCCAGCCGCCGGTGGGCCCTAAAATGATCCTGTCAAAATGCCCACCCAAACGGTGAACCACCACCAATCGGCCCAATTCGTGTATTGTGACGCTGGCCAATAGGATGAGCAGTCCCAATGCGACCGGCTGCAGGTCCGCCCATGCCGAAGATGCCCGCGCCGAAGATGCCCGCGCCGAAGATACAAGTGGTGAACGATTTGGCGCTCCTTGCTGGGCAATGGTGCTGGCTGCCCCATAGGCTGCGATCAGGGCCAACAGGGGGAAGAGGATGTGAAGCCGCACATCGATACCACGCAGGTAGCTCAAATGCACACTCCAGCTTCCCTGCGCTTCCCTGCCGGGCACCCCGTGCTCGGGAATGTAGCCATCTTGTGTCTTGCCGATCATCAATCGCCCCAAAACTGTCGAGATAGACACACCGAACCGCTAAATGGTATCCTAACAACGGAAGCCCGGATGGGCAAATCGACCATAAGAATCTATCGGTATCCAACGGTATCCAATCGAACAAGGCAGCCAGGTGAACATCATGGATCTAAGGCCGACTCTGCTGCTGGAAACGTCCAGATTTCGCGTGCTGGAGGAGCAAGTCCCGGTTGCGGATGCGGACACTGTGGTACGCCGTCCGTACGTCGTCCACCCGGGAGCGGTGGCTATTATCCCCCTGTTGCCGGATGGCCAGGTGTGTCTGATTCACAATTATCGAGTTGCGGTGGGCAAGACGATGATCGAACTACCCGCCGGGACGATCGATCCGGGGGAATTGCCAGCCACCACCGCCAGGCGTGAACTACGGGAGGAAACCGGCTATGTCGCTGCCAAATGGCGCAATTTGCCCGGCTGTTACATGTCGCCCGGTATCCTGAAAGAACGGATTCATCTGTTTGTGGCCGAAGGCCTGACGGCAGGCCCTCCAGGCCGCGAACCGGGCGAACATATTGAAAATTGGCTTGTCGACTGGGAGCAAGCCCTGGCACTGATCGAAACAGGAGAAATCGAGGATGCCAAGACCATTGTCGGCCTGCTGCGCTGGGATCGGCTGCGGAGTTGAGAGTTGAGGGTTGAGGGTTGAGAGTTGAGAGTGTCAGGGGGGATAGCCACGGAGTGGCGGCATCATCTAGCCGTGGGCGTGAGCCCACGGAACTTGGTAGCAAGTCCAGACAGCGTGCGGTATGTTCAAGCGTGTGGCCTATCGTGAGAGCCGTGTGGCACGTCGTGAGAGCTTCCAGCGATGGGCGTGTTGCATTTGAAAATGCTTGAATGTCACGCCGTAAGCCCCTGATAACGGGGGTTCCGGTAGAGGAGCCGGGCCAGCCGAGTGGCCGCAGTTTCGTCCCCCTCTTGCCGGGCTGCCGGGCGTCGGTAGTGCCACTGGCGATCGGTGGGGAAATGCGTTTCCTGCAGGGGCCAACGGTCCAGCGGCGCGTGTCCCTGGGCGGCGCTAAGCTTTGAGGAATCGAGCGTCACATTTCCCGCCCGGGGAGGGATGGGGCCGGCCTCGATACGCGGGCAGCCCATGAGCAGGTCGGGGTCGTAGTCGCCCACAAGATTGACGATCTGAGCAATTTCGAACAGTGATAAAGGCCGCGGCCCGCCGGCATGGAAAAGGCCAGCCAGGGAACCGCTCAGCAGTTGCTCCATCAATCGATTCAGGCAGTCCGTGTAGGCAGGCGTGCGTACCTCGTTGTAATAGAGCGTCGCCGGCCGGTCCTTTTTAAAACGCGACTGGATCCAGTCGATCGCGCCTGCATGACCATTGAAACTTACGCCCATGGGCAGGGAGATACGGAGCACGCAGGCGGCGGGCATCCAGTCGGCCAGCAACTGTTCGGCCGCGACCATTGATTTTCCATAGACCGTGACCGGGTCGGGAATGTCGGTCTCTATGTATCCTCGTCGATGGGGCGTTTCCTCCGAATCCCAGCCAGAAAAAACCAGGTCGACCGATGTGTGCAGCAGACGTACGTCTCGATCCACCGCAATCGAAAGCAGGTTGGTCAGGCCCTCAACGTTCGTTCTCCATGCCAGCCGGGAATCGAGTTCACAGGCGCGTAATGCGCAGTTTCCGGCGCAGTTGAGTACCGAACGGAATTGATGCCGGTCGAACAATCGCAGCAATTCGTCTCGATTTTCCGCATTGCAGGCAACAATTCCAGCTGCCGTCAAACGCCAGTTGTTCTGCTGACGAATACCAATCACCTGCCCTGGGTAGCGGGACTGAAAGTAGTTCAGGGCATTGTAGCCGGTGACTCCGGCAACACCGGTCACGAGCAGCGGCAGCGGGGGGAGGTTCGATATCGTGAGGGCTATGCTTGTCACTTCCTTCTTCTCTGTTTCCGGATCGGATCGATGCTTGTTTCGCAGCCATAAAAGTTGGCTTTTCACCATCCGATTGGATTTTCAGTGCCTGGATTGTCAAGTGGACTGGCTGGATGGGGCCAGTCAGCCTGTGCCGATTGTAACGATTCTTGGCCCGGCTCACAGACGCTGGACAGGCCTATTTTGACCCATTGTCAGAGCAACCTACCTTTTCACACCACATGCTGGGCAATTTGGGCGAAAAACGCCCCCTGCATGCAACGCCTTAGGAACCCCTCACGACCAGATATGAAGAACCAAACCCTTCCTGCCGACCGCCCAACGGACAGATCCTTGGAAACAGCACCTAGCAACGCTACGGGGACAATACCCACCGGGACCATTCCTGCCAGTGATCTCGTTGACCGTCTGCTCGAAGCCGAACAGGCCATCCGCGAGTGTCTTGACACCTGCGAACCCATCCTGCCGGCGGCCGGAAAACCGCCTACCGATACCCTGGAACTGACCGTGGTGATGCCTTGCTTGAATGAGGCGGACACCTTGGCTACCTGCATTGAAAAGGCTCAACGAGCCATGCGTGAGCACAACATTCAGGGGGAGGTGGTGGTTGCCGACAATGGCAGCACCGACCGCTCCAGGGAAATCGCCACCAGCCTGGGTGCCCGGGTCGTGGATGTACAAGAAAAAGGCTATGGCAGCGCATTGATGGGCGGCATCCAGGCGGCCCGCGGCCAGTGGATCATCATGGGCGACGCGGACGACAGCTACGATTTCCTGGAAATTCCTAAGTTCGTCGACAAGCTTCGCCAGGGATACGACTTGGCGCAGGGCTGCCGCTTGCCCCGGGGTGGCGGCCAGGTACTGCCCGGGGCCATGCCCCGCTTGCATCGCTGGTGGGGAAACCCAATGTTCTCCTGGCTGGTGCGGCGTATGTTCCGGGCGCCCATCCACGATGTCTACTGTGGCCTGCGCGGATTCACGCGGCCGTTGTACGACCGGCTCGATCTGCGCTGCACGGGCATGGAGTTCGCCACCGAAATGATTATCAAGAGCAGCCTGTTTCAGGTGGAGATCGCGGAAGTTCCCACCACCCTGCATCCCGACGGCCGCAAAACTCACGCGCCCCATTTACGCACCTTCCGCGATGGCTGGCGGACCTTGCGTTTCTTTTTGATGTACAGCCCCCGTTGGCTATTCCTGATGCCTGGAATCGGCCTGGGGATGCTAGGATTGCTTGGATACGCACTGGCTCTGCCCGTGGTTAAGGTGGCGGGTGCCGCCCTCGACGCACATACCCTGCTGGTGGCTAGCCTGGCGCTCCTGTTGGGCTACCAGTTGGTTCAGTTTGCCCTGTTCGCTAAGACCTTTGCCATTTCGGAGGGGATGATTCCCGCGGAACGAAAGCATGCGAAATGGCTGCGCGTGATGAACCTTGAACGCTGCCTGCTCGCCGGGTCGGCCGCCTTCCTGGTCGGGGGGGGGCTGATCGCGACAGCATTCCAGCACTGGCGAATGGCCGGTTTTGGTGCCCTCGACTATGGCACCACCATGCGCCTGGTGATCCCTGGGGTGACGCTGGCCGCCCTGGGATTCCAGACGGTTTTTTCCAGTTTCTTTGTCAGCATCCTCCGCATGGCCCGGCGTTGATCGAGTAGGAGCAGGACAGCCAATCAGCGGCGTGCAACAGCTACGCCAGGTAGAAGCCATGGTTTCCACAGTTCCACCCGACCCACCAGCCACGAGCGCCGTAGCCACGAGACCCCGTAGCAGACCGGTCTTGTGGTCCCGCCTTTTTACTTCAATCGCACGGCGAAAACATGGATCGGTCGCCGTGGTGGGGATTCTGGCATTGCTGGTGGGCACCAGCATGTTGGCCATTCGCATCCCGGTTCCCTGTGTGCATGATGAATTCAGCTACCTGTTGGCCGCCGATACTTTCTCCCACGGTCGCCTGACCAATCCGGCCCATCCCCTTTGGGAACATTTTGAATCGTTCCATATTATCCAGCAACCCAGTTATGCCTCCAAGTACCAACCAGGCCAGGGGATGTTGCTGGCTTTAGGCAACTTGCTCAGCGGCTATCCGGCCATGGGTGCTTGTCTGGGTACGGCCCTGGCGGCCATGGCCACCTGTTGGATGCTGCAAGGCTGGTTGCCCGTTCGCTGGGCCTGGTTGGGTGGCCTGCTGGTCGCGCTGCACGGAATGATTCAGATCCGATGGAGTTTGGGCTATTGGGGCGGTGAACTTCCCATGACTGGCGGTGCGTTGCTGTTTGGCGCCCTGCCACGGCTCACCCGGATCTACCCCATCCCGCGAGTTCGAGATTCCCTGGGGATGGCGCTGGGCGCGCTGATTCTGGCGGCAACCCGACCCTATGAAGGGTTGATCGCCAGCTTGTGCGTGCTGGCTGCCCTGGCATGGTGGTTGCTCGGCCGCCGCCGCCCGTCGTTGCCCCTGCTGCTGACACGCGTTGTTTTGCCTGCCTTGGCTCTCATGGGGTTTGGTCTGGGAGGGCTTGCCTTCTTCAACCACCAGGTCACCGGCAACTGGTTGCGGCTGCCCTATCAGGTCTACGAAACTACCTATGGGTGTTGTCCTTTGTTTTTATGGCAAGCTCCCAAACAGGAACCCAAATTCCATCATGAAGTCATGCGCAAGCTGCAAGCTGGATGGGGTGTCCAGGATTACAATCAGCAACAATCTCTTGGCGGACTGCTGCAGGCAAAAGCGGGCAGTGCCTTGAAACTGTGGAAATTCTACTTGGGGATACCCTTGACCCTGCCCCTGTTCGCCTTGCCCTGGTTGTTGACCAATCGCCGTTTGCAATTCGCCTGGCTGGCACTGCTGGTGAGCTACGCGTCCAGCTGGGCGGTGCCTTGGACGTTCCCTCATTATGTTGCTCCGATTGCGCCTTTGGTGGTACTGGTGGTGGTCCAGGGAATGCGCTACTTCCAAGCCCTGGGCAGGAGGGGCCAGCGCTGGGCCCTGGCAATCGTGCCGGTTGTCCTGGTATGGCACATCGCCACTCTGGTCCAACTTTGCACACAATACGCAACCTGGGACCCTCAGGGCTGGCAGTGGGATCGAGAACGGATACGCACTGAGTTAGAAAACAAAACTCGGCCGCAACTCGTGCTGGTCCATTACGCGGCCGACCACAATGGGCATGCCGAATGGGTTTACAACCTGGCCGACATCGACCGCTCGAAGGTGGTTTGGGCGCGTTCCATGGGCCCGGAACGCGATCAAGAATTGCTGGATTATTTTCCAGATCGCCAGACATGGCTCCTGGAAGCCGATACGCCCCATCCCCAATTGCAACCGATCGCTCGGCAATCGAGCCTTGTCCGGGCAGGAGGCTAGCCGGCCAGTTTTTGAGACGGGAACTTGCTGGCAAAGGCCGCAAAATCCTCGGCCGTGTCGATGCCGCGAGTCGCCGCATCGACGAGTGTGACCAGGATGGTTTCGCCCTGTTCCAGCACGCGCAACTGTTCGAGCTTTTCCGTCTGCTCCAGCGGGCTGGGAGGCAATGCGGCCAATCGCAACAGCAGTTCGCGCCGGTAGGCATAGATGCCAATGTGCTGATGGAAGCGGGGGCCTTCCGGGCCGCGCAACTTGTCGAGGGTCTCAACCGGGCCGTCCTTGCGCAGGTGGGGGATCGGGCTGCGGCTGAAATACAGGGCTCGCCCAACCGCATCGAACACCACCTTCACGCAGGCCGGATCGCGCACCAAGGACCACTCGTGAATGGGCGTGGCGAGCGTGGCCATCGACGCAGCTCGATTTTCTCGCAAGCGCTCGATCAGGCGATCGATGGCAGCGGCATCCATCTCCGGCTCATCACCCTGTAAGTTCACGATGATCGCCATTTCTTTTCGATCGCGAATGGCTTCCGCCACCCGATCGGTGCCGCTTGCACAAGTGGCACGGGTCATAACCACCTCGGCGCCAAAACGGCGCGCCTCACGGGCAATTTGGTCATCGTCGGTGGCAACCAGCACCTGGTCGGGCAGCCGAGCCCGGCAGGCCGCTTCAAAAGTG
>Ga0114931_10011074_pt1 | contig 10688 bp, 16 predicted proteins | sample 2SBtaG_FD_89579 | JGI IMG/M metagenome (GOLD analysis project Ga0114931, IMG submission 89579) | Deep subsurface microbial communities from Kolumbo volcano to uncover new lineages of life (NeLLi) - 2SBTROV14_V59a metaG | ecosystem: Environmental > Aquatic > Marine > Volcanic | place: Kolumbo...
TGTATGGCTCGGCAACGACAATTACAGACCCACAAACCACGTTACCGGCGGTCATCTTCCGGCTCAAACCTGGCAACGGTTCATGTCGGTTGCCCACAAAGACATGAATATCCCGACGATCCCCGGCCTCTCCCCTCACCCTGTTCAAATAGCAGAACGAGAACGTCTCGCGGCTCTGCGCCTTTCCGACCCCTCTTACCAAAACGAGTCCGCAAACAGTGGTAGCGCGAGACCAACTTCAAGCTTGATGCCAGCCCGCACACGAACCGCACTGAAAAAAATTGCAAGAGCTCTCAGAAAGGCTGGCGGGCTCAAAGACGAAAACCAAGATGAACAAAAGCAAGACGACGAAAAGCAAAACAACAAAGCGTCTGAGGGCAAACAGCCTCATAAAAAGCCCAGACCAAATTCCCCAAAAATAGACAAGCGGGCCGAACGACTGCAACCACCCCGCAATTTTTAGTCATCCCTTAGAATCTCGCAGACAAAGCATACGAAAACGATGAGATTTGCCATCCACAAACTAAAAAAGCGCGCAATCAATCTTGTCAGCGCCATGTCAGATTGGGCGGCCTTCATCGGCATCATATTGATCGGTGGAATCGGTTCAAGCTGGTACTTTGTGAGCGCAGGAACGGCTCTAACGACGCAGGTTACGGGGCCATGGGTAATGTGGACAAATGAAGCGCGCTCCGACGCCGACCCATACACTCGCGCACACTTCGCACGCCAAGCCACTTTGAACCTTTCAACCAAGGTCGCCTCAACATTTATCGCACGTACAGACAGTGACGGCGTTCGTCTTCATTCGTCATGTGAATACAAAATCAACGGCAAGGATCTTAATGCAAGTTGGTGGAGTTTGAGCGTTTTTGACGCCAGCGGTCACCTGATACGAAATCCAATCGATCGCTACGCCTTCACAAGCGATACCGTCGCCATTTCTCCAAACAATGAATTCGTCATAACACTTGCTCGAAGCGTCCAGCCAGGAAACTGGTTACCCACAACAGGTGCCGGTAGGCTCACCGCAGTTTTACTGGTTCTCGATGGACGAAATTCTTCGACCATCAATCCCGACGAATTCCAGGAGATATCTCTGCCGGAAATTAACAAGGTGCATTGTCGATGAACATTTATATGCGCCAAGTTTTGGCATGGATCAAAAGTCTGGCATCGATCAACCTTCATGTTGTGGCTACCGCGATAGTTTCCATTGGCATACTCCACATCTGCGCAACTCTGGCTTCACCGTTTCTCGTTGAGAAGTCCGCCTATGTCCGCATGAAAAAACAGCTCCCGATAAATGAAATGAAAATCCTGCCACCAGTAACGCCCACATCGCAACCGTTACCTTTCCTTTCAGCAGATGTCCGTTACGCCATGTGCCGGTTCAGTTCCACGGAAGGCCCCATAACGATTACAGCCTCCCTTCCTGACAAGGGTTGGACCCTATCGATACACACACCCAAAGGCGATAATATCTATACAGCGACCGGCTACTCGTCCCACACGACTCTCATAACCTTAAAAATTGTCGCCTCATCAAATAGCTTCTCCGGCCTCACACCCCAGTCCCTCGGATTGTCAAATAAAGAAGACCCCATACAAATTCTCGAGGCAAAAAAAGGTTTTGCGGTGTTGCGCGCACCTGATCGGGGAGAAGCCTACATTCGTGAAACGATACTCGCCATGAGACGCGCAAAATGCTTTCATGCAAAACAGTAGAATATTTCACATAGTATTTCACGTTTTGAGCCAAGAACATAAGAAAGATGTCACGCTCTGTGTAAATCAACACACTGATTTTGGATTATCGATATTGCCCTGTGGCAGGAGTTCACAACTATGCTCAGGGACTTCTGAAGACACAGCATCATCAATCTGCTCATTTGTTCCCGTGCGCTCATACCGAACACCAGTGAACAGAAGAATCTCGGCACCCACCTCCAACGTCTCTTGAAACCTGCGCGAGTATCGATGCACATCCCCGCCGGGAAACTCTACAATGTTGGCCACGTCATCTTCCTCCAAGACAGACTCGGCATGCGCAAAAGACAAAAGCATGACAAGCCAATTCGAAAATCCTCAGCATGAGAATTAATTCGATTTGAAGACATCATCTTTTAATAAAGCGTAAACAAAAATAATTTTACAGATCGCAGGAGCATCCCACTGTCAAATCTTGAATGATATTTTTCATCCGAGCAGCCATGAATCGAGACAATGACGACCTTGGCGATCTTCCACTTCAACAATCCAAATGTCTGGATCGAACGAAATCTCTTGGCGCAGATATTGCTCGATATCATCATCCAATTGCCCGTTTATGTCCGTCATAGGCACCCACCCGCGTCCACCATCGAGTTGCACATAACCAGCAGGAGCAGGACCGAAAACAACCGACGTACCATCAAGTCGATTGAGCCTTATGAAGATGGCACCGGCGTCCGCATCCCCCCGGCGCACCACATAACCCGGCAGGCCCTGGCCCGATAGCACGCGCAGGTAGGAATGAACCCATATTTCCGATTTGACACGCATATTCCAAAGCTTGTTTCGGTTTAAATCGCGCCACCCACTCCCCCGCTCAGCCACCAATAAACGACGCCCAAGGGTAGCCGGGCAGACCGGGGAACAGGCAGGATAGAGAACTTCAGACTTAGATGGAAACAATTCTGTTTGACGAGGGGCGTTCGACAATGCAAACCCGCCAGCAAAGATTCTAGATTCAAGGTTTCTTTGATGAAAACGGTTCGAAATGGCCGTCCACCACGCACATGACCCTGCTTATGATAACGTCTGTAATTTTTGATGGGTCATTGCGACAAAGCAAGGCGCCCATTGTCAGCCAAACGGACCATCCGTGCAACCAGACGTCCAGACACGCGTCCGGTCTCACGCAAACCCTGATCCGATTCAAAATCCCGTATCGCGCGCGCCGTTCCCATACCGAGTTCACCGTCGATTTTGCCCACGTTATACCCAAGTTGACGCAAGGTTTGTTGAACCGTCGCAACGACGCGGCGCGCATCCGGCCCAACAGACTTTTTCGCATTCTTAATGCCAACGGCCCGCTCCTCAGGGATCCCGAAAAGAAGAATTTTCAACAAATCCGGATCAGCCCGTCCGCTCAAGCTCAAACCATTATCGAACTGGAACGCCATGATGGCCGCCTGGGTCATAAGCCCTGCTGTTCCATCGGCCGGACCTGGCTTATAGCCAAGTGAACTTAACTCCCGTTGGATCGCTCGCGTAGTCTCCACTTTGTCATCGGCGTTAAGGATCACAATATTACCGCCAGAATTATTCTTGCCATCCTGCACACCGCCCTTTTTTTCATCTGTAAAAGAGTTTGCCAAAGACGCCCCCGTTCCGACAGATAGCTCAAAATTCCCTCTGCTGATGGACTGCAAAAGGAGCATATTGCAGACCATGGCAAAGCACAGCATTGCAAAAAGAACAAAACTGACCTTGCCCACACGCACAGACATTCCTTCCCCAATCTTAACAAACAAGTGATTCACCACGTATGGCTTCTCAAGGACTTTGGATCATCAAGTACGATCCCGTTTTCTCGAGAAAAGCCCTAACCCATGTACGACTTTTCACAGACATCCTATAAAAAAAACAAAACCGTGAGCCTCAGCGATACACACAACCAGCCTGTCCAAAAGTGTTGTGACTCACAGAAAAACAAGCACCCGAAACCTTGAACCCGGAAAAAATCATGATGGGCCCAGGATCGTAATATTTGCAGGCACGCGTAAACGTCGTGTTAACCAAAATCAAAACCTGACGTTAAAACCTGATAATCTCCACTGACACTTCACAAAACAGGGGCTGAACGGTTGTTTCTAATTGATGGCCTGACTCCCGACATATAAATAGCTCACCCGCCAATCCCGAGGCCCCAGGAAGCGGATAAAGATGAAACAAGAGGAGAGTTTTAGCCAAATCTTGCCAACAGACTGAGATGTCATGTGGCTGCTGTCACGGGCTGGAACATAGAGCGGACAAAGATGACCCCTTGATATCGCACTTACTATTTTTCAAAGACAAATAAAAACCCCGGCACCAGTGGAACCGAGGCTTTAGAGCATTGTTAAAAACAACGAGGCTTAAACCTCATGCATCAATCACTGGCAAATCTGACGCAGCGTCCAGCCCTTGATTTTGCAAACTTCTTTACCGTTGACCTCCTTGCAAACACGGTTGGGCAATCGCTGGTACGAACAGTAATAACCACCCGTGGCACGACCCTCATAACCGTGTGTGGGTCCATCAAACTGGTAATCCTGGATATAAACATCACGGCCCTTACCACCCGCGAAAGCAGGTGCAGCAAAAGCACCGGTGAAGGCCACCGCAACCGCTAGAGACGTAAAAATGCTGGTGTTAAAAGTCCTGGATTTAGTCATTTTAATCTCCATCTGCTGTTAAGTTGCAGGCGCCTTTAAAGAACGCCCCGGCCTTGTCCTTGATGAGTGGAGAATACCTCGACCCTTTCAACAGTTCTGTTACGACTGAAACACCCACTATATTTTAATAAAAATTTCACCATGGTTGCTGACCTTACTAAGGAATATTTTGCTTCAACGGATCAATTCTAACTTTTGCAAACAATTCCAAAAGACCGTGCTGATCAATCAGCTCGCGCAACCAAGCACAGACCAATGCCGCCCGAGTACTTCCTCCAAGTGGGTTCGAATCCCAATCATGGGCCAACGATTTTACGCTCTTTTACCACATGACGGGTTATCTCTGCCATATTCAAACAGCATACCTTCTGGAACACAACCCACATAACACTAGTGTCCTGAATCAAACGCTTGATTCCAGGCGTAGGTTGTCAGCGTTTGTGAATCAAAAAACACAAACAAGGACTTGCCTAGTGGGCCGGGCTGACACTTCGTACCCTCAGTGTCAGAAGAGGACACACTAGGGCAAACGAAGTTAATCGACCCGTTTGGGATAACTCAGCCTCAAGCAACATAAGGACTGATGAACCCATCTTCTTGAGATCAGGATCATCCAGGTCGAGGCCGAATTCAGGGTCAAAAGCTCAAAAAAGCCATCCAAGAAAACGCCCCTCATGCCTGAAGTCGGTCCAAATGCGTATAAGCCGGATGACGCCGTCTGATCTTCCCATGGTACGCCGTGCAAAATAGCAGCCCATCTGTTGTTTTAAATGTCGGATATGGCAAAACCGGCGTGGTTCTCACATTGACCTGCGCACGAGGGCGGCCGCAACAGCCCTGGCAGAACCATTGCAGTCCCATGCAGATAAGCGCCTCTTTGAATAGATAGCCGGCACCCGGCTTCCAATTACAACTGCAGCCCGCTTCTGATTGGGTTGTATCTATGCGAGCCTGCGCTTTACCCTATATCGCTCACGCGCCAACAGACGTTTGATGGCATCTCATTTTATGAAGACAACACCCGCGCGCCATACATGCCGGCAAGCATGGCAACCACAAATAGGAAAGTAGAAGGGTTCAACAATGAAAGTGAAGCAAGCGCAGGCCCGGGACAGTACCCTACCAAGCCCCATCCGGTACCGAAGATAAACGATCCCAAAATAAGTTTTTTATCGATTTGAGAAGTTGTAGGCACCTCAAAATTTTCACCAATGAGCGGTTTTGAACGCATGAACACCAACTGGTAGCCAATAGCAGTGGTAACAACCGCGCCACCCAGAACAAAGGCCAGGCTCGGATCCCATGTCCCCGTGATGTCGAGAAAATTCAAAATCTTCGCAGGATTTGTCATCCCCCCGATGACAAGCCCGAGACCGAAGATCAAACCACCCATGAGATTGATAAATAAGCGCATCACAAGCCCCCGATAACATGCCGCACTATGAAAACGGCGATCATACCCGCGAGCGTAAAAACAACGGTCGCCGTTATCGAGCGTTTGGACAAGCGCGCCATCCCGCACACACCATGACCACTCGTGCAACCATTCCCCCAAACAGAGCCGAAACCAACCAGAACGCCAGCCAGAACCAACAACACAACATTGGAACTGATGAATTGCTCAACACTCTGCCCTGTTGAAAAAATGAAAACCAGTGGCGCGACAACCAACCCCACGATAAAAGCCACCCGTTCCATGACATCGCCCGCAACACGCGGTGGCAAAAGCCGCGACACGATCCCGCTGATACCGGCAACCCGTCCGGTGCCCGCCATCATAAGAACAACTGCCATCCCCACCAGCACACCGCCAAAAAGCGAAGCAACAGGCGTCAATTCCGTCTCACCCACAATCTCATCACCTTTCCAAGGTCAATCCGAACCCACCCAACATAAGGACAATAAAAGCCGTCTGCCATACAAAAATATGGTCGAAACCATGCTTTTGCCAAAAAGCAGACACTGAAAGATCGCGCGTTTGTGACTGGACCCGCCATAAAACGGTTGTGACAATCATTCATTAAGGCACTCATTGAGGTCTATCAGATCGTCAAGACCCATTACCGGGCCTGCTTGGAAATAACCAACTCCATAAGATTTTAAAGCCTTGCGCCCAAACAATACACCCTGATATTTTAATGGGATCGAAAAACAAACAAGCGCGTCACGGATGACATCTGAGAAAAAACAGACACACAACCGCGCTCCTTTCCCCACCAGCCAGAAATAGGAACCATGTCAAACAAACCCACACGCAAACATAGCTCCTTATGGATCCTTCTCGCAATTTTATTTGTCGCTGTGGCCACCCCGGCTTCACAAACCCCAACAGCGCAAGCGGGACAGTTGTTTGATTTCCTATGGCAAAAGAAGTCTCTTGAAACCGTTGTTGACAGCATCACCCAGCGCTACCCGGATGTTGCCCACATAAAAACCTCTGAACTCGCCAAAAAGATGAACGCAAATCCTGATATAATTCTCATAGATGTCCGTGAAACCGATGAATACCAGGTAAGCCATCTGAGAGGAGCCATCCACGCACCACCCGACACGAGCACTCGGAAACTTGTCAATCTCCTACCCCCCAAGATCAAAGGCAGGGCAGTCGTGTTCTACTGCTCGGTGGGTGAGCGCAGCTCGGCCATGGCAAAACGCACGCAACTTAAACTCAAAGAGCTAGGCGCCACAGCCATCTACAATCTGAAAGGGGGTATCTTTGCCTGGCACAACGAGAAACGTCCTCTCGTCAATGCGGCCGGTCCGACAGATTACGTGCACCCGTTTGATAATGACTGGGGCCGCCTCGTGAAGCGCCAGAAAAAAACACGCATGTCGATTGCGCCATCACAAAAAAAGGAATTGGAAAACACACCGTGATCAAAGTCGGGTTTCAGATGATCGTGCACATCCATAGGTCTTGAGACCAGGAACACGGAGTAATCACACCCGACTAACGCTATCTCATGCGACTTACGCAGCATGAGTGCAGATGCCTGCCTTGGCAATGTACGAAGAAACATCACCTTGAGTGTTACAAGCAGCGCGTTCAGGCCCGTCATCCAAGATCTGTTCCATCGACCACAGCAGCCGTTGTGGGTTGAAACCCCAGTGCACATTAAGACGCAGTTTGCTGGCAGCCGTCACAGCCGGGCCGATCGCCTGATAGCCTTTGTGCAACAAGATCGCCTTGAACCGTCGCGCCGAGAACGCCTCAACGAGACACCAGAACCGGAGCAAGGTCGCAACACCACGCGACGTCTCCCCGCGATAGCTATCCCAAAACGCTTTTTCCACAACACGCCGGTCATCGACGCTCGCCCCCTTGAGTAAAACCAGGGCGCGCTCTTTATCGATCAAAATCTTCATCGGACGAGAAAGCTCGAACACCGAGACTTTGGGCACATCCGTGAGATCAATGGGTAACGACATGACAACCTCCTTGACTGTAACAACGCGTAAGTTCTCACGAACGCCCTTGCGATGAATCTGAAGACGGCTTGTTCGAAGCAGAGCCGAAGACGCCCCAAGGAGAACCTGTCATCAAGACAATGTCCTTGGGGCGCGCAACAGTTGAAATCTCGAAATCAACCTCATGACCGACAATCTTGCCGTTCAGATTGACGATCTGGTCTTTCTTGAATCGGTACTTGCGCCCATCCTCGGCAACGATGACACCGACTCCGAGCTTCGCCCGGTACTTCGTAATGGAACCAAACATGACATTCTCCTCGTCTGCCTGAAGCAACCGGGGGATCCGGCAAAACTTCGACCTGACAAGAGAATGCGCCCCATAAGGCTTTCGCGCTGTTTCCTGCGCAACACCTAGGAATTGATGAAATTGTTGGTTAACGAACCATGAAACAAAGCAAAAAAACCCCGCTTTCCGCGCAGGGAAAACGAGGCTTTTGATCTTTAGACTCAGCACTAACGTGCCATAGAGTGTCGACGGCTATAGATTAAGGCAAACTCAAAGCCGTCTTAAGACGCCCTGAAATGGGTTCTTCATTCGGAAGTCTTACGAAAAAAGGCGTCTGCGCGCATGCCGGGCAAGAGCGGTACCTCCCCATCAAGTTCGATTGTGACTTCCATGACCTCCACATCGGTAGGCCGGCGCGGACCACGTTGCCCGATAAGCGGAGAGGCGAGCGAAGGAGCCCGTTCCGTGACCTTGCCTTCAAACTTCCGGTCAGGAAAACTCACACTGGTCACATAGGCCTTCTGCTCAAGCTTGATCTTCGGCACATCGGCTTCATCCACTTCTGCCTTGATCTGCATCTTCGACATATCGCCAACGACGATAAGCGGCTGACCGGGTGAAGGTGCAACCATTTCGCCCTGTTTGGCACGCAACAAAAGCACACGTCCCTTGCTCGGCGCACGAACTCTTGTCTTATCAAGCAACGCTTCGGCAATGGCCACCTGAGCGCGCGCCTCGCTGACGGCCGCTTCAGACCGGCTCGGTGCCGGCAGATCGCTCTTCGCCTGCGCGCGCGCGACCTTGATGCGTCCCTTCTCGACCCTCTCCTGCGCCTGTTTGAGCCGGCGTCGCGCGTCCTCCACCCGGCGGCTGCTGATCTTGTTTTCCTTGCGTGCCTGCAGCGTGTAATCAAGCTCAATACGCGCACCCGTTAAACCGCGTTCCGCCCGATACACCTCATCCTCGGCATTGCGAACATCTCTGCGCGCAGAAGAAAGACTCTGGTCATCCCGCATTTTTTCGCGAACATCAGCTTCGGTTTCAGCCGCCGCCAGACGAGCACGTGCTTCCGCGTCATCGATCTTGAACAATAACTGGTCTTCATCAACCTCGTCATTCAAGTCGACATAGACTTCAGCAACCCGCCCGACGATGGCGGTGCCGATTTTCACCTCCCCGCCTCTGGGCTCAACACGCCCGGGCGCCGAGGCCACCCACTCGACCGTTGGCGTATCATCCTTCTCGCGAGATGAATCAAAGCTTATGCCAAGCTTCTCGCTAACAAACAGGCCGGCCAGAACCGCCAGAAACAGCATGATACCGATGAATAATAAATTGCGCATAGTTGAGAGCCCTGTCCTATAAAGGGTTGCCTGCCGAAGCAGTGGAACCAGCAGCGTCCTCGCCGGGCGGAGTTCCATGCTCCACGTGAGTGTTATCGTCACTTGCGATGATGCCGTCCTCGATCTTGATGATCCGATCGGCAAATTTCAAAATCCGATGATCGTGTGTAACCGCCAATACCACACGGGTGGGATCCTTTGATACCTCCGCCAGCAGCGCCATCACCGCCTGTCCGTTTGAAGCATCAAGCGCCGCGGTGGGTTCATCCGCCAGCATCACCGAAGGCGAACCCGCAAGAGCACGCGCCATGGCAACACGCTGTTTTTCCCCACCCGACATCTTGCTGGGATAGGCTTTGGCGCGATGCGACAGCCCGACAGCCTCCAGCGCCCGCCCGGCAATGCCCTGGGCATCGGGAACATCAGCGGCCTGCACATCAAGCGTCAACATGACATTCTCAATGGCCGTGAGGGTTGGAAACAGATTGTAGGATTGAAACACGAACCCGACATGCCGACACCGCAGTTGTGCAAGCTTATCAGGGCTCAGTCCCTTCGTGGGGTTCCCGGCGATCTCCAGATCCCCGCTCGTTTGCGACAGGATGCACCCGAGAATCGACAAAAGCGTTGTCTTGCCGCTACCCGAAGGCCCCATGAGAAGCGTCAGTTCACCAGGACGCAGATCGAGATCAATCCCCTTGAGAACTTCAACTTCACCGCCACCAGAGCCAAAGACCTTGGTGATTTTTCTCGCGACCAGCAAAGGGCTTTTAGTGTCGCCCACTTCGCTCATGGTCTCCATCCTTGTTCTTGTTAAAAATCAAAACAACAACCAAATACCAGGTCGGCTGACCAGTGTTTTCAACACCCTGATCGTTTCAAACCGTCCTTACAGGTTCTCTTGTCAAGGCAGGTATTCGGTACCAACCCGGCATATGAAGTCTATCTTTCCTCATCGACTGAACACACTCGCAGGATCAATACGAATGACCTTGAATATGGCTGAGATGGCCGCAAGCATGCACATCCCGATGGTTAGTCCAAACAGCATCAGGGCAAGCGTCGGAGTCATCACAACATTAAGCGTCGTACCCTTCGCCGCGCTCACCACCAGTAAGGCTAGTGAGATGCCCAACAGATATCCGATAAACGCACTGACGAGAGCTTGCAGTAAGATAACCTGGATGATGTAGCCCGAAGAAGCACCCAGGGCGCGCAAGGTCGCAA
>Ga0114931_10011075_pt1 | contig 10688 bp, 5 predicted proteins | sample 2SBtaG_FD_89579 | JGI IMG/M metagenome (GOLD analysis project Ga0114931, IMG submission 89579) | Deep subsurface microbial communities from Kolumbo volcano to uncover new lineages of life (NeLLi) - 2SBTROV14_V59a metaG | ecosystem: Environmental > Aquatic > Marine > Volcanic | place: Kolumbo...
GCGATGGTGATCATCTGGCGCTGGCCCTGGCTCAGGTTCGCCCCGCGCTCGGTGAGCATGGTGTCATAGCCCTGGGGCAGGTTCATGATGAACTCGTGGGCGTTGGCTTCCTTGGCCGCCTCGATGCATTCCTCGTCTGTGGCCCCCTCACGCGCATACTTGAGGTTGTTCATCACCGTATCAGAAAAGAGGAAGGCCTCCTGCAACACCACGCCGATCTGCTGGCGCAGGCTGCGTTGGGTGAGGGTGGTCAGGTCCTGGTCGTCGATGGTGATTTTGCCGCTGTCCACATCGTAGTAGCGGGTGAGGATGTTGATGATGGTGCTCTTGCCCGCGCCCGTGGGCCCGCAGATGCCGATCTTTTCGCCCGGCTCAGCCTCGAAGGTGTTGTGGCGCAGGATCTTGCGTCCGGGCACGTAGGAGAAGTCTACATCCTCGAAGACCACATGGCCGCCCTTGAACTCGAAGTCTTTGGCGTCGGGCGCGTCAACCACCGTAGGCTCTTCATCCATGATAGAGAAGACCCGCCGACCGCCGGCCAGCGCGTTGAGGATGGTGCTGGTCAGGTTGGCCAGGGTGGAGATGGGCGACGCCAGCAGCGCCGCGTAGCCGAGAAATGCGATCACGAAACCGATGCTGATTTCGCCCGCCAACACCAGGACGCCGCCCACCAACAACACGATCACCATCATCAGCGAAACCACTGTGCTGGTGACGGGGAACTGGAGGATAGAGGTGAAGAAGGCCTTGCTGGCCACGTTAAAGACGCCTTTTGCATAGGCTTCATTGGTCTCATCGGCCCAATCCTGACGACGGTTGCCGATGATGACCTTATGGCCCGACAGCGTCTCTTCCTGGAAGCCGCTCAACTCGCCCAGGTCTTCCTGGAGCTTGGCGAAGGCCGGCGTAGAGATGCGCTCGATGATCGCACTCAGGAAGAACATGAGCGGCAACACAAGCAGTGCGGCGATGGTGATGCGCCAGTCCAGTACAAACATGACCGTAATGATCAGGACCAACTGGACGACCGCCTGGATCATCTGCGCCACCGCGGTCTCATAGAAGAGGGCGATGACTTCGGTGTCGTTGGTCACCCGGCTCATGAGCTCGCCCACCGGTTGGCGGTCGAAGAAGGTGAGGGAGAGGGTCTGGATGTGCTCGAACAGATCGGTTTGCAGGTAATTAGTGGCGTGGGAGGCCAGATCGGCGAAGACCCGAGACGTCCACACGCTCAATCCAAGATAGATAGCGGCGGCAAGGATAGCCAGGCCCGCCCACAGGCGCAGCATGGACAGACTGCCGTTCGGATCGCTTACCACGTTGATGGCCTCGCCCGTGAAGAGGGGGATGACCATCAGCGCAATCAGGCCGACGATGCTCACAATAAGGGCGATCCAGAAACGTTTCTCGTTCCCTTTTCCGACCATATAGTGGATCAGGCGTTTCGTCACCTGGACATTGCTCGACCCCGTTTCTTCGGCCGTCGTTGACGTCTCATCGACGTTTGGCGCTGCCGTGGCCGGGTTCTTGACGTCTGCTTGTGTAGCGCTCATGCTGACACCTCCAAATCAGCGGCGATACCGCCGCCAAGCTGCGATTCATAGATCTCCTGATAGAGGGGACTGCTCGCCATCAGCTCTTCGTGGGTTCCCTGGGCCACGATTTCGCCGTTCGCCATGAGCACGATCTTCTCCAGATCGATGACTGCGCTGATGCGCTGGGCCACATAGAGGGTGGTGGCGTTGCTGACGAAGCCGGGGATGGCCTCCTGCACCCGGGCTTCGGTGGCCACGTCCAGGGCGCTGGTGCTGTCGTCCAGGATCAGGATGCGGGGCAGGGTGGTCAGGGTGCGGCTGATGGCCAGGCGCTGGCGCTGTCCGCCGGAAAAGTTGTTTCCTCGCCGGGCCACAGGCGCGTCCCATTTTTGGGGCAGATTTTCGATAAAGCCGTAGGCGTCGGCGGCTTTGGCCGCGTTCCACATGATCGGATCGTCCACCTCCGGGGCGCCGAATTTGAGGTTGAAGCGGATGTCCCCCTGGAAGAGAAGGGCTTCCTGAAGGGCGATGCCAGCCATCTCGCGCAGGTTATCCTGGGGGAAGTCGCGCACGTCCACGCCGTCGATGGTGATGCGCCCCTCGGTCACATCGTAGAAGCGAGGGATCAGGTTGACCAGGGCTGTCTTGCCGGAGCCGGTGGCCCCCAGGAAGCCGACCCGCTCGCCCGGCTCGATGGTGAGATTGATGTTCTTCAAGGCCGGTGGATCGAACTCGCCGTCAGGGCGCTGAAATGCGAAGGAGACGTTCTCGAAGACCACGCGCCCTTTGATCTCTTCTGGTTCTACGGGCTTGGCCTCCGGCTTGTCGACCACTACAGGCTCCGCGTCCATGACCTCGAAGATGCGTTGGGCCGATGTTTCGCCGCGCATGAGGAAAGGGAAGACGATGGCCATCATGGCCAGGGGCATGACGATCAGGGAGAGGTACTGCATGAAGGCCACCAGGTCGCCCACCTGCATGCCCGTCTGCTTGAGCACCTGTTCGCCGCCGCTCCAGATGGCGATGGCGATGGCGAACTGGGTGACCGCGGTCAGCGCGGGATTCATGGCCGCCGTCAGGAAGGCGGCCATGAAAGCGGGCTTGCGCATGTCGTCCGCCCGTTTGCGGAAACGGGTGATCTCCAATTTCTCGCGTACGAAAGCTTTGACCACGCGTACGCCGGCTAGGTTCTCCTGCAGAGAGTTGTTGAGCCTATCCAGGCGGGCCTGGCGTTCATCGTAAGCGCGCACAATTCTGGGCAGCAGGAAGGCCATGAACGCGATCACGACCACGGTCACCAGCACCAGCACCCAGAGAAGACTGGGCGAGAAGATGTACGTCAGCGCGAACGCCACCAGGATCATGAAGGGGGCGAAGAGGATCAACATCACCGAATAGAGGATGGCGTTGGCCACGTTGTTGACGTCCGCATTCAGACGCACCATCAGATTGCCCGTACGAAAGCGGTCGAAATTGGCGAAGGAAAAGCCCTGGATGCGCTGATAGAGATACTTGCGCAGGCCAAAGGCCACGCCCTGGGCGAAAAAGACGGCCAGGCCCGCTGTTCCCGCCATGGCCAGGCCGCCAACTAGCGCCAGCACCGCCATCCAGACGCTCATGTTGACGATCACGGTCGAATCGCCGGCGACGATCCCCTGGTTGATCAACCGCTGCGTCAACGTCGCCACTCCAATCCGGGAGATGGCGGAGATGAGCAGCAGGATCTGAGAAATAATCAGTCGGCCCCGGTACATTTTGAAAATCACAAATGTGCGGGGCAAAGCTTTGAACATATGCGTTACACCTTTCTTTTGACGAACTCTTTGTTGCGAACTCTTTGTTGCGAACTCTTTGTTGCGAACGATGTGTGGCTGTCTGACCATTACGGTCGACATGCGAGTTTTTGCAAAAGAAGCCGGTTCATGTCGAACGGGTTCATGTCGAACGGGTATGTTTAAAACGAGTTACCATTCCGGGATTCGGCCAGGTCATCTTCCGTTACGACGCATCTTGTAGCCGAATCCCGGAATGTGCTCCCTACTCATTTTGGACACACCCACATCGAATTGAGGTTGAACGATCAGCGTAGACGGCGTATGAAAATAGTGTGGCTTGGCAGCGTCATCGAATTGTACCCGATATGGAAGGAGGATGAAAATCATTCCACCGAACAGGTCAGGAGGCTAACGGTTTTGTTCGAATTCTGTATTTGCTCAATATTTTGCTCAATATTTTCGGGACGAAAGAAACCAGGGTTTTGTGTCGCCACTGCAGGGGGCGCAGAGATTTGAAAAAAAAACTGATTTTTACCCCAGATTATTGAGGAGATACCGAATTCTCGGATCAAGCCTTAATGGCGATTGACTAATTGGGGTTTGCGTGTCATCATTAAGAGCCTGAAGGGGTGCATCGCTTCGCACAGGACGGCTAGAGAAGCTCTGTGCGAGCAGTGCCGCACCCATTCACACCATCTGTTCGACGCTTTTCAAAACGTTTTGTATCAAACATTCAATACATAGTTGCTTACGCAGCAAATCACCCACTATTTTTAGGAGGAGGCGTATATGGAGTGGCTATCGCAGTGGATTGCCTGGCTTTCAGTGGATGGCAATTGGATTCCGGTGGCGACGGCTGGCGTTCTTGGTCTGATTCTGGGTTGGCTTTTCACCCGTATGCCGGCGCGCAGTCGCGCCAGGGAAGCAGAGGCCCGCATCAGCGACCTGGATAGCCAGTTGCGCAAAGCTAGTCGGCGCGCGGATGAAGCCGAGAATCAGGTCAGCGACCTGAAACGACAACTGGAGAACGTCAAGTCCGACCTGGAAAAGGCCAATGCCCACATCAGTTCGCTGGAAGAGGAGGTCGCCGCCAAGGATGCGGAGTTGACCGATCTTAACAGTGCGCTAGAGGAGACCAGATCGACGCTGGCGGAACGGGAGGACACGATCGCGGCGCTCGAGCCGCAGTTGAAGACCCGGGAATCCGATCTCACCAACCTTCAGGCTGACACGGACGCCCTGCGCGACGAACATGAGCAGGCTCTGTCCACACTGCGCGCGAAGTTGGATGCGCTGACCGAGCAGTATCAGGCCGCGCTTGCGGACATCGAGGCGCTCCAGGCCGATCTGGCCGAGGCCACGGCCCGGGGCGAAGGGCTTGCAGCCGAGAAAGAGCAGTTGTTGCAGGAGATGGAGGGGTTGAAAGAGGAAGCCGGAGTCAACGCCCAGGAGGCCGCAAACAAAACGGCTGCGCTGGACGAGGCGTTCCTACGCTCCACCCGTCTGCAACGCCAGCTCGAAGAGCGCGAGACGGAATACGCGGATGCATTGGCTGAGTTGCGAGAGTTGCGCCGTGAGGTGGCCGAAGTCTCCATGCTTAAAGACGATATGGAGCAGAAGTTGAATCATGCCCGCGGTGATGTGGCCAGCGAACTGGCTGTGCTCACCTCCACCATGATCAAGATGAAGGATGATGCGCTCAAGCAGGCGAACAGACGCAACGCCGCCCTGGCTGCCGAACTGGACGCTCTACGCGCATCGCTCACCGATACGTTGACGGATAACGACGCCTAAACCGGCCAAGCGCTATATACACGTGTCCCCAATAGGAGTAATTCAATGGACAATATAAATCAGATGTGGCTCCTGGCCGGCGCCTTTTTGCTCGGAATCTTTCTTACCTGGCTCATTATGTCGGCGCAAAAACGACGCAGCGCCTCAGACTATGAGTCCCAGTTGAGCAGATTGCAGACTTCGCTGAATCAGCAGAGGCGTGAGCTGTCCGACGTGCGTGATCAGTTGGACGCTCAGCGCGCCCAGACCGAGGCGCTGGCCGATGAGAAGAGTGCGCTTGAAGAGCAATTGAGGCAGGCGAAGCAGGAGTTGAACGACGCCGCTGTCGGCGTCGAGCAAACCCTTCAACAGATGAAGGTGCAGCTGACCGAAGCCGCTGGTGAGCAGGACGCTATCCTTCAGCAGAAGGAAGAGTCGTTGCAACAAAAAGAAGACGAACTGGCCGACGTCAACGCCGCACTGGACCGGCTCTCCAGTGATATCGCCATCGTCATGCTGGCGCGCGACGATTTGCAGGCGGAATTGGATCGCTGTCAGGCCGCGCTCGCTGACGCGTTGGCCGAGGTCGACGCCGCCGAAGAGCAACTGGACGCCGTGAGTCTGGCCAAGCAGGAGGAAATCGAACAACTTCAGGCCGAGATCGCGGCTCTGCAAGAGAAGATCGCGGTGCAAGAATCGCGAACGATCGAAGGCGTAGTGGAAAGCAGCGAAGAAGAAATCACAGAAGCCATTCGGGCCCGGCTGCTGTTGGGCGATGACGAAAGTCTGGCCGATGCGCTTTGGCAGCGTGAGATGGAACTGGCCGAGGCTCGCGCCGAGATCGACCGCCTCAAAACCAGTCTCGGCGCGCTATCAGCCATCGGCGCTGACCTGGCCGTCAACGTGGAGCGTCGCAACCGCAGCTATGAAGCGACGTCCGCCCGTCTTATCGCCTTCCTGCATGAAGAGGGCGGGTTGGAGGAGGCGACGGATCTGCCTCTGCTCGGAACGAGCGCGACGGAGGCGCCTGCCAGCGACGTCGAAACGGCGGCTCTGCTGGCGCCCATTCGCTCCATGAGCATCATGGACTCCTCTGAGCTTGGCTATGAGGAATTGAACGCAGTGGCCGACAAGCTGGAATCCTACCGGCGTCAAGTGGCCGCCACTAAGAAGGAACTGAAGCAGGCCCGGGCCAACGGTGAATCGTTGGCGCATCAGGTCGAGGCGCGCGAGATTGAATTGGACGCCCTTAAGCAACGTCTGGTCGCCATGGAAGCGGCGCTGGCCGCGACGCAGGGTGACTGGGATACGCTCAACAACGAGTTCAGCGCCCGCAATGATGAACTTTTCGAACTGCGGAATCGCATGGCCAGCATGGAAGTGGAGCTGGAGGAAGCCGCCCAGCGCAAGGCCGAACTGGAAGAGCAGATCGCAGCGCGCGAGGCTGATCTCGCTTCTTTGACAAACGACAAGAGTGAACTGGAGCAGGTGCTGGAAGAGCGCATCGCCGCCAGCGATGAACTGGCCGCCCAACTAGAGGCGCTCAAGAGCGATTTCGAGGCCCGCACCGCGGAAAGCGAAGAGTTGCAGGCGCAACTGGAAGCTATTCGGAGTGATCTCGAGGCTGCGACCGCCGAAAAGGCGGCGCTGGAAGAAACGTTAACCGCGCGTGAGGCCGAACTGGAGAAGATCCAGAAAGCGATCCTGGCGGCCCAGACTGAGTTGCAAAGCCTGACCGGCGAAGATAACGTGATTGCTGAAGACGCAGATATGCCAGCCCGGAGCATGGCGGTCGCTGTGGAAGGCTCGGCCGGCGAGTCGGGCAATTACGTCGATGAAACCGGCGATGGACTGCCCGATACACGGGTGGAGGAAGAAGTCGATCCAACCGCTCTGCTGACGACCGGGGTTGCGACCGCGGTTTCAACCGCTCGCAAGCGTGAAGAGGCGCTCAAAGCCCGCATCAGCGCCTTGGAAGACGAAGTCGCCGTGCTTACGGCTCAGGTCGACGCCACCAGCGACGAAAAGGCGAAGATGGAGGTGGCGTTGAACGAGAAGACCTCCGCCCTGGATGATGCCCAGACGCAACTGGCTGACTTGCAATCCCAGGTCGAATCTCTCTCCTCTGCAAAGGTCGAATTGGAAAACGACTTGCAGGCGTGCCAGGATGAATTGGCCGAATTGCAGGCCGATGTGGAAAGCGCCCGCGAGAAGTTGCAGCCGCTGATCGGTTCACTGGACGACGAAACGGCCGAAGCGGCGGACGCCGCCAGCCCGGAACGCAGCATGACGCTCGATCTGGGTGACGCCGGGGGCGAGAACGACAAACGTCGCCGTCGCGGTGCGCTGTTGACCGCAGGCGCCGCAGCCGCAGTGGCCCAAACGCACAGCCGGCAGCAAGAGTTGGAAAATCAGATCGACTCCCTGATCGCGGCTAAGAGCGAGCTGGAGGAGACGCTGGCTGGCGCTCAGGAGCAACTGTCGAGCTTGCAGGTTGAAGTTGAGGCATTGTCCTCCGCCAAGGCCGAACTGGAAAATGCTTTGCAAAGTCGGGACGCGGATGTCAGTGAATTGCAGAGCGAACGCGATCAACTCCAGGGCGAACTCGAGTCGACCCAAAACGAAAAGATGGCCCTGAAAAGCGATCTGCAAGCGTGCCAGGAAGAACTGGCCGAGTTGCACTCCGACGTCGAGACCGCGCGTGACAAATTGCAGGAGCTTGTCGGTCCACTGGATCAGATCGCCGATGTAGGCGATCAGAACGCCGATCGCAAGCCGGGCGCAGGCGCGCTGTTGGCGACAGGCGCAGCGGCGGCTGTGGTTAAGAGTCGCAGTCAACAGCAGGATATGGAAGCTCAGATCGAGGCCTTGACCGCCGCCAAGAGCGAACTGGAGCAAGCGCTGGAAGAGAAAGACATCACGTTAGCTGAACTCCAGAACCAGATCGAGGCGCTAAACGGTCAGATCGCCGAGCTGAGAGCGGCCAAAGCCGAACTGGAAACTACGCTCACCCGTCGCGAGGCTGATCTGGCCGCGTTGCAGGTGGACAAGGACGAATTGGTCGATCAGTTCCAGGAACAGGCGGCGAAACTGGCCACGGTCTACGCCAGCCTGGAGTCCATGGAAACCGAGCGCGACGCAAGCCAGGCTGAATTGGATAGCGCCCGCGCAGAGTTGGAGGAAGCTCGCGCGCAGATAGAGAGTCTCCGGGCCGAACTGGAGGCGAAGCAAAGCGCAATCGAGGCATTGGAAGCCGAGCGCGATGCAGCCCAATCTGAATTGGACAACGCCCGTGCGGAACTACAGGAAGCGCGCGCACAGGCGGAGACCACTCAGGTCGAACTGGAGGCGAAGCAAAGTGCAATCGAGGCATTGGATGCTGAGCGGAATGAAGCGTTTGCCCGATTGAGCGCCGTGCAGTCCGATCTGGAGACGGCCCTTACCGATCGGGAAGCCGCCCAAGCGCAACTGGAATCGACGCGCAAGGAACTGGCCGCCAAAGCCGCTCTACTCGCCGCCGTCCCTGCGGTGACTAGGGAGAAAACGATAGAAGCCGTGACCGAAGAAACTTCTGTCGAAGAGGCCGTAACTGAAGAGGCGGAAATCGAAGAAGCTGCGGCCGGAGAGGCGGAAATCGAAGAAGCTGCGGCCGAAGAGGTGGAGATCGAGGAGGCTGCGGCCGAAGAGGCAGAAATCGAAGAAGCTGCGGCTGAAGAGGTGGAGATCGAGGAGGCTGAGGAAGTCCGGCGTCAGGATCTGACTCAGATCAAAGGCATCGGTCCGGTCTTTGCCAGGCGACTTTACGAGGCTGGCGTCATCACCTTCCAGGGCGTGGCGGACCTCAGCGATGCAATGATGATTGACATTTTGCAACTGTCAGAATGGCGACAGATCGGGTTCGATTATGAAGGCATCCGCAGCGATGCAGCCCGCCTGACCGCAGATGCTGAAGCTGAATAGTCCTGCGTCACCGATGATGTTGGTAACTGTCTGAAACAAAATCGGCTGCATCCAATCGGGTGCAGCCGATTTTGTCTGTGCAGCCTTCTACTCCGGCGTTTGCGCCCGCCCGACCTCCACCCACAACGGGTAATGGTCGCTGGCCGTCGTCTCCCGGTAGACCCCCTTGTCAAGCACGGGAACGTCGCTGCCAAAAATATGATCCAGCGTGAAGCGTATTTGCCCCGCTTTGGCAGTGTAGCCTGCGCCCTTGGAAAGACGAACCAACCCATGGGCGGCCAGCCGTTGTCCGATATTGGCGGTGCTGGCCGGTGTAATCGTGTTGAAATCGCCGCCGATGATGACATAGTCAAAGTCATAGTCGGGGGCTACGGTGTTGGCCACGGCTTGCACCTGCTCCCCTCGCCCCTGGGGACCCAGCCAAAAGGTCTCTGTATGCACGCTGTAGGTCAGCACATCTGCCGGACCAATGTGGACAAGGGCGCGTACAGCGATGCGCTTCTGCTTATTGAAGCGATTTTGACGTGGTAAGATTAGCTTCTCGGCGTTGGAAATGGGCCACGTAGAGAGGATCGCATTGCCAAAATTGCGCCCGTGCTCAGTATGGATCGACGCCGGGAAATAGACGTAATTGTAATTCAGGGTTTCGGCGATGGCCTGAACGCCGGTTTCATCCATTTCCTGAAGCAACAGAATGTCCGCATCTTGCAATACCGGCGTATCGTGTAGAGTCTCAATCGCTTCATCGATCTGTTGGGAGAATTTAATATTCCAAGTCACGATCTTAACGGTGTCGCCGATCTGAGGATTTATCGGCGCATACTGTCCTTCGAAACGAGGATAGCTGGGATTCTCGTAATTTTCCATGGGTTCTATGTTTGCAATAAACAGGATCGCGACAATGGCGGCGAGTCCGAACACGCCCAACACCAGACCGCCGTACGTACGTAATGTATGACCAGGACCAGATTTGGCCATCCTCTTCCATCTATCCCTTGCGGATGCGAAAGGACATGAAAAATAACGCCAGGCCGGCGATGACGCCCAGAACGCCCAGGAGCAAAGGCAAGGCGACAACAGCCTCCAGTGGATTGAAGATCAGAAGCAAGCCGAAAATAATGCTGATCGCTCCCCAGAGACCGGCCCCCCAGCCCCCGCCTTTGAACGCCTGGACCAAGCCGATCGCACCAATGATGACGCCGATAAAACCAACGATCAATATGAGAATGGTCGGCGCAAGGACCGTAGCAACCAGGGGGTTGCCGATCACAATCAGGCCGGCGATGATGCCCAGGAGACCGCTGCTGAGCATCCACCCTCGCTGGCCGTCACCCCTGCTGGTGAAGGCGCCAAAGAGCGAAAAGACGCCGCTCACAAGCCAGTAAACGCCCAGAAAGATGACGATCACCGCTAGCGTCAGGCCGGGTTTGAAGAGCAGTAATCCGCCCAGGATCAGGGTGGCGACGCCCTGTAGCAGGTAGACCCACCAATATTTGCTCATGGGATCGCTTGGTGTAGCTTTTGAGGTCATCATTCAACTCCTTATTTCAACGTGAAATCTATATCTTTTAGTTCAGCGTTCCCGGTGTTCGATGGGCGATCCCCGTCGCCGATGAACGTATACGACCAGCAACGAACCGGTGAC
>Ga0114931_10011076_pt1 | contig 10688 bp, 5 predicted proteins | sample 2SBtaG_FD_89579 | JGI IMG/M metagenome (GOLD analysis project Ga0114931, IMG submission 89579) | Deep subsurface microbial communities from Kolumbo volcano to uncover new lineages of life (NeLLi) - 2SBTROV14_V59a metaG | ecosystem: Environmental > Aquatic > Marine > Volcanic | place: Kolumbo...
ACGTTCTTCGATGGCGGCGGTGAGTCGCTCGGAACGGTGTCGGAGCGGAAGGTCGAGGCCTACCGCGAGCGCATCGAGAAGAAGCGGCGCTTCCTGCGGCGCCACGTCTACCACTACGAGACGCTCGAGGATGGCAAGGACCCCGCGAAGGCCCGAGAGGATCTGGACGGGCTCGACACGATGATCGCCCTGGACTACATCCTCGGGCGTCTGGACGCGCTCTCGCATTCGACCGATCCCGCGAAGGCCTACCCGATCGCCGCCGAGATCCTGATGGTCGAGTACGCGACTCGCTCCTACACCGATCCGATCAAGGCGATCACGATCCCCACGCACCTGAAGAACATGGTCTTCGAGTGGCGGATCGACGACGCCTCGCGCCCCGACCGCGCGGACCAGGAGGCCAGCAACCTCTTCGACCCCGAGACGGGCGATTACTACACGGCCGACGAGCTCGCCGCGATCGTTCGCGCCGGCGGCGACCTTTCGCTCCTGAACCCGCCCCCACGAACTCCCTTCTGGGAGGCGAACGAAGACATCGGATCCCTCGACATCGTCGAGAACTACCTGCGCGGCGGGGACCCGATCCACGCGGGCATCGTGTCGGAGTTTCCGGGGCTCCACGGGGCGGTATTCGAGCTCGACGAGCCCCACATGACCCAGAGCAAGCCGAAGCTCGACGTCTTCCACCTCGATGCCGCCTGCGCCGCGAAGTCGCGCAAGAAGCAGAAGAAGTGCCGCACGAAGATGAAGCTCAAATTCGGCATGGAGACCCACTCCGACCCCGTCGCCAACGCGCTCCTGTCGGCCCTGGGCTTCAACGTCGACGTCTCGATGCACTTGAAGGACGTGAAGGTCTATCTGGGCAAGCACACGCGCAACGATCTCGAGCGCGACTGGGCCGGCTACTTCGACCGGCAGCGGGTCCACACCTATCTCCCGCTCGAGCGGATGGTGAAGCCGGGCCCGGAGGGGTGGGGCCGCGACGAGCGCGGAGAGTACGTGGTGTTCCAGGAGGCGGTCGCAGAGCTCAAGCTCCCCGAGTTCGATCGCATCGGCTACTTCCCGTTCGCCTGGGGACTGGCCACTCAGTTCCGAGAGGCGCGCGGCCTGCTCCTGTTCAACGCCTGGATCGCCAACGCCGACATGAAGGACGAGGAGAACAACAAACTCATCCTTCGCCGGGACGCACAGGGCGACCGCCAGATGTACCTCGTGCAGCAGGACCTCGGGCACTCCATGGGTCTGGTGCTGCCGGAGCGCCCCGGCGCCTTCCCCTGGGATCTCGTCGAGACCCGGGGGGCCGCCCGGTTGTTCGGGGCCTTGAACCACAGCATCGAGCTGAACTACATCGACCTCCAGAACAACGCGCTCGAACGCACCGCCACCTACGCCGACGCGAAGTGGATGGCGCGGCTCATCGCCCAGCTCTCGCGGCGCCAGATCGAAGACGCGGTCGCTCTCGGACACTGGCCGGGCGGCACCGCACAGCTCTACGTCGAGAAGCTCGTCCACCGGCGCAATCAGCTGGTTCAGGCCTTCGACCTGGAAGGGGAGCTCGGGCTCCTCCCGGTGGATCGGCACCTGACGACGGCCGACGGCTCGGTCGTGGACGGGCACCTCGAACGCAACCGCTGGGAGGGCTCGCCCATCGACTTCAATGATCACTGGAAGGACGTGCTGCGGCCCGTGGGCGACTTCTTTGCCGACGGGACCCTGCGGGGCCTGCACGCCGCCATCGCCGCGGTCGACCTGATCAACCCGGGGAACATCCGGATCGAGGGGAGCCTGCGGATCCTCCCTCGGATCATCCTGCACTTCACGCGTGAGGTGGTCCCGAACCCGCAGCCCCGGGGCGCCTTCGACCAGTACATCGTCATGGACTCGATGGACGTCGGGCTCCGGGTGGGTCTCGGATTCATCGGCAGCGTCGAGGGCACGGTGCTCCGACGCTATGCCCTCACCTACCCGGTCGCGACCCGGCGCGAAGGGATCCGGGCGGGGATCGGCATCGTGGATCTGCTGCTCCCCTACCACGTGTGGCAGGGCAAGCTGCCCGAGCACTACGTCCTGTTCCGCGAGACCGCGTTCAAGCGGGGCTTTCGCCTGAGCAGCGACCACGCGTCGTTCCTGTCGCCGTTCGGAGTCGATGCCGACCAGAACTGGGTCGTCTCGCAGCGCAGCGTGATCGACCGACGGAGCGAGAACCCGGTCGTGTGGGTCGACCGCCCGACCTATCTCGAGCGGGAGGCGAGGATCTTCCTCGAGCTGAAGATCCTGCAGATTCCGTTCTTGGGGGGCCACGCGTCGTCCGGGGACCTCGTGGGCCACGCCTGGACCCTCGATGGCAGCAAGCTCGAGCTCGCTGGGGACGACGGCGTCCCGATCTTCGAGCGGATGGTTCGGGACGCGGACTTCCGGGGCTACGAGAAGATCCTGCTGGGCGAGCCCCGAAATGCGACGGTGCAGTTCCGCTCCCGGGAGGCCTGGTGGAACCTCTTCTTTGCGAGCGCACGGTCGCGCGTCCGTGAGGAGGCGATCACCGTGCGCGATCGGACGGGACGACCGCTCCGCGAGGAACGCCAGGCCGAGCGCCGCAGGCGGTCCCAGTGGCAGTTCCTCGACAACGGCGAGACCCAGGAGTTCAAGGTGACGGGCTCCATGGGCGCGAATGGGAGCGCGCCGACGATCTCCGCAGAGTTTGCCGTCGACGACCTCGACACCCACAGCGGCGAGCTCCAGAGCTACTACCGCCTGCTCGAGGGCCTCGGCGCGGGCCAGACCTATCTCGCCGACGAGTTCGAGGCAGTGGACTGGGAGGTGAGCGGCGAGTCGGGAGGTCGCTGGAAGCGAATGCTGGCCGAGGGGTCGATCCAGCTGCACAGCGAAGCGCTGGAGCGGCTGCTCGCGATCGACCGCGATGCCTTCTGGCGCCGGCTGGCGTCCCATCTCGACCTCTCGCCGCGCGAGTTCGCCCTTCAGTAGAGATGGTCGAGACCGAGCGACGTCAAGACCCGCTACGCGGCGCGGCGGTCCCCCTCGGGCCACCGCGCGCAGACCGCGATCCGCCATGCCCGGGCCGCCCTCGCCGTGCTCGACCGGGCCGCGGCGGCGCGCGATGAGGCGGAGCGCATGCGCGAGCTGGTGGCTGCGGTGTACCGCTGCGCGTTCCGGCTCGGCGCCACCTTCGATCCCGTGGTCCTGGCCAGCCTGCTCCAGGAGGCCGGAATCGAGGAGCTCGCGAAGCGCGACGAGGTCGTCGTCCGCTCGCGGATCTTCACGGCCTTCGACGACCAGAGCAACCTGCCCGAGCGCCGAGACGTGGTGGGCCGGCTCGGCGGCGACCGACCCTCGGATCCGCTGGAGTACCGACTCTTCCCCTTCGGCGCGATCGAGCTCTATGGGATGCTCGATTGGGTCAACGAGATCGAGTGACCACCCGGCGCAGGGCGATGGAACCGATCAGCCCCTCTCGCTCGGAAGCCAGCTCTCGCCGGACCCGGTTCAGCTCGAGGCGGGAGCCGGGCTCCACGGAGAAATCGCGGGCGTTGTGCGCGAACAGGCCCCCAGTCACGGTGCCCGCGCCTCCGCCGAAGATGGGCTTGTCGCGATAGAGGGCGAAACCCAGCTCGTTGCGCCGGATCTCGGTGTCGCGGACGTCGACCGTCGAGTCTTCCTTGGAAGCGATCGCGATCTCGGAGTCGGAGAGGCGGGTCGAGTCGATCGTCACGCGGCTGCGGGCCCCCGCGCTGATCGACTTGTCGCCCATCCAGTGGAAGGCGCTCTGCTCGACGTGGACCTCCGAGTCGGCCAGGTCGAGCCCGTCGTCAGCGTTGTTCGCGAACAGGCTCTCGCTCACCCGGCCGTGCGACCATTTCGCCTCCAATCCGTCGGAGCCGTTGCTGACGAATCGCGAGCGGGCCACGCGGAATGCCGCCCGCTTGACCGAGAGCCCGTCGGCGTCCCGAGCATCGTGGACTTCGCAGTCCTCGACGACCACGTCCGAGCCGTTGAAGGCCAGCTGTCCGTCGAATTTGATGCCCTCGAAGCGGGCGCGGGAGCCCCCCGAGACCACCACGTGGCGGAGCTCCGACGGCTCCGGCGCGCGCGCGACGCCCAGGGACCCCCAGGGCTGGCCCGGGCTGGCGGCCTGCAGGACGATCGGGGCGTCGGGCGTACCGGCGGCGACGATGCCGCGGAAGCTGATGATGCTCACCCCCGGGCCGAGGCTCAGCTGCGTGCCGGGCTCGATCCGCAGGCGAACGGCCCGGGGCACGACCAGCGTCTCGTCCAGCCGGTGGCGACCGGCCTCGAGCACCAGCTCGTCGCCGCGGACCTCGAGCGGAAGGCCCGAGGCGTCGATGACCTCGTGGACCGGGCGAAACCGGGCGCCCGGCCCGTCGCCGCGGCCGTCCGCGGTGCGGCCGCGGTCGAGCAGATCGGCCGGCGGCAAGGCCACGCCCGTCACCTCGTTGCGGTAGACCACCTCGATGGCCTCGATCGGACCGGGTCGGCTCCACACGGATGGATCGAGGAAGGGCAGGCGCAGCTCCAACGTCCAAGGCGAGCCCGCGACGCCCCCGGCCGGGACGGGCGCCACGCTCACCCCCTCCGGGCGAAGCGACACGGAGCGGCCCTCGACGATCGGCTCGGCCGACACCGACCGGACGAGCGACCCGGACGGAGCGCGCAAGGCGATCGACGCGGGCTCGCGACCCACTCGCACGTCGCGGCCGAGCTCGAAGCGGAGCTCGGCGACGCCGAGGCTGGCCACGCCCGCCGGCCTCACCTCGAGGGTCAGGAGCGGGGCGCCCCCGGCCTGGGCGAGCCGAGGGGTCGTCTCGGCCTCCGAGGTCGCGAGCGCCGCCGCGAGGCCAGCCAGCCGATCCCGCAGCGCCGTTCGCACGGTATGGCGAAATCCGGCGGCACTGCGTAGCGACTGGAACCGCAGCAGCGACCCCTCCGCCCTGGCGAGGCGGGTCAAGACGGCGCCCAGCCCGGCGTCGAGTTCCCCGGCGGGATCGTGCCCGCTGCCCTCGACCCACGACCACAGGATCGCGTTCCGACGGGCGCGGAAGGCCGGCACCGCTAGCATCCGGTCCGACAGCCGCTCCGCCAAGGGCCGCTCGAGAACCAGCCCCCGAGGCAGCGGGGAACGCTTCACCACGCTGCGAACGACCGGCTCCAGGAGTCCCGTGACCGGGTCGAAGTACCAATCCGGATCGGAGAGCGGATCGGAGAGCGAGCCGGCGTCGGCGCGGCCGTACACGTAGGACAAGGCGTTCCAGGTGAGGAACTTCTCGACGTCCAGGATCTCCGGAAGCTGGCGGTCGAAGGTCCCGTCGTCGTCGCTGCGCACCAGGCGCAGGAGGCGGTCGAGCGCCCGGTGCCCGGGATCGGGCCGCGGCGGGGCCGTCGCGGCTCCGGCCAGATCCGCGGGCTCGCCGCGCCGCCCGGGCCCCGACCCGACCGACGCCGTCAGGAGCTCGCCGTCCGGGTAGCCGAGGCGTTCGAGCATCGCCGGGCTCCCTCCCTCGCTCCAGAAGAACGTGCCGGCCGCGGCGCCATTGATCTCGAGGGATGCGAAGCCCGCCGGAGGCGCGAGCAGCCCCCGCTCGCGAGCGTCGTCGCGGACGACCAGGTCGAGGGCATCGTGGGGCTCGCGGGCCGGGGACAGCAGGAGCTCGCGGACCCCGCGGTAGCGTCGCTCGCCCCGGAACCGGACCCGCCAGGAGCGCTCGGACAGCGGTCGATCCGCGTCCGCGAGCCCCGCGAAGCGCAGGTCGACCGGGTAGCCGACTCCGTCGGCCACGAAGCGGGCGGGAAACCACCAGCGGTCGGATGCGGCTGCGGGAACCGGACCCGGCCGTCCCATCAGCTGGGCCGCCCGGAACACGCGCGGCTCGATGCGGAGCTGGTAGCCGGCCAGGGGCTCGGCCGTGATCCCCGCGGCCCCCAGGGCGAGCCCCACCCATCCCCCGAGCTCTCGTTGGACCGGCTTCCAGGTCGTCTCGATCAGGCCGCGCGGGCCCGGCAGCAGCGACAGCGCGGCGATTCCGGTGACGAGCCAGAGAGCGGCGTTCAGCACGGCGAGACGGGTGCGCGTCTTCTCGGAGAGGTTCATTGCAGTTCGATCTGATGCCCGAAATCCTGGGGGGATCCGCCGCCGGGTCCTTCCGGAAGCCCCCGACCCACCCCCGCGGTTGTTACAAACGGCGCACACGGTACCGGATTTTCGAGGACGATCGGCCCGCCCAGAGGGCGAAAATTTGGAGGACCGCCCCTCGCGGGGAGGCCCCGACCCGACCCGAGGAGGGCGTCATCCGCCCTGGCGAGGAGGGCGTCATCCGCCCAGGGGCGAGAGGATCGAGTGGAGGCCGATGACGTACTTCGAGTTCCGGCTCACGCGGATCGGGATCCCGGCGATGGCCTGGGAGCCGAGCGCATGGTGGGCGCGGTGGAACTTGATCTCGACGATGACGGTGTCGGGAATATTGGCCTGAAATCGGAGATTTGGACGTGAGCTGAAACGTTGGTCGTAGACCGATTGCCGGTAGTCCAGGGTCGCTCGCACGTGACCGTCCGAGGACTCGAAGTACCGGCGGAGGTAGCGGTTGACCAGCACGGGGACGGGATGCGAGTCGAGCCACGGCCTCCCCTCGGGGGGAATGCAGCCACGAAGGCGGGCCAGGACCCGCCGCCACGGCTCGGCGGCCAGGTCCATGGCGCAGCCCGGATAGAGGAGCTTCCACCCCAGGCGGTTCCGGCGGCGCTTGACCTCCAGCGTCGATGTCTGCGGGGCGTCGGTCGCCCCATACCAGCGCAGGCGAAGCTTCGATCGCGCGCTCGCGCCCGTCAGGTTCTCGGCGTAGGCATCGAGGGCCGTCGTGTCGAAGTACACGTTGTTGATCTGGCGCGGCGGGTAGGGAGTCCGGAAGCCGGCCGTGTGGAGGCGGATCCACAGCTCCAGCTCGTGGTAGCGGCGCGGCTCGGCGACGAACTTCACCTCGTAGCGCGCGTCGTCGGGAATCTCGTCGATCATCGGTCCGTCTCGCCGTCCTTGTAGAGGCGATCGATGGCCGCGTCCAGCGGGGGAACGGCCTCGCCGTCGATCGAGATGTGGCTTCCGGACTGGGCGAGCGCATCGAGCGCCGCGCGGAAGATCCGGTTCCCATCGGCCGTCAGCAGACCGGGCCCGTACTCGGAACGACTGCTGTAGGCCGTCAGGGCCACGTCGGCCACGTCGACGATCGAGGAGCCACGGAGCGTCGTCTCGGCTCCGTTCTTGCTGGCCACGCCGATCCCCACGTGCTCGACGGTGACGTCGTCGATCGTCGCCCGGCTCCGCTCGCCGATCACGATCGCCTTGTCGCGGACGTCCTCGATTCGCACGCCTCGGACCGCGATCCGTGAGCCGCCGACGTCGATGGCGTCGCCGCCCGCGCCTTCGATCGCGCCGCCCGAGATCTCCCCGTGGACGTAGTCGCCGTCGAAGGCATCTCCCCGGGCGCCGACGATGGTGACGTTTCGCAAGACGAAGGGCGAGCGGATGATGTTCAGCGAGTCGTCGCTTTGGCTTCTCCGGAAGGTCGAGTCCTCGATCTCGACGCGCGCCTTCCGGAACACGACCCCGCCGGCCAGACGCCATCCGTGGCGCTGGAAGCCGCCGGTATCCCGCACCGTGACGTGGGTCCATCGGGACGGGCGCGCCGACTCCAGCACGTAGACGCCCGCCCAGAGCTGGGACCGCTTGCGAGCCCTCGGACCCTCGAGGACGACGGGCGCGTCGGGCTCGCCGAGCAGATCGAGCGGCCCCCGCGCGATGATCCCGCGCCGCCGCTCGAAGCGCAGCATCGTCCCCGCCGGAATGCGCAGCCCGACCCCGTCGGGCAGGATCATCCACCCGGCCACGTCCCAGAGGCCGGGGAGCGCGACCAGCATCCGTTCGTCCGGCTCGAAGCGGAGGAACTCGTGCCGTGCGAGTACCTCCTCCAGACCGGGATTCGGAAGGGGCAGATCGGGTTCGTCGACGTCGGCGCTCCCCGCTGCGGGGGCGGAGCGGACGTGCCGCGGATCCTCCCGCAGGGGGAGGCGCGTCCGCCGGGTCCCCGCCTCGGCGAGGTCCGCCGCGAAGGGGCCCGGCGACCCGGCGCGCGAGAGGCGGGTGCGCTCGGCCTCGTACGCCGCGCGGATGGCGCGGTCCGACAGCAGCCACGCCCGGAACGGAGCGAGGCCCCCCACGGCCGACCCTTCGTCTGCCCTGGGGGGCGAGGACGGGTGGGCGATGGGCTCGAGCCGGGCCGTGAGCGGGTTGGCGTAGAGCAGCACGTTCCACCAGGCGAGGGCCTGCGGCGCCTCCCACAGCTCCGAAAGGGCGATGAAGCGTCCGAACAGTTCCGGGTCGAAGAGGTCGCCCGGGTCGATCGCTCCCGAGAACGCCGCGCCGAGCAGCCGCAGCGCCGTGTCGCGCTGGCGCGACAGCTTTCGCGACCGCGCGATCGCCTCGGGCCGCAGCACCGAAGCGACCTGCGCCGCGTCGATCGGGGCGCGGTCGAGCGGCGGGGGACGGTCGAAACCCAGGACCGGCCCGTCGCGCCGCTGCTGGCTCTCCAACAGCTCCCTCGACGGGATCTCCGCGAGCTCCATGAGCCCCAGGTGGTGCCCGTTCAGCGTGAGGTCGACCCGGGCGGTGCGCACCGCCAGCAGGTCTTCGCTGCGGGCTCGGGCAAGCCACAGGGCTTCCGCACGGAACCCGGGGATCTCGCGCGCCCGCAGCGTGAAGGAACGCATCCCGAGGATCTGGCCGTCGCCGCGGGTGTGGACGGCGAGAGGCCACTTGTCGCCGCGCAGAGCCTCGACCTGGGAGCCATCGAGTCGCAGCCGTACGGCCAGCGTCTCGGCCCCGAACCGCAGCTCGCCCGGGACGAGATCCGCATCCGAGGTGACGAGCGCACCGCCTTGCAGCGCCGCGTCCCGCTTCAGGTGCAGCTCGTGGAGGTGCTTGAACTTCACGTCCAGGGAGAGCCGCGGGATCCGGCTCTGGGCGGCCCACGCGCGAGCCATCCGGACGGGCGCGGTCACCACGGCCCTCGCCGTGCTGACCGCACGCGAAGCACCGAGTTGGCGCAGCCAGGCCGGGCGGGCGCCCGACGAGCCGAGCGCGACGGCGGCCAGGCCGACGAGGCAGACGAAGATCGAGGCCCACACCGCAGCGCGTCGCCGCGGGCGCCCCGGATCGCGCGGCGAGCGGGAATCGGCGCGTCGGGAGACTCTCATCACGCTCGAAGCGGTCCCCCGGCCCGCTAGACGGTGGGCATCCGGCTCTGATCGATGAAGGAGACCCCGATGCCGGGAAAGGCCCGGCTCAGATCCTCGATCAGTGCGGAGATGCGCTGGGACCCGTCGACGTCGACGAAGTAGGTGGCCTCGAGGCCCGCTTCGCGAGCGTCCAGGCGGCGGAGATCGCTCGCCCGGACGTGGCGGGCGATCACGTCGTCGAGGGAATCGATCTGCCCCGGGTCCGCGGCGCCGGCGAGATCCACCGAGAGATAGAGCCTCGTCTTGTCCTTCGTGTGCCGCATCGTGCTCAGCACACCCACGATTCCCAGGATCGCGGGGCCGGCCACCAGGGTCGGCACCGTCTGGTCGGCTCCGAGGCCGAGTCCGATGGCGATGGCAAAGAAGAGGTAGGCCAGCTCCTCGGGCTCCTTGATCGGTGTGCGGAAGCGTACGATCGAAAGCGCTCCGACCAGCCCGAGGGACAGGGCCAGGGAGGATTTCACGACGGTGATGATCAGGGTCGTGGTGAGCAGGATGAACGGAAAGACCTGGGAGAACTCCTCCCGGTTCGACAACGTCGAGCCGAACCGTTCGAAGTGCCAACGCAGGAGGAGCGCCAGGGGCACGCCGATCCCCAGGTTGATCAGCAGGTTGACGAGCGACAGGGGGGCGCCCGCAGGAAGCTGAGCGGCGAGTTGGTCCATCGGTCGTGGCGTGCCTCGAAGCGGATGGCGAGCGGCCGAGCATAGCGCGATCGGCCCGCGCGGAAGCCCGCCCTCGGCGCGGAGCCGGGAAGGCGACGCAACCCTTGCGGAACTCTCGGGATGGGGGATTCTCCCGCCGCCTCGGCCGATGCGCTCCGCGAGGCAGATAAGGACGGTGCGATGATGTCGGTGATCGGACTTCGAAGGGCGGCTCTCGCCGCGGCGGTCTTCGGAACGCTGGTGGTGCTCCTTGGCTCCTCCCCTGCCCCCGCGCGCGCCAGCGCCTCCGAGTCGCGCGACGGCCCCTTGTTCTCGCTCGAACGCGCCCGCCGCGAGCAGCAACGCCAGGCGACGGCCGCGAGCGCCTACCGAAGCGACCTTCCGTGGCCGGCGCAGACAGCGGGCGACGGACGGACCCGTTGGCTGCGGGCCACGGTCGGCGGCGAGTGGGACCAGCGCAAGACGCTGCTCTCCAACGGCATCGGCGAGCCCAGCGAGATCGCCGACGAGAGCCTCGGCGGCGGGACGTGGTTCGTCGATGCCGGCAGCGAGATCTTCCGCACGAGCCGCTTCGCGGGAGGGGTCGCCGCCTCCTACTGGGGCGACGCCTACGAACACTCCAATTTCGATGCGCTCTATCCCTCCCTCGCCACGTGGCTGGACTGGTCGATCGACGAGGCAAAGACGCTGCGCTTGCGCTACGAC
>Ga0114931_10011077_pt1 | contig 10687 bp, 8 predicted proteins | sample 2SBtaG_FD_89579 | JGI IMG/M metagenome (GOLD analysis project Ga0114931, IMG submission 89579) | Deep subsurface microbial communities from Kolumbo volcano to uncover new lineages of life (NeLLi) - 2SBTROV14_V59a metaG | ecosystem: Environmental > Aquatic > Marine > Volcanic | place: Kolumbo...
AGAAGGCGTCTTCGTCGACCGAGGCGAGACGCTCGGGGAAGCGCTCCCGCAGGCGGGGGTAGAAGGCGCGCCAGAAGGATCGCCCCAGGCCGACATTGTTTTCCCAGAGCCGCGACTGGGACTCGTGCAGCCCCAGCGACTGGACGGCGCCGAGGGGGGTGCGGGCGTACACCCGGGCGACGCCCTGCTCGTAGAGCCCGTGGCCCGCCTCGTGCATGACGCCGTAGAGGCCCACCCGAATGTCGTCCTTGAACCGGGAGGTGAGGCGCACGTCCCCACCGTGGATCCCGCTGCAGAAGGGATGGCTCGAGAGGTCGATCCGCCCGGCGCTCATGTCGAAGCCCATCGCCTCGGCCACCTCGCGGGCGAAGGCGCGCTGCTTCGCGTGGTCGAAGGGGCCGAGTACCGGCGCCAGGTCGGGCTTCCGACCGGAGGCGCCGATGGCCCTGACCAGGGGCACCAAGAACGCCTTCACTTCCTCCAGGGCGGCCTCCATGTCCTCGATCCGTGCGTCGGGCTCGTATTCGTCGAGGAGCGCGTTGTAGGGATGCCCCTCGTAGCCCACCGCCTCGGCCACCTCGCGTTGGAGGTCCATCATCGTCTTCAGGGTGGGAGCGAATCGGGGGAAGTCCTTGGCTTCGCGGGCCTCGGCCCAGAGGGCGGTCGCCCGGGAACGGGTGACCGCGAGGCGCCTCACCAGCTCCGCGGGAAGCCGCGTGGCCCGGTCGTGGGCGCGTCGCACCGCCGCGACCTGGGCTGCTTCCTCTCGGCTGAGCTCCGAGGCGTACTCGTTGAGGGCGTCCAGGCACTCGCCGAGGACGTCGGCGGTGAGCTTCTCGTGGTGGATTCCGGCGAGGGTCGCCGAGACCTGGGCGCGGCCTTCCAGCCCGGCGGAGGGCATCATGGTCTCCTGGTCCCAGCTCAAGAGGGCTTCGGCGCTCTGAAGGTCCGCCAGTTCGGCGGCGTACTCCATGAGGCGTTGATAGGAATCGACAGCGGTCATCGTCATGGTCGTTTTCTCCCGAAACGTTGAAAAAGGGGATGTTTAGTGTACCCGCGCCGGCCCGCCGGGTCGAGCGGGGATCAGGAGGGAGGCCGGGAGGCCAGCCGGGGGTCGAGCTGGTAGAGGAGCAGGTAGATCAGCACCCCGGTGACCGAGACATAGAGCCAGGCGGGCCAGGTCCATCGTGCCAGGCGCCGATGGCGCTCAAAGGAGCCCCGCCAGGCATGCCGGAGAATCAGGAGCACCAGGGGCGCCACCACCGCCGCCAGCACCGTATGGGTCGCGAGGACGACCAGATACAGGGTCCGGATCGCCCCCTGGGTGCGGAAGGGGTGGGTGCCGGTGGCGGCATGGTAGCTCAGGTAGGAGACCAGGAAGAGAGTCGTCGCCGCGCAGGCGCCGAGCATCCGGGCCCGGTGGGTCTCCCGGTGTCCCGCCCGGATGGCCCGGTAACCGAGAATCAAGAACACGGCGCTGGTCGCGTTCAGCAGCGCGTTGACCGCCGGAAGGTGGGGGAGGAGCCCGCTCACGGGGTATCCCGGTCGAGGAGGCGCTTCGCCTGCAGGACCAGGTCCTCCATGGCGGTCTCGTCCAGGGCGTCGAAGGCTCCCCGAATCTCGCCTTTCCGGTCCACCAGAAGGAGGCGGGAGCTGTGGAGGATCGGTTCCTTCGCGTTCCCCGAGGCGTCGCGCACTGGGAGCAGGAAGCCGGTCCGGATCATCTCGAGGAGGGAGGTCTTCTCCCCGGTCAGGAACTGCCAGCGGTCCCGATCGGCGCCGTGGTCTCGGGCGTAGGCGGCGAGCACCGAAGGCGTATCGTGATCCGGATCCACGGTGATCGAAACGAGACGGAGATCGTCGTAGTCGGCGAGGGGGCCTGAAGGTCGGCCATGCGTCCGGTGAGGGTGGGACAGAGCCCCCGGCAGGTGGTGAAGAAGAAATCGGCAATCCAGATCTTCCCCTCCAAGTCCCGGTCGGTGACGCGGGTGCTGTCGGCGTCGGTCAAGGCGAAGGCGGGAACGTGGCCGAGGTCGAGGAGGGTGTTCTGGGCGTAGCGGATCCGGGAGTAGGCGAAGATCGCCCCACCGAGGGCGACCAGGCCGAGAAGCAGCAACACCAGCAGCACCCGTCGGGGGGAGGCGGTGGGCGGCGGCGCTTCGGTCACTGGAGGTCGCCCCGGGTGTGGCCGCGGGCCGCCCAGGAGGCGGCCGCGAACATGGCCAGGGCGAAGGCGGCGGTGACGGTCACCGCCAGGGGCAAGCCGAGTTCCCCGGAGGCTCCCGGGACCGCCGGGTGGAGCAATCCCCGTACCGCGTCGAGTCCGTAGGTGAGCGGGTTGATTCGGATCAGCCACTGCATCCACACCGCGGCTCCGGCGATGGGAAACAACGCCCCGGAAAGAAGCCAGAGGGGAATGAGCAGGAAGTTCATGATCGCATGGAACCCTTGCACCGACTGCATGCGCCAGGCGATGAAAAACCCGAGGCCGGTGAGCGCTATGGCGAGCAGCCACAGCACCCCGGCCAGGGGAAGGATCGTGGTCCACTGGAAGCGCACGCCGATGAGAGGCGCCAGCGCGAGGAACAGGGCGGCCTGGAAGAACGCGAGGGTCGTCCCGCCGAGGATCTTTCCGAGGACCACCGCCCCCCGGGGCGCCGGGGAGACCAGAACCGACTGCAAAAAGCCTTCCTTGCGGTCCTCGATGATCGAGATGGTGGAAAAGATCGCGGTGAAGAGCAGAATCATGATCACCGTGCCGGGATAGATGTAGTCCAGGTAGGAGGAACCTTCGGGCGATCCCGGGGCACGGAAGGAACGGCCCACCCCGGAGCCGATCAAGAGCCAGAAGAGGAGCGGGGAGCCGATCGCGCCCATCACCCGATTCGGCTGGCGAAGGAACCGGAGGACTTCCCGTTTCCAGAGACTGGTCACCGGCAGGAGCAGGGTGGTCACGAGCGTCGCCTCCGTTTCTTGCGCCCGGTCTCGGGCGCGGGTTCCGGCTCCCCCTCGAAGCGGTGGCCGGTGAGCTGAATGAAGACGTCCTCGAGGCCGGGCCGGCCGACGGTCACCCCGTGCACATCCTCGCCGAAGCGGTCCAGGATTTCTCCGGCCAGGTGCGCGCCGGACGGCGTCTCGATTCGTATCCGGTTTCCGACCAGGGTCGTGGTGACCCCGAAGGCCTCGGCCACCTGCGTCGCGGTCGACTCGGGGGTTGCCGTGTCGACGGTGACCACCTCTCCCTGAATCAGGTTCTTGAGGGCGCTCGGGGAATCGTGGGCCACCAGGTGTCCCCGGTCGAGCAGGGCGAGGCGGTCGCAGCGCTCGGCCTCGGCCATGAGGTGGGTGGTGAAGGCGATCGTGACCGATTCCTCGCGGCGAAGCTCCTCCAGATGGCTCCAGAGGTCCAGGCGGGCGGCAGGATCGAGACCGGTGGTGGGCTCGTCCATGAGAATCAGCCGGGGATGGTGGAGGAGCGCCTTCGCGATCTCCACCCGCCGGCGCAGTCCTCCCGAGAGGTCGGCGGTGCGATCCCCGAGGCGATCCGCCACGCCGAGGAGGGCGCTCACCGCGTCGATCCGCGCGGTGAGGCCGCGGCCGGAGAGCCCGTAGAGGTGGCCCTGGTGGACCAGGTTCTCGCGGCAACTCAACATGGGATCAAGACTCGGCGCCTGGAACACCACGCCCAGCTCCCGGCGGATCTCCCGATAGCTTCGCCGGGGGTCGCGCCCCAAGAGGCGCACCTCGCCGCCGGTGGGTTCGATCATGGTGGAGAGGATGCGAAAGAGCGTGCTCTTGCCTCCGCCGTTGGGACCGAGGAACCCGCAGATGGTCTCGGGGGCCACCGTGAAGGAGATGCCGGCGAGCGCCACCCGCTCCCCGTAACGGTGTTCGAGGTGTTCGGCGGCGACGGCGGGTTCGGGACCGGCGCTCGGCGCCGGGGCGGGACGGGTGGCTGGCAAGGGTGCTCCTAACCGGGAAGCTTGTCGATCATCATGAACGCAAGCAGGGCCGGCAGATAGATCAGCGAGAAAAGAAACAGCCTGCGGGCTCGGGCGGTGTCGAGGCGCCGTCCGGCCCAGAAGCTGACGGCGGCGTAGGCCGTGGAAAGCGCGAACGCTCCCCCGAGGTAGACCGAGCCGGTCAGGCCGAGGGCGCTTGGGAGGAGGCTCAAGGGAACCAGGACGGCGGCGGTCACCGCCATGTGGCGAGCGGTGCGCACACCCGAGGGGTCCACCACCGGCAGCATGCGGAAGCCCGCCTTCGCGTACTCCCGGCGAAGCAGCCAGGCGATGGACATGAAGTGAGGAATCTGCCAGAAGAAGACGATGGCGAAGAGGACCCACCCGCCGAGCCCGAGTGTTCCCCGGGCCGCGGCCCAGCCCCCGAGGGGAGGCAGGGCCCCCGGTACCGCGCCGATCAGGGTGTTGAGCGACGTGCGTCGCTTGAGGGGGGTGTAAACGAAAGCGTAGCTCGCCATGGTGATCGCGGCGATCATCGCGGTGAGGAAGTTGAGCACGAGGCCGGTATAGAGCACGCCGCCCAGACCCAAAACCGACGCGAAGGCCACCGCGGGCCCGGTGCCCACCCGCCCCAGGGGAATCGGCCGCCGCGCGGTGCGTTGCATGATCGCGTCGGGGGTGCGTTCCAGAACCTGGTTCAGCGTATTGGCGGCTCCGGAGACGAGGAGGGTCCCGAGCATGAGGTGCAGGAGTCCCCAACCGTCGATTCCGGCGCGGCTCGCCATGAAATACCCCACCGCGCCGGTGAGGGTCACCATGAGGGAGATGCGGGGCTTGGTCAGCTGGACGTAGCTTCCGATCGCGCCGCGGCGGGCGGCATGGGACCGATGAAGGGTCTGGACGCTCGGCTTCACGGGCGGTCCTTTCCTGGCTGGAGTCGCTGTCCGGGCCGGCCGACGAAACGCCAGGTCCGGGCGGTGAGGACGAAACTCGAGGCCAGGACGAGCGCCCCCACCACCACGTGGGTGGTGGTGACGTGGACCTGGCGGCGCGTCAGCACGATGAGTCCGCCCAGAACCACCTGGATCACCACCAAGTGGGCCAGCAGCAGGGCGGGGGCGCGGAAATCCTTCCGTCGTCCGGCGGTCTTGAAGGCGCTGACCACGGTGGCGAAGGAGAGCAGGGTCACCACGACCGCTCCCAGACGATGCGCGTAGTGGACGGCGATCTCGGTGGTGAAGGCGGGAGGTACGAGACCTCCGAAGACCAGGGGAAAATCCGGAATGACGAGCGCGGCGTTCAGGTGCCGGGTGACCGCCCCGAGAATGAGCTGGAGGTAGATCGCCGCCGTGGTGACGGTGGCGATCCAGGGGAGCGCCGTGGCGCGCTTCAAGGTCACCGGTTCTCCCTCGTTCCAGCCGCGGGAGACCGAGAGGGCCAAGAAGACGACGACCAGGAAAAAAGCCTGGGCGAGGCAGGCGTGGGCGGCAGAAACCGCGGTGGGGAGCTTCAGGAGCACCGTCATGCCCCCGAGGATCCCCTGGAGGATCACCAGGATCAAGGCGATCCAGCCGAGGCGGCGAAGCTCGGGGCGGGGGTCGCGCACCCAGAACCAGAAGGCGAGAATGACGGTCAGCACTCCCACACCGGTCGCGACCATGCGGTGGCCGTGCTCGAAGAACACGCCCCCCTCCATGGGGGGCATGACCTGGCCGTAGGAGAGGGGCCAGTCCGGAACCGAGAGGCCGGACTCGGTGCTCTTGACCGCGGCCCCGGCCAACAGCAGGAAGACCACGGCAACAACCGAAAACTGGGCGAATCGATACAGGCGCGTGCGGTCCTGAGGGCGGCCGCGTCGAAGCTCGATCAGGTTCATCAGTGGGTTCCATGGGCGGTGGGCCGAGGGCGCCGCGGAAAAATGACGGCGCATTGTACCACGAGAGCCGGAATCCTCGACAGACTTCCGTAACCGTCCGGAACATGCTAAGATAGATCCACAATCACCCGGGGCAGTTGGGGTGATACCGGCTGGAGGGGGGTACGAGACCTCGTCTCGCCTCCGTCCCGAGCGCCTTGCGATCGGCGGTGTTGCATGCAACCGTGGACGCTTGGCCCACCCCGGGTTTACGCGATCCGGAAACGGATCCCATACTGAACACTCCGCGAAGATGTTGCGCCCTGCGTCCAGGGCCATCCCGGGCGGCCAGGATGACGCAACGAAGCGACGGGGTGCCGCTGTTCTGGCGGGGGAGGTATTGCCTGTGAGTTGTTGTAGCAGTCATCCGACGAGGGACACCCGTTAGCGGGCCGTTTCTCGTCTTACTTTCTCTCGTCGGGGCCGGGGAGTACTCCCCGGCCCTTACCAGTTTGAGGTCGGGTGGGACCTCCGGCGACCGGTCCCGGGCCCGGACCTTCGTCGGGCTCCCGCCGAGTTTACCGGAGCCCCCGGACGTGGTTTCATTCCTGCCGGTCTCCGGCCCGAAACACGGGGGAAGCGGCAGGTTTCTTTGACCGGACGGAAAGTATGCGACGTTTTTGGATAGCGGTGGTCCTCGGGGTTGCGGTGGCCGCGACGAGCGCCCCCAAGGGGGCTGCCGGGGCCGCCGACGGGGCAGACGAGGACCTTCTCCGGGGAACTCGCGAGGCCTTTGCCCGGGCCGAGGGGGAACTGGCGGTAGCCGCCGAGCCCGTCGCCCGCGTACGGCTCCTGCTTGCCGCCGGCCGCCCGGACGAGGCGGCCTCCCTGGTCCCGAGCCTTTCGAAGGCGGGGAGCGCCCTCGCCTGGCGGGTCTTCGAGGCCGTCCACGATACCGACGCCCTCGCCCGTCTGGCCGAGACCGCCGCACGCGAGGAGGGCCACCCGGCCGACCGCGCCCTGCTCTACCGCTGGGCCTTTCTGCGGGACGACCTCCCCCGGGTCCGCGAGCTCACCGAACGCTATTCTGGCGTGGCGCCGGTCGACGACCTCGCGGCGGGGCGGTTGGCCCTCGCCCTCCTCGATCGGGAGGGGGCCGAGAGCGCCTTCCAGGCGGCGCTTGCCTCGGCCCGGAACGGCTCGGAGAGGGGAGAGGCCCTGGGAGGGCTCTCGCGTACGGCCTTCAAACGCCGGGACTGGGAGGGGGCGCTGTCATTCTCTCGCGAGGCTCTGGCCGAAACCCCTCTCGATGCCGATCGCCTCACCGAGCTTTCGGACACCCTCATCCGCCTTGGTCGCACCGACGAAGCGATCGCGGCGGTGGAGCTCGCGGTGCGGATCGCTCCCTATCACGAGCGCGCCCACTATTTCCTCGGCAACGGGTATGCCCGAAAGAACTACACCCAGCTCTACGCCGCCTACCCGAAGGTGTTCGCCCGGGGCGGAGCGCTGAGCTCGCTGAAGCTCGCCGACCTGGTCGGTTCCAATGGATTCCGGGAGAAGGCGAAGGGGGCCTACCTCGCGCTGGCCGCTTCCTCGCCGAACCTCGCCGACGTCCAGGTTCGCCTCGGATCGCTCGCCTTCGAGGCGGGCGACATGGATGCGGCGAAAGCGCGTTTCCTGTGGGCCCTCGAGCTCTGCCCCGAGTACGGTCGGGCCCACAACGGTCTGGCCAAGGTGCTGGAGGCCCGGCGGCTCGCGATCGACGTCCACCACGACGCCTACGAGGCGGCCTTCGCGGCCGCGCCCATGCCCGAGATTCCTCGCATCGACCAGTTCGTGGTGAACTGGAACTCTCTGAGCGCGCGTCATCAGAAGAGGGTGGCTCTCTCCGTCGAGCCCTGGAAGCGATATTTGCCGGTCCTGATCGAAAGCGGTTGCACCTATTACATCAAACCCCTTCACGAGCTGCTCTCGGAAACGCCCGGCCAGGAGACGCTCCGCGACCAGCGCATCAGCTACGACTCGCGGCTTTGGGACGACGTGCGCGGTTGCGGCGGTTACCACACGGTGACCGGAGTCGAGGACGTGGAGCGGACCGTGTTCGGCCGCTACAACACGGTGCTCCATGAGCTGAGCCACCAGGTTCACGCGGTGCTGACCCGCGACCGCAAGGAGAGCATCCAGGAACTCTACCGCGCGGCCAAGGCGCGCGACGCGGCGGGGGACGACGCGTTTCTGAGCCGCTACGCCGGAAGCAGCGTGTGGGAGTACCTCGCCGAGGGGGCGAATGCCCTGGAGACCCCGATCCGGGACCGTTTCGATACCAAGGAAATCGTCAAGGAACGTCTTGAGGCGCTCGATCCCAAGCTGGAGTCCCTGGTGCGTGAACTGATGGAGCGTGCCGACATCGAGAGCACCTACGCGGTGGCTTTCGCCAACCGGGGAGACGATCGCCTGGAACGGGGGGAGCCCCTGGAAGCGGTGCGCAGCTACCGCCAGGCGCTCCGGCGGGCGCCGGGGGAGGAGACCGCGCTCGCGGCCATGATCCACGCCCTGGTAATCGCCGACAGCACGGACGCGGCCCTGGACCGGGCCCTGGATGCGGCACTCCTGGCGCCGCAAGGCGGGGAACTGGCGGTGCGCCGGGCCGAGGCGCTCTGGTTCGGCGGCTACGGGCTCGCCACCGCCGTCGACGCCTTGGCCTCGGCGCGTGCGGGAGTGCGGGAGAGCGAACGTTACCTGGTGGATCTTTCCCTCGGCGATCTCTACCTGGTCCAGGGGGACGCAACGCGGTCCCTCGCGGCCTACGCCCGGGTGCTCGACTACCAGGCGGACAACCCCGAGGCGCTTTGGGGCACGGCGGCGGCCGAGGCGCGTGCCGGAAACCGGGAGGCGGCTTGGAAACGCTACGACGAGGCGGTGCGACGGCGGACCGGGGTGGTGGACCTGCGGGCCGCCTACGCGTTCGATTTGCTCCGGGCCGGCGAGGCCGAACGGGCCGAGGCTCAGATTGCTGCGGCAAGGCTCCTGGACGACACCGATCCGGTGGTGACGGCGCTTCGGGGTTGGGCGCGCCTGGGGGGGGGCGATGCCTCCGGGGCGCGGGACCTGGCGCGGCGCGCCCTCGAGGCCGGCCCCTGGTGCGATCTGGCGAGGGTGGTGGCAGCGCGGGCGGCGCTGGCGATGGGGGAGGCGGAGGAGGCGGCGGCAATGCTCTCCCCCCTGCACGCGCGGATTGCGGCCGAGTCCCCGCCGGACTATGTGTACGACACGCGCCGGGCGGGCTACCGGCGCGTTCACGATCTCCCCGCGTCGCTTCGGGACCTGGTGGCGGAGACGCCCCTCCCGGAGGGGACGAACGGAAACTAGAAAGGAACATCGTGCGTTTGAATTTCGACCCGGTGTCCCGTCCCGGCGCGCGCCGGGTGGTCCTCGGCGGCAACGGCGCCTGCGCCACCTCCCATCCTCTCGCCGCCGCGGCCGGTCTTGCCATGCTTCGGGCCGGCGGTACCGCCGCCGACGCGGCGGTTGCGATGGCCGCGGCCTTGACGGTGGTGGAGCCGACCAGCAACGGCATCGGAGGCGACGCCTTCGCCCTCGTCTGGGCGGAGGGGAAGCTCCACGGGTTGAACGCCTCGGGCCGATCTCCCTTCGCCGCGAGCCTCGCCGCGCTCAAGGCGGCGGGTCACGAGACCATGCCGGTCCACGGCTGGTGGCCGGTCACCGTACCCGGAGCCCCGGCGGGATGGCACGATCTCCAGGCGCGGTTCGGGCGGCTCGGTTTTGCCGAGGTCCTCGCTCCGGCGATCACCCTCGCCGCCGAAGGGCACCCGGTGGCACCGATCACCGCCCGCTATTGGAAGCGCGCCGCGCGGGTGTTCGCGGCCCTCGACGGTCCGGAATACGCCGGGTGGGCGCCGACCTTCCTCCGCCACGGCACGGCCCCGGAGGCGGGAGAGCGATACGTCTCCGAAGATCATGCTCGGACCCTGCGCGCTCTCGCCGCCACCGACGTGCGCGACTTCTACCGTGGCCGCATCGCCGAGGGCATCGACGCCTTCGCGCGCGAGACCGGAGGGCGTCTCACCGGCGACGACCTGGCCGCCCACGAGAACATCTGGGTGGAACCGATCGCGACCGCTTACCGGGACAGCGAGCTCTGGGAACTGCCCCCCAACGGCCAGGGGGTGGTGGCGCTCGAGGCCCTGGGGATGCTGGGGGGGATGCCCCCTCCGCCGTCGCCCCGGGATGCCGTCGGCGTGCACCAGGCGGTGGAGGCGATCAAGCTCGCCTTCGCCGATGCCCGGGCGGTGGTCACCGATCCCGAGGTCATGCCGTTGGATTCCGAGGCGCTGCTCAAGCCCGACTACCTTGCCCGGCGGCGCGCGCTGATCGGCGAACGGGCCGCGGTGCCGCGGGCCGGGGTTGGGCCGGAAGCGGGCACGGTGTATCTCGCCGCCTGCGATCGCGACGGGATGATGGTGAGTTACATCCAGTCGAACTTCATGGGGTTCGGTTCGGGAGTGGTGGTGCCGGGAACCGGGATCGCGCTGCAAAACCGCGGGGCCGGGTTCTCCCTCGACCCGGAGCACCCGAACGTGTTCGCGGGAGGGAAGCGCAGCTTCCATACGATCATTCCGGGATTCCTCACCGTGGGGGGAAAGCCGGCGGGGCCGATCGGGGTGATGGGAGGGCCCATGCAGCCCCAGGGGCACGTCCAGGTCGTGCGGGCCCTGGTGGACCACGGGCTGGATCCCCAGGCGGCGTTGGACCTGACCCGTTGGTATTGGAACGGGGGGTTGGATCTTCGGCCGGAGGGGGGGGAAGGCGGGTGGAGCGAGGCGAAGATCCAACCCCTCGTTCCAAT
>Ga0114931_10011078_pt1 | contig 10687 bp, 12 predicted proteins | sample 2SBtaG_FD_89579 | JGI IMG/M metagenome (GOLD analysis project Ga0114931, IMG submission 89579) | Deep subsurface microbial communities from Kolumbo volcano to uncover new lineages of life (NeLLi) - 2SBTROV14_V59a metaG | ecosystem: Environmental > Aquatic > Marine > Volcanic | place: Kolumbo...
AGCTGTGGTTCGAGACGCCCCGGCCAGGTCACCGGGACGAGCGACCCGCGCCTGTATCCCGAGTCGGCCGACGCTGGCAACCCGGACACCAGAAGGTGGCCCGCCCTGCCTGGACGGCGCGGGCGATGGGCGTCGCGCATCGTGGACAGGGCTGGTCCACGCGCCCGTACACCTCGAAGGGGTTGTCGACCCACGCCTCCTGCAGGTAGCGCAGCTCCCCGTCGTCCTCGGCGGCCACCACGCGCTCGAGCTGCGCGGGGATCACCGCGGCGAGTCGCTCCCACGCGTCCTCGTCGAGGTCCGTGGCGCGGGCCTCGGGATGGACCCGAGCGCGCCACAGGACCTCGGCCGCCTGGATGTTCCCGACGCCGGCGATCTTCGCCTGGTCGAGGAGCGCCACCTTGATCGCGCGGCGGCCGGCGAGTCGCTCGCGCAGGGCGTCCGCCGAGAGTCGGTCCGCGAGAGCGTCGGGGCCGAGCCCCTCGGCGATCGCCTCGGTCAATCGCTCCGGCGCGATCGGGGTGAACCCGCCGAAGCGGCGCGGATCGACGAACCACACCGTTGTGCCGTCGTCGAGATCGAGGGCCAGCCGGCCGTGGCGGAACGTGCCGGTGCGATCGCCGTGTACGAAGCGCCCGCTCATCCCCAGGTGCGCGAGCACCGCGGCCCCCGGGTCGGTGAACGCCCACCCGAGCCGCTTGCCATGCCGCCGCGGGACCTCGGCCCGCGCCCCGACCAGCGACCGGGCGAGCCGTGCCGGCCCATCGGGCAGCGCGTCCGAGGGGCGGGTCGACAGGTGGGTCCGGATCGCCCCGGGATCGGGCACGCGCACGGCCTCCACGCGGCGCCCCGCCGCCCACCGGGCCAGGGAGCGACGGGCGATCTCGACCTCGGGAAGCTCCGGCATGCGCGCCTCTCCTGCGCTCGCACCGGGGCGGCCGGAGGATCAGGTGGCGAGGACCGCCCAGGCGAGCACCATGCAGCATAGCCAGCCGACGAAGAAGCCGAGGGTGCGCAGCCACGGGATCTTCGCCGCGTAGGCGAAGAAATGCACGACCCGGGCCCCCAGGTAGACCTCGGTGGCGAGGACGGTCAGGCTCGAGTGCACGCCGGCCGCCTGGGCCCCAAGCACGAGCGCCGCGAAGATCACGAGGTTCTCCACCGCGTTGGCGTGCGCCTTGCGCATCCGCTCCGCCCAAGGCGCGAGCGGCTTGGGCTTGTCGGGGTACCCGACGGTCTCGACGAGCCCCCGCATCGCGATCCGGTTCAGCACGTAGGGCAGCCACATCAGCGCAGTGAACACGACGGTCAGGGTCAGCCACGTCAGCTCGGTCGACACGTTCCCTCCTCGCCCGCCCGAGATCGTGGCGGGCAAGCCGGATCCTACCGTACCGGCCTGCATCCCTTCAACGTCCCGACGCACCGGCATACGCTGTACCGGTACAGCTGCTACAGTTCCGCCCCGCCATCCCGGGAGATCGACATGAACCTACGGAGCGACTCCTTCTACCCCTACGCGTACCTCGACGCGCGCCTGGCCTTCGGCAAGCACGACCCGGAGACCCACTTCGCTTTCGCCGGCAACCGCAACCCGCACCTCGCCTGGTCCGACGTGCCCGAGGGCACCGCGTCCTTCGCGCTGATCTGCTACGACCCGGACGTGCCGTCGGTCGGCGACGACGTGAACCAGGAGGGGCACACGGTGGCCCTCGATCTGCCGCGGGTGGACTTCTTCCACTGGGTGGTGGCCAACCTGCCGCCGACCCTGACCCAGATCGCCGAGGGCAGCCACTCCAGCGGGATCACCCCCAAGGGCAAGCCCCTCAGGCCCACCCCCGACGGCGGGCAGCACGGGGTGAATGACTACACGAGCTGGTTCGAGGGCGACCCCGAGATGGGCGGCCTGTACGCCGGCTACGACGGCCCGGCGCCGCCGTGGAACGACGAGCGCGTGCACGGCTACCGGTTCACGGTCTGCGCGCTGGACGCGACGCTCGATCTGCCCGAGCAGTTCACCGGGCACGACCTCATCGCCGCCATGGGCCCCCATGTACTGGACCGTGCCGAGCTGATCGCTCTATACGCGATCAATCCGGACGCCAAGCGGTAATCCCTTCCGGTAAGCGGCGCCCTGCGGAGGGCGGCATGCGGATCGGAACGGTAGCGTGGCTCGGAGTCGTGGCGTGCAGCGCCCCCCCACCGGCGGTGCGCGCGCCCGAGGACATCGGCGCGCGGACCCTGGCGTCCACCGACGTCACCATCGCGGGCCAGCCGGACGCGGTCGCCTTCGACGGGCCCACCCTGTTGATCGGACGCGGGAACCACGCGGTCCAGGTCTACGAGCGGAACCTGCGCACCGGCGCGCTGGAGCTCGCACAGACCCTGACGTCGCCCGACGCGGGCGTGTACTTCGGCGGCAGCGTGGCGGTGTCCGGGGACTGGCTCGCGGTCGGGGCGACCGGCTACACGAACGGCAGCCTCGCTCACGCGGGCGCGGTCTACTTGTACCACCGCGACCCGGGGGCGGACTGCGGCGGCCCGTGGTGCAGCGTCGGCTCGCCCCTGACCTACCCCGAGGCGAACGCGCTGTTCGGCTACTCGCTGTCCCTGCAGGGCGACCAGCTCCTGGTGGGCGCGCGGGGCGCCGGGGGAGACGGCAGGGCGCAGGTGTTCGACCGCGACCCCACTGGCACTGCGTGTGGCGGGGAACCCTTCTGCCTGTCCGCCACCTTGGTGCCAACCCAGTCCTCGTCGTGGTTCGGCTGGTCGGTGAGCATCGACGGGGACCGCGCCGCGGTGGGCGCCTACTCGGAAGGCGCCGCCTACGTCTACGACCGCCAGGGCGACGGCACCTGGACCGGCCAGCGCGTCGTGGGCACCGGCGCCGACGCCGGGTCCGGCTTCGGCGTGGTCGCCCTCGAGGGAGACACCCTGGCCGTGGGCTCGCCGCTGTGCGGTAACCACGGCGCCGTGTTCCTCTTCGGGCCGGGGGGATGCGGGAGCGACTGGTGCCCGATCGATCGCGTCGACGACCCGGACAGCGCTGGTGGAGATGCCTTCGGGTTCCAGGTCGACCTCGACCAGGGCACCGTGTTTGCCTCGGCCGACGGGGCCGGTAGCCAGCACCAGGGCAAGGCCTACGCCCTCGAGCCGGTCCAGGGCACCTGGCAGCCCATCGGCACCTTCCAGGCGGAGACGCCCACCGCCGACGCCTACTACGGCCGCTCGGTCGCCATGGCCCACCAGGAGGTCGCGGTGGGGTCCGCCGGCGGGGTGACCGTGCACACCTTCGAGCCCAAGGGGCCCGGCGCCTTCGTCGACTACGGCACCGACGTCGACGCGGTGGACGACACCCTGAACGACCGCCCCTCCCCGGCCATCAGCACCGGGATCCACAGCGGGTTCGGGGACGTGATCGGCGACACCTCGCGCCTGCTCGTGGACTCGGGCGAGTGCGGCCAGATCGTGTTCGGGTTCGACCTCGGACCGGCCGACTGGAACGACGCGATCGTCGTGTACCTCGACGTCGGTCCGGGCGGATTCTCGAACCTCGTGTCGCTCACCGACCAGGGGGATGGGCTGCGCAAGGCGATCAGCGGCGCGAGCGGCACCGACGAGGCCCCGCTCGACTTCTCGAACGGGTTCACCGCCGACTACGCCATCGCCCTGGACAAGGACTTCGGCGGCGTGTGGCGGCTCACCGCCGACGGGTCCTTCCCCTACCTGGACGGGGCGCTCACCACGCTCGCTCCGTGGACCGCCGGCGCCGGAACGGTCGAGGTGGGCCTGGACATGAGCCAGGTGGGCCTGTCGCCAGGCGACAGGTTCGGCTACCTCGCGACCTACATCAGCGAGACGGCCTACCGCTCGAACGAGCTCCACGGCGTGGACGCGGACGAGGTGACCGGCAATCCCGGCGTCGCCTCGGTGACCCTCGGGGACGGCCAGTACCTGTCCTTCCAGACGGTCTCCCCTGCCTTCACCTGGGCCGCGGCCGACACGGCGTCGGTCGACGAAGGGGCCCAGGTCGACGTCCCGGTCCTCGACAACGACGACGATCCAGCCGGCGTCGACACCGGCTCCGTCACCCTCGTCGACGCGCCCGCCCACGGCACCGCCGAGGTCCAGTCGTCCGGCGCGATCCGGTACACCCACGACGGCTCGGAGACCCCCTCGGATCGGTTCACCTACGAGGTGTCCGACAACTGCGGCGGCGTGTCCGACCCGACCCCGGTCACGATCACCGTGAACCCGGTCAACGACCCGCCGGTGGTCACCCTGCCCACCGATCCGGGGACCGTGACCGAGGACGAGAGCGCCTCGCTCGGCCCGTTCTCGGTCAGCGACGTCGACCTCGGCAGCGCGGACATGACCCTCGCCCTCGCCTCGGTGAACGGCACGATCACCCTGGCGACGACGGACAACCTGACCATCGAGAGCGGCGCCGACGGCTCCGCGGCGATCACGATCCGGGGCGCCCTGGCCGACGTGAACGCGGCGATCGCGTCCATCGACTTCCTCGGCGACCCGAACTTCGCGGGGACCGCCCAGATCGCCCTGGTCGCCAGCGACGGAAGCGGCGGGCTCACCACCGAGACCCTGGACCTGTCGGTCGCCGCAGTCAACGACGCGCCGGTCATCGACGTGTACCGGACGGTGACCGTGGACGAGGGCGGAACGGCCACGATCACCGATCAGGAGCTCTCGGGCTCGGACGCGGACGACGACGCGCACGCCCTGTCCTTCCACCTGGTCACCCCACCCGAGCACGGCACGCTCATGCTCGTCGGCACCCCCCTGGTGGCGGACGACACCTTCACCCTCCTCGACCTCACCGAGTCGAACCTCGAGTACGACCACGACGGCTCGCAGACGACGACCGACGGGTTCGCGGTGACGCTGCAGGATGGACACGGAGGCGTCTCCGACGTCGCGAACGTACAGATCGAGATCACTCCGGTGAACGCCCCGCCCGCAGCCGGCGACGACGCCTACGACGTGGACGAGGACGGGATGCTCACGGTGACCGCGGGCGACGGTGTGCTCGCGAACGACACCGACGCCGATGGCGACGCGGTCACCGCCACCCTGGGTGACGATGTCCAGCACGGCACCCTGGACCTGCAATCCAACGGCTCGTTCACCTACACACCGGCGGCCGACTTCAACGGGACCGACCGCTTCACCTACACGGCCTCGGACGGGACCGCGAGCAGCGACCCGGCGACGGTCACGATCACCGTGAACCCGGTGAACGACGCCCCCGTGGCGATCGACGACGCCTACGAGGTGGCGCACGACACGGAGCTCGTCGTGCCGGCGAACACCGGGGTGCTCGCGAACGACACCGACGTCGACGGCGATGCCCTGACGGTCACGGTGGTCACCGAGCCGGCGCACGGCACCCTGGACCTGAGCGCGGACGGAGCGCTCAGCTACGACCCCGACGCCGGCTACGCCGGGAGCGACACGTTCACCTACGCGGCCTTCGACGCCACGGCGACCTCCCCCGCGGCCACGGTGACCCTGACCATCGCCGAAGGCGACACCGGGGACACCGGCGACACGGGGGCCACGGACACCGGAGACACCGGAGACACCGGTGCGCGCGACACCGGCACCGCGGGCAGCGGATGCGGGTGCAACACCTCGCCGCGACCCGGGGCGTGGGTGTGGGTCCTGCCCGCCCTCGCGCTGATCCGGCGGCGCCGCCGGGCGCTCGGGGCGCGGTGAGGGACGGCTCTCAGCCGAGGGCCGCCACGATCCGCTCGGTGACCGCGTCGGGGCTGCCGACGCCGTCGACCCGCTTCAGCAGGCCCTGGCCCTCGTAGTAGGGGACCAGCGGGGCGGTCTGGTCGTGGTAGGCGCGCAGGCGCTGGACGACCGCCTGCTCGGTGTCGTCCTTGCGCTGGACGACCCGCCCGGCGACCTCGGCCGGCGGCGGATCGAACTCGACGTGGTAGATGGTGCCGGTCTCCGGGTCGCTGCGGCGGCCGGTGATCCGGCGCACGATGCGCTCGTCGGGGACCTCGAGCAGCAGCACCGCGTCGAGGTCCACCTCGTCGGCGGAGAGCGCCTCGTCCAGCGCCTCGGCCTGGGGCACGGTGCGGGGGAAGCCGTCGAGGAGGAACCCCTTCTTCGCGTCGTCCTGGGCGATCCGCTCGCGGACCAGCCCGATGATCACGTCGTCCGGCACGAGCTTGCCGGCCTTCATGAAGCCGTCGGCCTGCTGGCCGAGGGGCGTGCCCGCCTTGACCGCGGCGCGCAGCATGTCGCCGGTGGAGATGTGCGGGATGCCGAAACGCTCGACGATCCGCGCCGCCTGAGTACCCTTTCCCGCGCCCGGGGGGCCGATGAAGATGATCCGCATGGATAGCCTCCTTCCAGGCCGCACCGCGTATCCCGCCCGTGCGCCCCGCGCCTTCGTGCCACCGACTGCCGTCACTCGCCACGTTTCGTCGCGTTGCACGATCTCCTCTTGAAGCCCGGCCCCCGGGTGGCGATACAGGGGGTCCGTCGGAGGGCCCATGGACAAGATCGAGCACATCCCACTCCCCCCGGTCCTCCCGGCCCTCGCCGAGGACCTCGACCCGTGTCCGCGCCGCCCGCGCCGCGACGGCCTGTCGTGGATCACGCGAATGCCGTCCCCCGAACACGTCGAGCCCGCCGGGGACGACCCCGCCCCGTGAGCGGACACCCGACCGGGCTGCCCCTCGGCACGGGCGCGGAGGTCTGCGGCGGCTTCGCGTGGCGCGACCCGGAGGGCCCGTGTCGCTTCGCCGGGAGCGGCAGCTCTGCGGGGCCCGCCGTGGTGCCCGACCAGGTGGCGTGTGCCTTCTTCGAGCCCCCGCCCAGCTGTGATCCGTGCGGGGCCTGCTGCCGCGAGGCCTTCGACACGGTGCCGGTCACCGAGGCGGACGCGGCTCGGCTGCGACCGGCCCACGCCGATCTCCTTCGGGCGCACGACGACGGGTGGCGAGACCTCGCGCGCGTGCCCTCGACCCTGGGCCGCGGCACCCGATGCGCCGCCCTGCGCGGCGACGGGTCGCCCGCCGGGCCGTACCGGTGCGTGGTGTACGCGCTCCGACCCTCCAACTGCCGCGATCTCGCGCCCGGATCGGAGGCGTGCCTGACCGCCCGTCGCCGGGTCGGAATCACACCGTATGCCCCGGGTCAAGCGCCCGATGGCCCCCTGTCCGTCGAATGACGGTGCAGCGGAAGGTGGCGTCGCCCAAACATCCGCGCCGAGCCGGTGTTACCGTCCCCTCCACGTAGCCAGCGGAGCCAGCGGTACGATGTCCACTCCTCCCCCGGGTGTGCGGGTCTCGGTGCAGGGACTCGCGCGGCGCTTTGGTCCGCGCTGGATCCTCAAGCGACTCGATCTGGAGATCGCACCGGGCGAAGCCCTGATGATCACGGGGGCCAACGGCTCCGGAAAGACGACGCTCCTGCGCGTCCTCTCGACGGCGCTCAAGGCCCACGAGGGTGCGCTCACCCTCGACGGGCAGGATCTGTGGCAGCGACGGCGGGCCCTGCGACCCGACATCGGGTTCCTCTCCCACGCGACCCGCCTGTACGAAGACATGTCCGCCCGCGACAACCTCCGCGTGTGGTCGCGGCTCGGCGGCTACCCCCAGGACGTCGACGAGCTCCTGCGACGGGTCAGCCTGCCCGTCGAGCGGCGCTCTCCGGTGCGCACCTTCTCGGCCGGCATGCGTCGGCGCCTGGCGCTGGCCATCGCCCTGCTCAAACAGCCCCGCCTGATGCTGCTCGACGAGCCCTTCAGCGCGCTGGACACGGCCGGCCGGGCGCTCGTCGGCGAGGTCCTCACCGAGCTCCGAGAGCGCGGCACCACGCTGATCCTCGCCTCGCACCTCGCGGGCGAGGCGGGCCCCTTCTGCACCGGCGCGGTGCATCTCGACTCCGGGCGGATCCGCTGGCGCGGGACTCCGGACGAGGCGATGGTTTGGGGGGCACGCGCATGAACACCCCCCGCCAGATCGGCGGCGTCGTCCTCAAGGACATGCTCGTGGAGCTCCGCTCCCCGGTGCGCGTGTCCGGCCTGTTCTTCTACGCCTTCGCGCTGCTGCTGATGGTCGCCTTCGCGTCCAACACCACCGACATCATGCGCAAGCAGGCCGGCGGCATCCTGTGGATCGGCATGCTGCTCGCGTCCACCCGCTCCTTCGACCAGTCCTTCGGGGCGGAGCTGGAGGAGGGCGCCCTCGAGGGGCTGGTGCTGTGGCCCGTGAGCCCCATCGCCCTGTACTACGGCAAGGCGCTCGCGAACGCGGCGATCCTCGCGGTGGTCGCGACGGGCCTGCTGCCGCTGGTCGTCGCGCTGTACGACGTGACCATCCGCGGCGACATGGTCCTGCTCGCCCTCACGCTGGCGCTCGGCGCCGGGGCTCTGGCCGCGCCCGGCACCCTGCTCGCCGCGATCACCGGCCAGGCGCGGGGCGCGAGCGTATTGCTCCCCCTGCTCCTCTTCCCCACCGTGGTCCCAGCGGTACTCGCCGCGTCGCGCGCGACCACGCTGGTTATAGAAGGGGATCCGATGGGCCAGTCTCCGGCCTGGCTCTGGGTGCTCGGCTCCCTGAACCTGCTCCACTGGACGGTCGGCGGCCTGTTGTTCCGGTGGGTCGTGGAGGACGGATGAAACTCGCCTGGGAAGACCCGATCGGTGGCGTCGGCCTCGTGCTGCTGCTCGTCGGCGAGTACATGGGCCTGTTCGCCACGCCCAACGAGCAGATGATGGGGGACGTGGTGCGCATCCTCTACGTGCACGTGCCGGCGGCCTGGGTGAGCCTGCTCGCCTTCTCCGCCGCCTTCATCGGCGCCGCCGGGTACCTGTTCAGCGGCCGCAAGGTCTTCGACTCGGTGCTCGAGGCCTCCGCGGAGGTCGGGGTGGTGTTGGGCGTGCTGCTCATGATCACCGGCGCCCTGTTCGCGCGGCCCACCTGGGGCGTCTACTGGACCTGGGACGCGCGGCTCACGAGCACCGCGATCATGGTGCTCACCTTCTTCGGCGTGCTCGTGCTGCGCAGCCTCGTCGAGGACCCGGACCGCCGGGCCACCTGGTCCGCGGTGGTGAGCATCTTCGCCGCGATCAACGTCCCGATCACCTACTACTCGGTCGACTGGTGGCGCTCGATCCACCAGATGCAGAGCTCGGCGGAGACCATCAGCAAGCCCATCCACAACGTGCTGATGCTCAACGCGCTCGCGCTGGTGCTCGTCACCGCGTGGCTCGTGGTGAAGCGCTGGCGCCTGGCTCGGCTGCACGCGCTCGCCGAGGAGCCCGAGCCCCTGTCCGACATGGGCGAGGAGGTCGCATGACCACGATGTTCGCCGCAAACGGCTACGTGACAGGCGGCTGGAGCTACGTCTGGGTCGCCTACGGCGTGACCTGGGTATTCCTCGCCGGTTACACCCTGTCCTTGTACCTGCGCTGGCGGGACCGGCGCGAGGAGGGACCGTGAACGAACGATGGTTCGGCCCAATCGTGGCCCTGGTCGCCATGGCCCTTGCGGGCGGCGCCCTGTGGTTCGTGTCGTCCGGCATGGGTGGCCTCTCCAAGGACCTCGTCTACTATTGGTCGCCCACGGAGCTCGTGCAGGCGGGCAACAAGGCCTACGCCGCCACCGTCCGCCTGGGCGGGCAGGTCGAGCCCGGCTCGGTCAAGTGGGACGACAAGTCCCAGAAACTCGACTTCCGGATGACCGACGGCACCACGACCGTGTCGGTCTCGGCCTCGGGCGCGCCGCCGCAGATGTTCCGCGAGGGCATCGGCGTGGTCGTCGAGGGTGACTATGAGAAGGACGGCGTGTTCCACACCGACCGCGTGATGGTCAAGCACTCCAACGAGTACCGGGCCCCCACCGACGGGGAGGGCAAGCACCCGCCCGCCGAGGTCTACAAGACCCTGATCGTCGGAGAATCGTCGTGATCTCCAACCTCGGCCGCCTGCTCGTGATGGCGGCCCTGCTCTTCGCGGCCTTCGGGGCTCCCGTGGCCTTCTCGGCCGGCCTGCGTCACAGCAAGCGCGGCCTGGAGCTGGCGCGGCGGGCCGTCTACGGGTTCAGCGGGGCGATGATCCTCGCCAACGTGCTGATGGTCTACGCCCTGTTCACGAACGAGTTCTCGGTCGGCTACGTCGCCGAGGTCGGGTCCCGGGCCACGCCGACCTACTTCAAGCTCCCCTCCCTGTGGGCGTCCCTGAACGGCTCGATCCTGTTCTGGGGCGCGATCCTGGGCGCGTACACCGCGGCCTTCGCACGCCTGCACAAGGGCCGGCACCGCGAGTACATGCCCTGGGCGCTCGGCGTGCTGCTGGCGATCAGCGTGTTCTTCTCGCTGCTCGTCGCCTCCATCGCCGACCCGTTCCACCCGATGAACCCGGTGCCCGCGGACGGTCCCGGCCCCAACCCGCTGCTCCAGAACCACTGGCTGATGGCCTTCCACCCGCCGGCCCTCTACCTCGGCTACGTCGGCATGGCCGTGCCCTTCGCCATGGCGTGCGCGGCGCTCCTCGCGGGGCGGCTCGAGCCTGGGTGGATGTCGCCGATGCGCCGGTGGATGGTCGTGCCCTGGGCCTTCCTCTCCGTCGGCATCGCCATGGGCGGCTGGTGGTCCTACGCGGTGCTCGGCTGGGGCGGCTACTGGGCCTGGGACCCGGTCGAGAACG
>Ga0114931_10011079_pt1 | contig 10687 bp, 14 predicted proteins | sample 2SBtaG_FD_89579 | JGI IMG/M metagenome (GOLD analysis project Ga0114931, IMG submission 89579) | Deep subsurface microbial communities from Kolumbo volcano to uncover new lineages of life (NeLLi) - 2SBTROV14_V59a metaG | ecosystem: Environmental > Aquatic > Marine > Volcanic | place: Kolumbo...
ATCACCGTACCAATCCCAATTACTGCGTTCCGTTATGACGTCCGGGCGAAATAAACCGACCAAACCGCTGGTGTGACTTTTTACTTCAAAAAAGTAGCCCGCCATTGAGGTGCGCAGTTTCATTTCCATCCGGCCGATGGTCATGCCCAGTTTGCGTGCCTCGTAGGTGGCTTCGAACGGCTGGATGGGAAACGGTGACGCGTGGGCTGGCAGTGCCGAACAGCACATCAACAACAGCACGAATTTGATCACTATAGTTGTTCCGAATAGACAATGGGCAGCGGTTGATCGTCCAAAAATGCCGCGTGTTGTTGGACACGTATTCGGTTTTGCGCAAACCACTGCAGGCATTTCGGATAAAGTTTATGCTCTTGGATTAAGACACGGTTTGCCAGTGTTTGTTCATCGTCGCAAGGCAAAACGTTTAGTTTGACCTGGGCGATGATCGGTCCGGCATCGACCGCCGGAATCACCATATGCACACTGGCACCGTGTTCGCCGACACCCGCCTCGATGGCGCGGCGATGGGTGTGCAAACCGGGAAACGCGGGTAACAGGGCTGGGTGGATATTGATCAGACGCTCCCGGTAATGGTCGACAAATTGCGCACTGAGGATTTTCATAAAGCCGGCTAAAACCACCAGGCGAGGCACCACGGTATCGATGATATTTTGCGCTTGTTGCTCGAATTCCTTTGCGGGTGCATGGATGACCTGGGTGGGCACACCAGCATTGCGCGCATACTTCAATCCAGCCGCATCGCTGCTGTTGCTGATAACCATTTTGACATCGGCATCCAGTGTTTTGTCCGCGATGGCCTGAAGGATCGCGCAAAGGTTGCTGCCGCGACCGGAAATCATCACGACCAGAGGTATGTTCAATCCACCACGACCTTGGTGTTGTCTCCGGCAGTGATCTCGCCAATCGCCCACCCAGGCATGCCTTGTTTATTAAAATAACTCAAACATGCCTGAACCGATTCGTTTGGAAGAATCAACGCCATACCGATGCCGCAATTAAATGTGCGAAACATGTCAGGTCGCTCAATAGCGCCCTGTTTTTCAAGCCAGTCAAATATCGCCGGAAAAGGCCAGCTTGCACAATGGATGTAGGCTTGACAGCCTTTTGGCAGCACTCTGGGAATATTGTCAAGTAGACCGCCACCGGTAATATGGGCCATCGCATGAATAGTATATCGACTCACATAGTCCAAAATCGGCTGTACATAAATTTGCGTTGGCCTCAGCAGCCAATCCTTCATGGAGCGATCTTCCAATAGTTCCTCTGGGCGACACTTTTGCCGTTTAACCACCTCGCGTATAAGTGAATAGCCGTTGGCATGGGGTCCGCTGGATGCGAGTCCGACAATCGTATCGCCCACTTGTACGCGGCAACCGTCGATGATGGCTGATTTTTCCACGATACCGACACAAAATCCCGCCAAATCATAGTCAGCCTGTTCATAAAAACCGGGCATCTCCGCCGTTTCGCCGCCAATCAGAGCACAGCCCGCCTGACGACAGCCTTCCGCAATACCGCCTATAACATCCTTCGCCATTTGGACATCCAGCTTGCCGGTGGCATAATAATCAAGAAAAAATAGTGGCTTAGCACCTAAAACTACTATATCGTTAGCGCACATGGCTACCAGGTCGATGCCAATGCCGGCGTGATCTCGCCACTGCTGGGCCAGTTTGAGTTTGGTTCCGACGCCGTCTGTACCGGATACCAGGACAGGTTCACGGTAACCGGTAGGTAGCTGAAACAAGCCTCCAAAGCCACCCAATCCTTGCAATACGCCGTCTTGCCTGGTTGAGGCGGCCAGTGGCTTAATCGCCTGAATGAGTTTTTCCCCGGCGTCGATATCGACACCGGCTTCACGGTAGCTTAATGGTTTCTGGTCTTTATGCAATGGGATCTCCGAAACGTTGTCTATTTACAATGGGATGGCCACTTGGCAAACTTAGGGTCCCTAGCGCGTATTTTAAGGTGAGCTTGGATGGAAGTTAAACAGTTATCTTTCGTTGTCTTGTTGGCATTGTTCGTCAGCCAAGGCGCCAGCGCCCTGGATCTTCGAAAACTCTACGAATTCAGTGTGCCGGTAAGGGATCAAGGCACCGAAGAACGCAGCCGGGGCTTTAATGAAGCGTTTCGACATGTATTGGTCGCGCTAACAGGCAATCGCAATATTGTGTTAAAAGAAACCCTCTTGCCTTTGATTCAAAATCCTGATCGATTCGTCAAGCAGTTTCGCTATCAAAGTGCTCCCGCAAAAGCTGTTACCGAAAATTTACCCCCGCAAGGCGATGCCGTCCCTCCCCAGCCGGGTGCGCCGCCTGCAGCGACTGAGACCGATGCGCAACTGCCCACCACCTTGCTTCTGTGGGTGCAATTTGATGAAAATGCCGTTCGATCTGCTTTAAATAGTGTTAACGAGTGTGTTTGGGCGCGGCGCCAAGAAGTCCTGATTTGGCTGGTGGTGGAGCAAAACGGGCAGCGATCTCTGGTATCGGTGGAGTCCGAGGACGAATTTCGCGTATTGCTTAATGAAAGCAGTGACAGGCGTGGATTGCCCTTACTGTTCCCGTTGTATGACCTGGAGGATCAAATGCAGTTAAAGATGGCGGATTTGTGGGGTAATTTTGCGGGACCCATATTGGCAACATCCAGGCGTTACCGCACTGACGCCATCGTGGTGGGACGGGTTTCGCTGCGATTTGGCAATAGCTGGGAGGGGCGCTGGAGTTTGTACGAGAACAACAATGTGGATCACTGGAATTCCATGGGGGGGTCGTTGGCGGAATCGCTGGCCGGGGGTATCGATGGCGCGGCGGACACCCTGGCCAGTCGCTATCATGAACGCTTCCCATGCGGCGATACATCCGGCGATTCCGTATTGTTGACCGTTACCAAGGTTAAGGATATGCGGCAATTCATCAATGCACAAAAGTATCTCGAGTCCCTGCAATCGGTGGAGTCACTCAGCGTGGAATCCATTAGTGCCGATCGCGTGCAATTCAGCATTTCCCTTCGAGGCACTGCTGAAGATTTGACACGCAGTATCGGTCGCGACGCCAAAATGGTACCGGTGAATACCGGCAGTGATGAGTTGGAGTTTCGACTGTTACCGTGAATTGGAGCAATCTTCCCAATCTGATCACCCTTGCCCGTTTTATTCTAGTTGCGCCGGTTGTCTATTTTCAGGCACAGCAAATGTATTTTGCTGCCTTGGTAATGTTTTTTATTGCCGGATTTTCAGATGCTTTGGATGGTTTTCTCGCTAAGCGTTATCATTGGTCGTCGAGACTCGGTGCTATTATGGACCCGCTGGCAGACAAATTACTGTTGGTTTGCGTCAGCCTGGTTTTGACCGCGCAGGGCCATATACCGTTGTGGTTGCTATTGATGATGATTTCCCGAGATGTGATTATCGTCAGCGGTGCGGTGGCCTACCAATTGACAATCGGTAGTGTGCCAATGGAACCCAGTTTGTCCAGCAAATGCAACACGTTTATGCAGTTGGCATTGCTTATTAGCGTGCTTTTTGCGTTGGCGTTTTGGCCTCAATTAATGCCATATACCGAAATTATTCAATATTTGGTCGTGGCTACCGTGCTATACAGCGGACTTGAATACATGTTTGTATGGAGCCGTAGGGCCAAACAACATTTGAGTTCTCGCCGGTGAACACTGATGCTCGTACCGTGTTTTACGCGGCAATCTTATTGGCCACCTTTGTTTTACTGTATCTTTTGGCACCTGTGCTTACCCCGTTTATGATTGCGGCGATCCTATCTTATATGACGGATCCGCTGGTTGACCGACTGGAAAAGAAAATCTCCCGTAGTTGGGCGGTCAGCCTGGTATTTATCAGCTTATTTACTTTTTTAACTGTCATTTTACTACTGGTCATACCATTGCTAGAGGAGCAAATTGCATCATTAGTTTCATCCGCACCAGCGATGATTGAACGATTTCAAGCATTGGTGACACCTTGGTTGCAGCAACAATTTGGTATCGCCGACCCAGTAAAAGAAGGGTTCGATCAATTAAAACAGTTGGTTGTTACGCATTGGCAACAAACCGGAAGTATCATCGCGGGCTTGTTGTCTTCTTTTTCCAATTCAGGTATATGGTTGGTGGCCTGGTTTGGAAATCTGATATTGGTACCGGTTGTAACATTTTATTTGTTACGGGATTGGGATGTTATCCTCAACCGGCTGCGCGAACTGCTGCCTCGCCACCTGGAACCGGGTATGACGCAATTAGTGAAAGAAGCCGACCAGGTTCTAGGGGCGTTTTTACGTGGTCAACTGTTGGTGATGTTGTCGCTTAGTCTTATATACGGTATTGGTCTTTGGCTGGTTGACGTTAATTTCGGCGTCCTGATCGGTGTCGTTTCCGGGTTATTAAGTTTTGTGCCGTATTTGGGGCTCATTCTAGGATTTGCCGTTGCCAGCCTGGCAGCTTTAATTCAACATCAGGATATGACACATATCATTTTTGTGGCTGTGGTGTTTGGTTTCGCGCAACTCGTGGAAAGCCTTTGGTTGACACCGTTATTGGTCGGAGATCGCATAGGATTGCATCCGGTAGCGGTGCTTTTCGCGGTACTTACGGGCGGACAATTATTCGGTTTTTTCGGCATATTACTGGCTTTACCGGTGGCCGCCGTGGTGATGGTATTGATTCGATTTGCCCATGAAAGGTATCTGGCCAGTCGTTTATATTCCAGTGGAAACGAGGACAAACCGTAGATGGAGGTGCGCCAGATACCACTGCAACTGTATTTGCCCAAACATTGCCGACTTGATAACTTTATCAGTTTGCATAATCAAACGATGTTCACCCAGTTGCAGCATTGGTTAAGCAAGCCGCAAACCGTCAATACCGCGCTTTATTTATGGGGGGGGGCGGGTGTCGGAAAATCCCACTTGCTGGCCGCATCCTGCCATTGGGCAAGCGGGCATGGATTGACTTGCGGGTATGTATCACTGCGAGAGGTGAGACACTACGGTCCTGACCTGGTCGCGGATTTTCATTCCCTGGCATGTGTTGCGCTGGATGACATACAACAGGTTGCCGGGGATCCGGCTTGGGAATTGGCGCTATTTTCCCTGTTGAACAGCATGATGGAAAACGAATGTAAACTCATCATCGCCGCGACGCAACCACCCAGGGGGTTGGCCTGGCAGTTGAACGATCTCCAGTCACGCCTGTCCGCGTCGACAGTATTTCATGTGCAACCCCTTGACGATGACGGCAAACGATTGGCCTTGCAGCAATACGCGCACGATCGCGATATGCCGTTATCCGACGAGGTTATCAGCTATCTATTTCGCCATTACTGCCGCGATATGCACACACTCAACAGCGTGCTGGAAAAGCTGGATATGGCCTCGCTAAGTGAGGGACGGCGCATTACTGTACCATTCGTTAAATCAGTGTTAGGCGAGCAAAAAGCTTGAGTTCCATGGCTTTACGGTACGAATACCTAACACTACGCACAGCGAAAAACAGCAGGCTTATGATCTCAGTAGAGCATGTCTTGCAACTCGGGATCCGAGCGTTTTGCACAATTCTTTTTCTTCCACGGTTAACGGTTTATCGCTGCCGGCACCAGCCCAGTGGCTGACACCATAGGGAGTGCAGCCACTACGGGTATGCATCAAAGTTTGTTCACTGTAAGGAATTCCGACAATGACCATGCCGTGGTGCAGCAGGGGAAGCATCATGGACAGTAATGTGGACTCCTGGCCGCCGTGCAGGCTGGATGTTGAGGTAAATAAACCGGCTGGTTTATCGATGAGCGATCCTTCCAACCATAGCGCGGATGTCGAATCGAGAAAATACTTTAACGGTGCGGCGATATTGCCGAAACGCGTCGGCGATCCAATAATCAATCCCGCGCAGTTTCGAAGGTCTTGTAAGTTTGCGTACGGAACACCATGGTCAGGAATTTCATTTTCAGTCGCTTCGCATAACGTGGATACCTTCGGTACTGTTCGAATTTTCGCCTCCATGGGCCGACATTCATCCACACCCAAAGCAATATAGTCAGCCATTTCGGCGACCGCTCCATGCTGACTGTAATACAACACTAAAACATAACTCACACCGGCACCCTCTGGACACACCCAATGATATCGATTCTAACCGCATTTTCCTTGACAGACCATTGGGCCGATGATAGTTTTGCCAGCAAAGGCATGGGGATGCAAGGGCTTATTTAAAGGCTTGGCCTCCTCAGGCGATGTAAGGCGGAATGTTCGCATGTGTTATTCCCCAAAATTTTAAACACTGCAAACGGAGCAACTTTCATGACAGCACCCACTATTTTCCGCTATGCTTATCTTTTCTACTTATCAGCTCTCCTAACCGCATGCGCCGGCTCACCGCCCACCCAGGAAATGAGTGATGCCAGGCAAGCCGTCAAACAAGCACAAGATTCAGGCGCCGGTTCCGTGGCGCCCAAACTGCTCCAATCCGCCGAAAAACAATTAAAAATGGCGGAGGGAAGCATTGCTGACAAATCCTATAAACGGGCGCGAATGGCGGCTGAAACCGCTAAAAACGAAGCCACTTTGGCGCGAAAGGCTGCCATGGCGTTTAAAAATGCCGAGATGGCGATGAAAAACGCGGCTGCCGTAAAAAATAATTGGCGCGACACCCGAAAAATACTGGATAAGGCCAAAAAGGCCGCCGCCAAAGGTGAAGGGGCTAAAGCTGTTAAATTGGCCAATCAGGCTCAAGTACAGGCTGAAAATGCAGTCAACCAGTATTATCTTGAAAATGCCGCTTTTATTGTTCAATCGTTGCGAGACAGAGGCCGGTTATCCCATTCTCAGCAGGCAGGTATCAGCGCGGTACAAAAAGCATTATCCAAGAAAAACGGCAGAAAAGCCTATGAAATGGCCAGTAAACTATAGTATTCAGTAAATAGCAGGGCAGAGCGGTCCGTTAGTCTCTAGTGTAGTGTCTCCTATAAAACGCACATTGTGACGAGATAGACTTGATGGTTGCCTAAAAAAATCTATCTCGCCCTCCGGGAAGCCGCTCAAGGTGCGATTGCTGCGTTCCAGACCTTGGAAAGGTTGCACTCGCACCTTGAGTGGCTTTCTAAATGCACGTTTTATGGGAGACACTACACTAGCGGACCGTTTTGGCGTATTAGGGTAGTAAAAAAAATGAAAAAGCTGGAAAAAATATTCGAATCCTTTCTTTGGAACAGCCGTTTGGTGGTGTTGTTCGCAGTATTGGCAAGTCTGACTGTCAGTTTGTGCATGTTCTTTATCGCCACCATAGACGTCTATCAAATGGTTATTCATATTCTTGACTACGCGGATACCCATATGTCGCTTGAGGCACGCAATGCACTGCGCAGCAGTACCATAACCCATGTTGTCGAAGCCGTCGATGGGTATCTGCTGGCGACTGTCATGTTGATCTTTTCACTCGGTCTGTACGAGTTATTTATCAGTAAAATCGATGTCGCAGAATCCCAGGAAACATCCACCAATGTATTGGTCATTCACAGTTTGGATGATTTAAAAAATAGACTGCTTAAAGTCATCATGATGATTTTGGTGGTGAAATTTTTTGAGCACGCGATCAGTATGAATTTTAAAGAACCCTTGGAATTGCTCATCCTGGCTGCCGGTGTGGCTTTATTGGGGCTGGCCATGTATTTAACACACGCCAGCGAAAACTAATGATAGACCTACGTTGCGGCAACGTTTTAGTACTTTATTTACTTACTTACTTACTTACTTACGTGGATTGCTTTTTCCAGTACACATCATCCATACCGGCATGGCTATTGGCAATCCGGGCAAGTACAAAAAAAAGATCGGATAATCGGTTGATAAATTTCATGCAGGCCGATGACACGGTTTCCGTATGGCCCAGTGCGACTACATGGCGTTCAGCGCGTCTGCACACCGTTCGGCAAATATGAGCAAACGAAGCCGCCGTCGTCCCACCCGGTAATATAAATTCATCCAAAGCCTGCAGTGAACTGTTAAGGTCCTCCAAGGTTTGTTCAAGCCACAGAACATGGCTGTCGTCAATAAAGTGGTGTTCAGGCATGCACAATTCAGCGCCGAAATCGAACAGACGGTGCTGGAGCCGAATAAGAAATTTGCCGACATTTTCCGGCAGTTCCTGACTCAGCAGCAAGCCCACATATGCGTTCAATTCATCGATACTGCCGATACACTCGATACGCACACAGGATTTGTCGACCCGTGTACCGTCACCCAGCCCGGTTGTGCCTTTGTCGCCGGTGCGAGTGACTAATTTGGATAGACGTTTTCCCATAAGAAATATTCCTATCTATTTGATTTAGTTAATAAAGTACGCATAAAACCTTATGTCAACCAGGGTCGTCGTGGTGCGTTTAGTCTATACAAGGATTTTACAAAAGGAGTCGCCGGTCAGTGGACGTCCACGTCATGCAAGGGCATTATACGGGTTTTTAACCGAATTCGTGATTATTTCGGTCATAAAGAAAAGGAAAAACTGGCAACGTGACGAGTAACGCACAATCCCTGGACAGGTTCCTGTCGGACGTGGAACGGCGCGCCTATGGGATGGCCATGTTGGCCGTTGGACAACGAGAAGAGGCTTTGGATATAGTGCAAGACGCTATGATGAAATTTGCAAACAGCTATGCGTTAAAGCCGCAAGAGCAATGGCGGCCGTTGTTTTACCGGGTGTTGCAAAACCAGATTCGTGACTGGCAACGCCGAACAATTGTGCGCAGCCGCTGGCGGGTATGGTTGGGAAGCAACCGGCAGGGTGAAGACTTTGATAGCGATCCCGTGCAAAGCCTAGCTGATCCGGCCGGGCGAGACCCGTTATCGCAATTACGTGAAAATGTCGCCATGGAGAAATTACAGGTGGCTTTGGCGAAATTACCGGCGCGTCAACAAGAAGTTTTTTTATTACGGGTTTGGGAAGGGTTGGATGTCGCGCAAACAGCCAAAGCGATGTCCGTTTCACAAGGTAGCGTTAAAACCCATTACTCCAGGGCGGTACACAGTCTTAGAGATCAACTGGAGGGCCATTGGCCATGACAGAGGAACCCGCTGAAAACACGTTTTTGAAGCATAGCAAAAATGTGCTCGATCAATCGCTGGAAAATATGGATACGCTGACAAGCAGCCGATTGGCAGCCGCCCGCCGGCGCGCGGTGGAAGCGGCCGAGTCCAGCAGAGTCCATCACCGGTCATTTTGGTATGTGGCTGTTCCTTCCGGTGCCGCTGCCAGTATTTTGCTGGCCGTGGTGTTACTCGGTCCATGGTCGGGAAACAGTCAGGCGCCAAATGTCTGGGAGGATCTTGAAATTTTAGCCAGCGATGAAAACCTGGAAATGTACGAAAACCTCGAATTTTATTCCTGGCTGGCGGAGCAAGATGATGCCAGTTAGGCCATTGTTATCAGCACTGTTTCTGGTGTTTTATAGCCAGGTTGCATGGGCAGAGGAAACGCCATCCGTGGAATTGTTGGAATTCTTAGGCCAGTGGGAAACCCGTGACGGGGATTGGATCGATCCCACCCAATATATTGAAAATCCTGATTTAGCGCAGATTGACAAAGGGGAATCGCGCGATGAGTAAACCTTTCTTACTGATTCTGGCGCTGTTGTGGTCGGCCGCCGTTTTGGCCGAGCAAGTCCCGCTATGGCATGAACTTGACGCGCAACAGCAAAGCCTGCTTAAACCCCTGGAAGGCAAATGGGACGGCATGCCCAACGAGCGGCGAATGACAATTTTAAAAGGTGTTAAGCGTTGGTCCGGATTATCTGAACGGGAACGCGCAAATGTTCAAGACCGGTTTCAGGCATGGCGGGAACTGCCGCCGGACAAAAAAACATTGATACGAAAGCGTCATCGGAAATTCCTGTCCTTGCCGCCTGCCGCCCAAGCAAGGATAATCCAAAAATTCCGCTGGTTTGGCCGGCAATCGAACACACGAAAACGAGCATTGATCAAGAAATTTCGGTCGCTTTCGCCCGCGCAGAAACGCATGATTTTGCAGCGCCAGCGGTATAGACAATTGCAAAAAAGGTAGTAAACTGGCCAATCCGGCAGGCTGTTGAATAAGGCCATCCCTGCTTGTTTTTTAGTACGCTGTCTTGCGGCGCATGACCGTGAAAGGCGCCAACTTGCGTGGAAAATAGCGGTACTTTAGCCCATAGCCCATAGTCGACATTAAATTCGCGTGGGATATAAACTCACGTGAAAATTTGAGTAAGTGCAGATTAAATATTTCGTTTTGACCATCATTGTTGCCATTGTCGCTCCATTGAACGCCATAGCCGGCGCTTTGGACATTCCTTCGTCAGCATTGATCAACTACGCCTACTACAATGACGGGTCATTTGAAAATCGCGGCATCTTTGATAAGGCATTGAGCGGTGGCGAAAGATTTCATATCGCCGGGGGCTATGCAAACTACGGTTCCGGCGACTCCACTCTTATTACGCGAAGTTTGGCCGTAGGGTTGAGGGGCAAGAGCGGCAAGCCCTTTGCTGTCGGTGGTGAATTGGAATTCTGGGGTAACGACCAAGCCCTGACTACCTACGCCGCCAGGATAAGCATGGATGTTTGGACCTTGCCGTGGCAATTTTCCCTTACTCCCAGTTACAGGCTTATCTCCATCTATGGCCAGGATCTGGCGGCAG
>Ga0114931_10011080_pt1 | contig 10687 bp, 6 predicted proteins | sample 2SBtaG_FD_89579 | JGI IMG/M metagenome (GOLD analysis project Ga0114931, IMG submission 89579) | Deep subsurface microbial communities from Kolumbo volcano to uncover new lineages of life (NeLLi) - 2SBTROV14_V59a metaG | ecosystem: Environmental > Aquatic > Marine > Volcanic | place: Kolumbo...
AGGTAAAATGTTCTTGAGTCATGGTGTGCCTCCTCTGGTTGTGGTTTTTCCAACCTAATTAAACCAGATTATGGGCCACCATGGCTCCTTCAAATGTGCGAAAGATATGATACGTTATCTTTCCTGATTGGAATAGTGCAAGGAATCAGGAATCTCCCTCCACAATCTGTTTCTCTTCCTCTGTCAGGCCGTAGAGCTTGTACACCATCTGGTCAATCTCCCTCTCCAGTACCTTAACCCGCGACTGCTTTTGTGGGTTTTGCAGATAGTCTTCGTCTTTTGTGATGGCAAGGATGCGATCGACCAGGGTGATAAAAGGTTGTTGGTCGATCTTGGAAATTGCCGGAATAATTATTTTACCAATATAGTAATTGTCAAAGTCCATTGTTCTAATAGCTGAACAAAATATAAATTTGTAGGCATACCAACTCGTAAAAGTGCAGTTTAGGATAGATAAAATGTATTTGTAATCATAATCAGCACTTGATAATATCGTGTTCTCAACAGTGTCTACATTTAAGACATTTCCTTCTTGATCATAACAAGACATGATTATAATTCGTGGTGACGGATTTGTTACATGTGCAATTAATCGTTGAGAAATTATTTTCGGCTGTTGCATAAAACTAATCTTTTTTCCGTTTGCCTGAACCACTTTATTAGATAAAAAGCCTTTAGTCCCGCTATATCCATACCTAAATATATTTTTGCCCCCTATGACAGGAAAGTCTCCGGTGTTAGTAAGAAACCTTTGAAGCCCAATGCCTCTCTTTGTACTAGATATACTGTTCAGGTGGACATATTTTGATTTTAAGTTTTTAATAATCTGTAGCTCTTCTTCCGATACATCGCAAAGCCAGGCTTTGTACTTCCTCACTAGCTCGTAGGGAATCTTTGTTGAACGAATGAACTCATTATTTAAAAACTTCTTTGCCAAATAACGTTCAGTGCGTATGGAGTTACCATAGATAAACACAACTTGCTCAAGCTTCACCTTTTCAAATGCCTTTTCAACGTCTACAAGCGATGCAACTCGTCCTGACATCGCTTGGACAAGGCTAAACCACCTCTCCGAAAAAAGCAGTGATTTAGGAACAATAAAAGCGAGAGTGCCATTTTTACTAATTAATCTGTTTTTTGAGAAGTCAATGAAAAGAGCTGCACTGTTTGAATTATTTGTATCCGCGGCCTTTAGCTTAATTTTTTTTAAATCCGCTTTCTCAATGTCTGCACCATATGGAGGATTACCAATCACAATATCAAACCCAATTTTCTTGTGAAACACCTCACTAAAGTAAACCTCAAAAACAAACTCTGTATGTCCGTTGGTTATCTTACTGATAAGCTCGTCAATGCGCTGTTTATTTTTCTGTTTTTTGCTTGGACTGGTTTCATTGAAGTAAGATTGTTTAGCCTGTTCCAATTTTTGCAATAAAGGGGTGTTTAACAGGTCTTTGCTCACACCCATCAACGAATTGGCGCACACTATTTTATAGTCCAGGTTTGGTAATGGTTTTATCTGCTTAATATCTTCCTCATCCACCACCAGCGACAGCCACAACCTCAGTTTGGCAATCTCCACTGCGCCCGGGTCAATGTCCACGCCATAAAGGGATTTTTCGATGCACTCGCGCTTAAAATTGTAAACAGTTCTGTTCATATCTTTGATAAAAAAAGTCAGCACATATCTGGCTTTGACAATTTCGTGCATCATACCCACTGGAAAAGCACCACTTCCAATGGCCGGATCGCAGATTTTGATATTAGCCAGCTTTTCGTCAATCAGTTTGGCGTTTTGGCGGATGCTTTCGGAAAGTTTGTAGGAATAGGTGTAGGTTTCTTTCCCTTTGGCTGTCACGACAGCTTCGTTTTCGCCGACTTGCTCACCGTATTTTATCAGAGTTTCGATGTCTTCTTTTGCTATCTGAGAACTTGACTTATGTTCTTCAGTCAAATCAAACTGACCATCTTTCACTTTATTGCCAAAAGTGTCTAATTGACTCTCGCCAATTTTTTGATATGCAATAGTACCTTTATCTAATTCTGTATAGAGATAGTTGATGAGGCTCTGCTGACACATGTAGTGTACAATTTCACGTGGGGTGTAATAAGTACCTTTAGATTTTCGGTCTTTGACTTCCAGCAGGTTTTCAAAAACCTTTCCCAGCATCTCAGGGTCAACGGCTACTTCTTTTTCCAGAGGCTCGTCTTCTTTAACGGTAAAGTTGTAGCGGTCAAAGATGTCCAGAATACCGTTTCCTGTATCGCCTTCTTTGGTTTTGTCTCGATTGGAAAACAGCTCGTTTGGCAGAAGAATATCGGTATGCACCCAGTCATAGTTGACGATAGGGTCAAAAAGCCCGCCGTTCAGGAAGGGGATTTTGCAGTTGAATCGGCTGTAATAATCGTCATCGTGTCTGCGGTCTATGCGCAAAGCCTCATAAAAAAGCGGTTCTAAAATATCGTTGAAGAAATTGGTGAGTTTGCCATGGGTGCCTTTAAAGAGTTCTCTTAAGAATTGTTTGGAACCCGTTCCCCATTCCGCATCACGCTCAACACCAAACCAGCCCTTTTTCTGAAGAAAATAGAGAAAGACGATTTGCCCTAAGAGTTTTTTGGCAAAGTCAACGGTGTTTACGCCTTTGGCTTCGAAATCCGTTTTGATTTTTGAGTCATGTTCAACAATCTCATCCAATGTTTCTTTTGTCCACAAAAACAGTTCGCGGTATTTTTCAAAGAACTCTTTGGCAACCTTTTCAATATTGAAGGCTTCTTCTAGTTGGGCAAGGGTAGGATTGTGCTCGTCATAGGCAAGGATGGAAACCAGGCGGCTCTGGGCGGTGTGGATCGCTTCGTTGCGGCCAACTAGAAATGACCAGCGCCTGGCAGGGGTAAACTCTTCCTTTACTTTAAGTTTGCCTGTTTCGGTTTCCTCAAAACGGTAGTCCATTTTAACGAGGGAAAACCGCCAGTCCTCTTCTCCCGGAGAAACAAAAGCCACCAGAGCGGCATCTTTCCTTTCTCCGCCACGGCTACCGTTTAAATACCAGGCAACAAAATTACGTTGCATGGTGCGAGCGCGTTCAAGAGACGTTTCTTTTTTCAGTTGTACAATCAGAAGGTCAGTCTGATGCTCGCCATCGTTGTATTTGCCAATGCGTTCTAGAGATGCAACGTATTGTTTGTAGGCATCGGGAATATAATTGCCTCGATAAGTAAATGGAGCATCTTCAATTTGATTGAGAAGATTTTTTAAGAATCCGGCAAATCTGCCCTTTTCAAAGGGTTTTTCAAAAGTTGTTTTAATGATTTCTTGTGCCTGTTGTTTATCCATTTTGCCCACTGGTTAAATACAACGATAAAATCACTTCCCGCTTGCCGAAAGCCCGTGGATTCAGTTCTGCATAGTGCTCTCCTAAAAGGCGTTCTGGAATATGATGGTGTAGTGTAGTCAGCACTTTAAATGGATTCATCAAATCCTGCTTGAGGTCATTTAAGGCTTTGAGTGCTTCTTTAGCCGTTTGTTTAGGCAATCCGCCTTCTTCCAACTGAATCATAACTTGTTTGAGATACAGTTCTTGCTCATCGGTTAACTGCTGCGTGTTCTTCATCGTTATTTTGAGAATTTTAAGCATCTGCATCGCGCTATCACGGCCTCGCCTTTTTGGGGGTTCTGCCATTTCTTCGGTTGTAGCAAAAATAAAAGCCTCCTTGTTTTTATCTAAAAGCTGGTAAAAATCCCCCGGCAGTTTTTCTTTTTCTTCGTCAATCGTACTTTCGAGCAGATTAGCCGCGTCCATAAAATCAAGTTCCTGCGCATCCGAGCTAATGTTGGCCATAAAGAACTTCTGGATATTCGCGCGTCTGAAGTATGTAAGGAGCGAATCTTTATTATTACTGTTGGCTTTTGCCGTGCGGGCTTTCTTTGGCAGGTGTTTGATTTTTTCAAACAGATCTGGGTCGTTATCACGGATATCTTTAATGACCTGCAAATATTTCAGTTCGCTTTCTTCGGTTTCATCCTCGCCTATCAGTGTCTGTTTGGAAATTAAACGATTAAAGAGTTCATGCGAGCCGACCGGTTCCCCGTCGGTGAGTAACGCAGCATCGCCCCCTAATAGGGTTAAAAAGGCATTGATTTTGGCTTCCGCCGTTTCTTTCAGCTTGATTAGGTCGTTGGATTGTTTAGTAGGGAAGAAATTAAAAGTGTAAATCGTATCAAACTCTGTATCGATGCGGTTGACGCGCCCGACTCTCTGCATCATCCGTGTGGGATTCCAGGGAATGTCATAATTTATTACCACATTGGAACGGTGCAGGTTAACGCCCTCGGACAAAACCTCAGTGGAAACCAAAATGCGATAATCGTCTTTAGGATAGCGCACTTTGGCGTCAAAATTGTCAATGACTTTATCACGGGTTGCTTCTCCCGATCCACCGGTAAAGCACAACGCGGTATCGGGAATCTTGTGATTGATGTTTTTAAACAGGTATTCGGCTGTTTCTTTGGATTCGGTAAAAATAATGAGTTTGCTTTGTTTCAGGATTTTCTTGTTTGAAAGTTCATCCAAAAATTCAAGCAGCTTTGGATCTCGTTGAACCTTTTGCCATAGGGATTTGATGGTTTTCAATATCCCGAGATCGCTCTCCAAATCTATGAGAAATTCATCCCTAAAATCTTCACTTGTAAACTTTACGGCTTTGCCTTCATCAATCAGCCCTTGAATGGCTTCGTCATCGTCATCTTCCAGATACTCAAAAATCTTATAGTAGTATTTTTTACTCACATAGACATTGCCATTTTTAAATTCCTTGATAAACATCTCATAAGAAACGATGAATCGATCGATGGATTTCTTAAAAGCGAAAAAGCTGCTTTCAAGCCTTTTGACCAGCAAAATTTTCATGAATTTGCCCAAGTTCCTCTGGGATTGTTCCTCTAACTGATCTATTGAGCCTTTGTAGTACTTCGGCAATAGAGGCGTGTAGCGGGCGTAGGTGAATTTTTTAGAAATCAATTCGATGGTTTTATTGAAGATTCTATCTTCTTCGTCACTGAGCTGATAAAAGAGCGGCTGAGGATTTTCAATATCAGGAAACTTCAGGTTTTGTTTTTTCAAATCATCGGCAAAGTATTTGGTGATTTCAGTTCTGGTGCGGCGTACCATCAAATATTTCAGCACTTTTTCCCGGATTTCTTTGGCGTTCTCTTTGACTGTTTTGATATATTCGGAATAATCCCGTTGTCTGTCCAGATTCTTTAATTTCTTTTCCAATCTATTAAAGAAAGTTTCAAGGTCGGGCAGATTGGGAATGGTACTTTTCCTCGATTTTTGAAACAACTTTATCTGGCTCAAAATGTCCTTTGGGTAATTGTTATAAGGGGTGGCTGTTACCAAAATCACTCTTTTGCCGCGGCAGATCTCGGCTAATTTCTCATAAGTGATATTAGTTTCCGTTCTAAAACGGTGGGCTTCGTCGATGATAATATTTTTATATTGTTCCGTTCCTTGTTTAAGGATGTGATCAAGTTTTCCGATAGATTCAAACTTAGTCTGCCGTATCTGAAAATCAAAAAAGACATTTTTCCATGAACCGGGATTCTTTTCGTTAAGTAGAACGGGAGGCGCTATCACCAAAGTTCTTCCGTCTAACTGTCCCGCAAGCATGGCTGAGATATAAGTTTTCCCAAGACCCACCACATCAGAAATAAAGACACCACCGTATTCCTCAAGGATTTTCTTCGCGTTTAATACCGCCTGAGTCTGGTATTCCAGTTTTTTAAATTCTTGTGGCAGGTATTTGAGAAACACTTCGTCAGTCTGGCTTAATTCGCCTTTGAAATATTCATATAGGAATTTGAGATAAAGTTGATAGGGCGTAACATTTTGGTTGAGCCAGGTTTTTTCCTGGATTGTCTGAATGTATTTATCGCTCACATCCACGGAATTCTTCCAGAGCTCTTCAAATTTCCCTTTTACAAATTCGTAATAGGAGGGGTTTTTTAACTCAACATTAAACTCCAAATTATCTACTAAGCCTGCTTGTGTAAAATTACTTGATCCGGTTATGACCCTGCCGATATCACGATCGCCTTCGGCGAAAGTCATAATGTAAAGTTTGGCATGAATGTTTTGCGATGGATAAGCCCTGATTTCCAATTTCTTATCGCGAACCCATTCGATAAACTTTTCAACGCCTTCTTCGACTTCCTGTATATCTTCCGAATCCTCCATTTCCTTTTCCACAAGTCCTGAATATTCCTGCTTTGTTTCTGCATGAGAAAACTGCATTGATTGTTGGGGGGGTTGATTTGCTATTGTTAACAAATCATAGGTCGATTGGCTTGTACTTATGCCAATTAGGATTCTAATTTTTTCTGTATTTTCTAATGAGTTATAAACGGCATGAAATCCGCTGGTGTAAAAATAACCGACAAGGCAGTCAAAGAATCTTGTATCTTTTATTAAGACACGAAATCTCGCCTTAAGGTTTTGCTGTTCTTCATTGGTAATAAAAGTTAGATCCGTGTTGGTCATATTTGGATTACCCTCTTCTGACCTTCCCTCAGTGTTTATACCACAGGAAGCAGGAGTTCTCGCTCCATTTTATCATTCTTAGCCTTTTGTTCAAAGCCCATCCTGAGCCGTCCTCTGCACGTACCTTATCCCATGAAATAATCATTGATTAGCCAATCCAAGTTGGATTACAATGGTGATTAGGGTTTAATTTACTGTAAAGTTGGAACTCGTGACAAAAATGCGCATGACTAGCCTTATAACAAAAGCCACAGTGATATTCCTCCTATTTTTATTTGCTGTTTCAGCAGCCTTTGCACAGACAGGTGAAACTTATTTTGAGGCTGGGAATAAAAAATATAATTTGGGAGATTACAAAGGGGCATTACTAGACTACAACAAGGCAATAGAGCTTAACCCAAAAGATGCTGACTACTACTTCAATGCGGGTGTTGCCAAAATACTGTGGGGGCAAAAAGACAGTGGATGTATGGATTTATCCAAGGCTGGAGAGATGGGGGTTTTTAAGGCTTATTATGTTATTAAGAAATTCTGTAACTGATAATGCAGAAAAGTTAGCTGCCCTGGTTCTCATCAATATATTCTCCCTTGCTCCCTCTGTTCATTCTGAGGATGGGAGAAAGAAAGAATCAAAACAGACGCAAGAGCAGTATCGGAAAGAATCTGGAGGATTCTGGAGAACATTAGGCATAATCATAGTTGGTGTTGTTGCCGGATATGTTGCCTACCCCACCCGATACTCCCCTAAGAGATTTTTTTGCCCGGATCAAGGCAAATGCCATAAATATGTGTGTGAGGGGGGGGCCTTGGGGACCCTGGGGGGTATACCCCCTAGTAGTCAAAAGAATCGAAGTTATACCAGTTGCCCCGTGAATCATAACCCCTATAAGAGTCGAATGGTCATTACTTGAAGTGGAAGTAGTTGCCCTTCGAGTCATAACCGTTATAACCCCCAAAGGGTGATTTTTTTAAGTTGGAGTAGTTACCCTTTGAGTCATAACCACTATAACTGCCTGCGTATGCGTAACCGCATACGAACAAAGCAATTAACAACACAATAAAGATTATTTTACGCATGCTTACACCTCCTTGCCCGCCCCACTCCTCGGGAAGAAGTCAATCCTCATACGCAATATCAATCACTTGCGCCTGACCCTCGGGTTTGGTCTCTGCGCGTATCTGTACGATATCAGCCGGCAGGGTGCCAGGAGTCGTTGAGGGCGACACTACGGCGAATAGTCCAGTTACACGATGGTCTACCTCTGCCCTGTGTTTGATGTCGCCCAACATCTCTACAACTAGCTTTTGCTGGCCCAGCTTGCCAGCTAATGCCCCCTCCACGATAGCCCGATACACTTGCCCTGCCTGGGCTTTGAGTGGGCGCAATCTTTGATTAAACAGCCACAAGTCAAAGTCCTTATTACGTTTTGTCCGGCAAGCGGACTTGAGGCCGCGGATGGAATCATAGGACAGGCCCAGGTCAACGCATATATCCCTGATAGGCCTATGATCATGAGTATCGAGCAAATATTGACCTAATTTTTGCAGTTTAGGCGGGAAGTCACTGAGTTTTATCTCCTTTTGGTCTATTTCTTTCATAAAAGTATTATATCACATTTGGATGGTAATCAGTAACCAAAGCTCTTTAGTAAAAGCGCTTGACATTATACCTACTTGGTATATAATAACCTATTATGAAGAAGCCTCAGAGAAAAAGAAGATTTGCCCAATTCCACCTTCACATTGATGAGGAGATATTAGACAGGCTTAAAGCGGTAGCAGGGAAAGAAGGCCGGGCAATGGCTGAGCTGGTACGTGAAGCAATGGCGGATTTGCTAAAAAAAAGAGAATGCAAGGGGGTAAAATAATATGGCTATATACAAGAAAAACAACCGGTGGTACATCGACTACTACCTTCCTAGCAACAAACGTAGGCGGGAAGTGGTAACTATCCCAGGCGTCGATCCCTCTCGAATCACCCGCCAGGACGCTCTCAAAGCCCTTCACATCCGCAAAGCACAGATAGCGGAGGGGAAGTTCGACATCGTTGCACCTGCCAAGCCAATCATATTCGACCGCTTAATGAAGAGGTACCTAGAGGAGTATTCCAGGGTTAACAAAGCCCCGAAGTCCTTTGAGAGAGATGTTACATCTTCTAAATCCCTTCTCCGTTATTTTGGGGGTAAATCGCTTACTCAAATCACGGTCTGGTTAGTAGAGAAGTACAAATCGGAGAGACAGAAGGACATCACCCGCTTTAACAGAGCTCCCGCAAAGGCAACAATCAATAGGGAGCTTGCCTTGCTTAAAAACATGTTCACTAAAGCGGTAGAGTGGAACCTGGCAACATCAAACCCTGTAAAGAAGGTAAAGCTATTTATCGAAAGGCCAATGCAACTGCGAGTCCTAGACAATAGAGAGTTCAATAAGCTCTATAACTCAGCCTCCGATTTCCTCAAACCAGTCTTGATAGTAGCTATAAATACCGGCATGAGGTTAGGGGAAATTCTGAGGCTTAAATGGCAGGATGTAAACTTCAAGGATGGTTTTATCGCGGTATGGGAAACCAAGAACCACGAGTCTCGAAACATCCCCATTAACAAGGCACTAAAGGACGCTCTCGGGAGATTGAGAGAAAACGCATCACCTGAATTTGAGTATTTATTCTGTCACCCTGACGGCAAGCCCGTTAAGTCTATCAAAAAAGCCTTTTGGGGCGCTCTGCGAAGAGCGGAGATAAACAAATGCCGGTTTCATGACCTGAGACACACGTTCGCTACTCGCTTGGTTATGGCAGGGGTGGACATAGTAACTGTAAAAGAACTTATGGGACACAAGGATATAAGGATGACAATGCGCTACTCTCATCCCACCCCAGAGCACAAAAAACAGGCCGTAGAGAGGCTAAAAACCGCCAGCATGGACACCTATTTGGACACCGAGAAGGATGGAGAGGTTCTAGAAATTGACGTAACCTATTGATATTATTGGCGCGCCCGGAGGGATTCGAACCCCCGACACCCGGATTCGTAGTCCGGCGCTCTATCCATGCTGAGCTACGGGCGCACCGAAACGCAGTAATAGTATGCCTGAAAGCCCAGTTTTAGGAAGCAGCCCCGAAAAAAAACCGGAGCCGCCTATCTTAGGAAATCTCCGACACACCACGTCGAGCGGCAGATTAATTTCCGCGCTTGTACGAGACCAAACGTAGAGACACCAACCCCCTTCTCCCCCGGGGCTAACCGATACTAGATAGTCTTGAATAACGCCTGCCCTTTATTCGAAGACTAATATAGGGCAACATAACCTTTACACTCAAGAGTTCTAGGGTATAACTGCTTACGGCATACCAATTGGAGGAACATATGCTTAAGCATTAGGAGGTACTTGATTGGGCTTGAGTGGAAAAAACATATTCCGTATCACCGCCATTATTCCTATTCTCCTCGCCATCATAGCGGCGGGCCTCATTCTCTTTGCGCAAAACAAACTAAAGACCGCCCGCGAGACCGAGCACTTGGGCCAAGACTTAAAAACCGCTACGCTCAGCCTCGATAAATCGACACTGCAATTCGCCTATCGACCCAGTAACACCACATGGTCGGAATTGGGACCCGCCTACAAAGCAGTCTCAAAACTGATTAACCGCGCCGAGTCCAATACCTCCGCACAGCCGGCGCTCATCGATGAGATAAAGGCAATAAATGGTGAGATTAAAGCCCTCTTCCTATCCTTTGCAGACAAACAATCAGGGAAACCCCGCCGCTCCGTGCAACCCAAGTTACGCACCCGCCTTAAATTGGCAAACGAGATTAATGGGAAAGCCGCATTACTGGCCGAGTACGCAGACAAACTGGAAGCGCTAGGCCGTAAAGACTCGCTATACGCAATCTCGCTGACCACCCGCCTTACAGCCGCTCTCTTAGTTCTTATCCTCCTCAGCGCACTCCCTCCATTCATCTCTCCGGAGGGAAAACGCATAAAATCCCTTATCAGCCGGCTCAAAACGGGCATAGAGAGAGTGTCCCAAGGTGACCTGGACAACGAACTCGACCTCGATGGCGATGAGGAAGCCGGCGAGTTGAAAAGCGCTTTCTCTCGTATGATGCAAAGCGTAAAGCGGTCTCTTCAAGCGCTCCAAAACGAGA
>Ga0114931_10011081_pt1 | contig 10687 bp, 14 predicted proteins | sample 2SBtaG_FD_89579 | JGI IMG/M metagenome (GOLD analysis project Ga0114931, IMG submission 89579) | Deep subsurface microbial communities from Kolumbo volcano to uncover new lineages of life (NeLLi) - 2SBTROV14_V59a metaG | ecosystem: Environmental > Aquatic > Marine > Volcanic | place: Kolumbo...
CGCAGCGCGATGCGCGTGGCCAGGTGCTCGATGTCGTCGGGCGTCGGACCGGGCAGCGGCGCCCACGCCGCGGCGCCCGGCGACGACTCGACGAACACTCCGTCGGGCACCAGTAGATGAAAGACTTCATGGCCAGCTCGTCGGGCTAGGTTTTCAGCCTGCTCAGACTTCGAGGTCCCGAAGGAACGCCTTGCGCAGGCGGCGCGTAAAGTCGGAATCTGACAGGGCGTAGTAAATCGTGTTGCCGTCGCGTCGCGACTTGACCAAGCCGTAGGCTTTGAACTTGCTCAGGTGTTGCGAGACGTTGGAAACCGTCACGCTGAGGATCTCGGCGAGGTCGCAGACGCAAAGTTCTTTCGTCTGGTGAAACAGCGCGAGCATTTTGAGTCGAGTCGGACTTCCCGCGAGACTGAAGCGCGCGGCAAGCTCATCGACGTCGGGCGAGAAGGCGTATTGTTCCTTGAGTTGCTTGAGCTGCGTGCTGGAGAAGGTCGGTCCGATGCACTTCATGAGATGGGTCATAGCCTCTCGGTGGCCCAGATGCCACGCGAATAGTCCGTATGGTCCGTTGACTCTAATTACGTAAATACTACAATAAAAAGATGCGCTTTAGAACTGCAGTTCTACTCGGCGGCGTCGCCATGGCCGCTTGTTCGAAGGGCGGAGGCGATGCGTCACAAAACGCAGCAGCGCAAAACGCGGCCACGGCTTCTGGCGCGTTGGAGGAGACGCTTTCCGGTAGCTTCACCTTTGGCATCGACGGCATGCGGAGGGTCAACGGCGCTCTTTGAATGGGTTGACCCAATGGGGTCACAGAAGCCCTGGACGGGCTTCCGGATATTGACAGCGCGGTGTTCGATTCGAAGTCGGAGGTCTTCACCGTGGTCGTGCACGCGGGCAAGTCCATCGCGAAGAAGACCGTCGCCGATTACATCTTAGCTCACGGCAAGAAACGCGGCGAGCCCTATGTGATCCGCTGGGACACCAGTGTCGCTGACGAAAGCAGTTCGGTGGATCGCGGCCAGGCATTCGTCGCCAGCGCATTGGACGGAAGCACGATTGATGTCGGCTCAATGTTGGGCAAGCGCCCCATCGTACTTACGTTCTGGGCAAGCTGGTGCGCTCCTTGCCTTGCCGAAGCTCCGCATCTCGCCCGCTTGTACCGACAGTACCAGGCCAGCAAGTCGCCCATTGCGTTCGTCTCAGTCAGTATTGACGACGCAGATGGTCTCGACGACCTGCGCGCGGTGGTCAGGAAGCTCGATTTGCCCTACCCGGTGGCGCTCGATCCCAAGGGTCGAGCGCTTGCGCTCTACGCCAAGGGCGCCAGTATTCCGCTGACCTTCGTCATCGATCGGTCTGGCGCCGTGATCTATCGCCACGGTAACTTCGAGGCTGGCGATGAGGAGCCACTGCAGCGGGCTATTGCGTCCGTACTGGACACGAGCGCGTCCAGCGCGCCCGTCACCCAATAGCGCGGGCGCAGCACGGTGGCAACGCAAGACGGCCCCACAGATCTCTCTGTGAGGCCGTTCGACTCGCCAAAGCCACGAGCGATTTACTTGGTTGCCATGCCCACCAGCATGCCCATCATCGGGTCGAGTTTCTTTTCGGCCATGGCGCGCAGCTTCGGGTTTTCATAGTGGCTGAGTCGGAAGCTCGGTTTGTAGAACAGCACCACAACGCTTCCGTCGTCGAGCTCGCGCACGGCGATAGTCATCGGCATCTCGAGCGCTGCGCGCGGGTCGAGCTTTAGTAGGTTCGATGCCATCTTGGGATTGGCGACACCGATGGCGATGCTCGGCTTCGATTCGAGGCCGACCATCTTCATCATGTTCTTGTGGTTAGCCTCGTACACGATGGCCATACCGTGCGCCTTCACGGCATCTTTGAGTTTGCTGACCGTGTCATCATAGCTGTTCTGCGAAGCGACTGATGCCAGTGCGGCTGGCGGAGCGACGGGACCGGAGGCCGGTGAAACCTTGGTGCCCGTCGCCGCGCTGGCGAATTTCGCCATCATCATATCGGGCTTTTTCTTCGCCATCTCGACCAGCGGTGGTTTACCAAACACGCCGAAGAGGTAAGAGGGTTTGTAGTACAGGACCACGACGCTGCCGTCATCGAGCTCACGAACGGTCATGCGCATCGGCATCGCGACGGACATCCGTGGCTCTACTTTCATCATGGCGTTTCCCATCTTGGGATTGGCGAAGCCGATGGTAACGCTGGATTTGGACTCAATGCCGACCATCTTCATCATGTTCTTGTGGTTGGCTTCGTACACGATGGCCATCTTGGCCTTGGTAACCGCAGCTTTCAGCGCAGTCACGGTGTCGTCGAAGGATTTTTTCGACGGAATCACTGCGAGTCCCGTCGGGTCTCCCTGCGGCCCCGGCTCGAGCTCGGCCATTGCCATGCCCATTCCCTTGGCCGGCTCTTTGGCGGCTGGTTTTGCGGGCGTTGTAGTCTTCGGCGCGGTGGAGGCGGGCGTCTTGTTCGGCGCATTGTCGTCTTTGCCTTTGCTGCATCCATGTAGCGCCAGGCCGACAGCGGCGATGATCCCCAGAATTGTCTTTGTGTTCATCTAAAAGTCCTTGTTCTCGAAGTTTTACGCGGCGCAACACGACAGTTTCTTGACGTCTTTGGCGAAGGTTTGAGCGGCTAGCTTGATGCCTTCCGCTTGAGTCAAATACGGGTGAAAACCACCTGCCAGGGCCTTCACGGGGATTCGATAGCGAATCGCCAGTGATGGCTCCATGATCATTTCGCCCGCCTCCGGCGCGACGATGGTGGCGCCGAGCAGACGCTCTCCGTCCTTTTCTTTCACGAGTTGAATCACGCCGCGTGTATCCCGGGCAGCAATAGCTCGCGGCACGTTCTCGAGGCCGAGGCGTACCACGTCTACCGCGATGCCGAGCTCTGCTGCTCGCTTCTCACTGAGACCGACGCCGCTGAGCTGGGGGTCAGTGAACATCACCCACGGAACGTCACCGTACGCGCGAGCGATTCTCGAGTCGCTCGAGTCGGCCAGCGCGTTTTCTGCAGCTAGTTTGCCCTCCCAGGCGGCTGTATAGACAAAGGCCGGATCACCGATAACGTCGCCCGCGGCGTAGACTCCGGGCGCAGTGCTCTGGAGGAAGTCGTCTACTTTAATCGCGCGACCGTCTAGCTCGACACCGATGGTTTCGAGGCCGAGGTCGTCGGTGTTGGGGCGGCGGCCGGTGGCGACGAGCAGCTGGTCCGATTCGAATGTGCGGGCTTCGCCCGCGACGGTGGCGCTAACCAGATAGCGGCCTCCGTCGTTGCGCACGCTCTGGACGGCGACAGATGTCTCGATGGTCAAGCCGTCGTCGCGCAGGTAGCCCGTGAGCGCGTCGGTGATGGCGTCGTCCTCGGTGGGAACGATGTGACGGGAGCGCTGCAGCACGGTGACTTCGGTGCCGAAGCGGCCGAAAATCTGCGCGAGCTCCAGAGCGATGTAGCGCCCGCCCAGTACGATCATGGATTTGGGTAGCTCGCGCAGCGCGAGCGCCGAGGTGCTGGTCAGGTAACCGGCGTCGGCCAGGCCGGCAATGGGCGGCGCCCATGCGCGCGCGCCCGTGGCAACGACGACGCGGTTCGCGCGAAGCTCGCGTGTTGCGCCGCTCGCATCGCCATGGCTGCTAACGCTCAGCCGGCCGGACTCGACGAAGCGTGCGTGACCGCGCACCAGTTCCACATTTTCCAGTCCGTCGAGGACGCCGGCGTATTTGGCGGAACGCAGCTCCTGCACGAGGGAATCTTTTTGCGCGACAACCGCGGCGAAGTCAGTGAGCTGCCCCGTGACCTCGATGCCAGCAAATGGCGTGCGGCGTGCGCGGTGAAGCGCCTCGGCCGCGCGCAGCAGCGTCTTTGACGGGACACAGCCGATGTTCACGCAGGTGCCGCCGAGGGTACCGCGTTCGATCATGGCTACGCTGGCGCCAGCTGCCGCTGCGTGGAGGGCGGCGCCGAAGGCCGCACCTCCGGAACCAATGATCAGCAAGTCGTGGGTGGGGTCCTTCGTCAATGCGCTCATCAGACTCTCCTCGGCGTTTGGGTCGCTCGGGCCGCTCTCGGAAAATCGGGCTCGAACGGGTTGCACTTTAGCACTTGCTTAGATAGTCTACGGCGAAGTAGACCGATTTGTTATCGGGGATGGGGAAAATATGCGTTCAACAGATCGCTCGTTGACCCGGCGCAGGCGTGGGGTCTCGATTGTGGTTCGGGGCGTCGGCGTAGCCTTGTTGGTGTTCGGCGGCGGCAACGCGTTTGCTGCCGTGTACGCCGCCGATTCCTGCGGCGACTGTCACCAGAGCGCTGCGTCTCAGCTTGAAGCCAGCGTGCACGGTGGCGGCACTATCACATGCGCCGATTGCCACGATAGCCACGACGAGCTCCAGCCGGCGGCGGCGAATCATCGCTTGAGGCGCGGCGCCGACCTCGACACGTGTGGTGGCTGCCACCCGGCGGCGTTGGCTAACTATCGCAGCACCTTTCACGGCAAACATTTTGCGCTGGGCAAGGGCAACGTGCCGACCTGCGCCTTCTGCCATGCGGGTCACGAGCTACCGCGCAGCAATACCCGCTCGCCACTCTTTCCGGCCAACGTGGGCCGTGTGTGCGCGAGCTGTCACGCAAGCGGCCGCGATGACAAGCGCGCCATGGCGGCTACGCTCGATACCCAGGATACGGGCGCTGCGCTCTATCGCAAGCACGGCATTGGCATGTCGATTCTTCAGGTTCTGCTGGCCGGCTATACCCTCGCGATGTTCCTCGTCGTGCTGATGCTCGGCTTGCAGCGTCTGCGTCGCCTGCGCGGTGAGCCGGTGCCGGCGACCGATTCGTGGCCGCGCCTGCTGTGGGTTCAGCTGGCGTGCTTTGGCTTGATCTTTGTCGTGCTCGATCAGAGCGGCCTTACATTGCTCTATGCAGCGTCGACAGGTGGCGCCCTGCACGACGTCATGCACGCGGTCACTCAGCCAATCGCCGCGATGTTCGGTAGCGCCGACACCCGCAGCGTCGTCCATCGCTTGGCGGGTGTGGGCTTGATCGTGCTCGCCTTGGCGCACGTACTGTCGTTGGTCGTGAGCGCGCGAATGCGTCGCGCGTTGCGCATGCCTGAGGGGGGCTGGCGCGCGGCATTCGGCGAGCTTCGTCGCGGCATTCGGCCGGGTTCCGTTGCGGGTGCACCGCTTTGGCCACTCTTCTATCGGCTCGTCGGGTTTGGCGTGGCGCTGATGCTCATCTCGGGACTACTGCAATGGAAGGCCTTCGCATTGATGACGACTGTCGGGTTTAGCGCGGTCCACCTCTCCGATGTCGTTCACGAGTGGACCGGCCGCGCGCTCGCGCTCGGATTTTACGGCGGCGTCGTCGGCGTGGGAATCGGGCTGAGCGCCCTTGGTTGGGTTCTCCGACGACGTTCGAGCGCGGCACACGCCGCGGCGACAGGAGTGGTGCTGGCCCTCGTGCTCGCCGGCTGCGGCCGTGGCTCAACCGCCGAGGATGCCGACGGCACGACCGCGATTGACCTCACGGATCTGCCACGCCACGGCAGCACTATTGAGGAGCCCATGCCCGGCGTGACGCCCCGATTGTTTCCCTCGGCGGAGACGTGCAAGGGATGTCACCGGCGAGAGTACGACGAGTGGAAAAAGTCCTTCCACAGCCAATCGGTCAACCCCAAGACCTTCCGGGCGATGTACACGATTTTTGACTTCGGCACGAAGGGGAAATCGCCTGAGTACTGCTTCTATTGTCACGCGCCCGAGAGCAAATTGCTGGGCGCGAAGTACGTGGCCAAACTATCGTCACAAACCCTGTCTGGAGAGCCTTTATCTTCCGAAGGCGTGACCTGCGCTGCATGTCACATGATCGCCGACGTGGATCCGAACGCGCTGTTGTGGACAGCGCCCGCGAAATACGATGTGTCCTCGGCGCCGCCGTACCACGCCGTTTTCAAGACCGCGACCACGATGGGTTCGGAGCTGTGCTCGGGTTGTCACGACTACAACAATCTCAACCTACCCCATCCCGACCAGGCGCAGACACCGTGCTGCACGGTCTTCCGGGGATGGAAGGATACCAAGGCCGCCAAGAACGGAGTTACGTGCCAGGACTGCCATATGGGTGACGCCATGGGTGTCATGGTCGAAGACCAGCCAGGCGCGATGTCGCGGGCGCTTGGTCTGGCCCGCTATGCCGACGACCGCGGCCAGGTGAGTCACGTGATGCCTGGCTCGCGCAGTCCCGCGATGCTCAAAAAGGCGCTCGTGATGGCGTTCTCGCAGGCGACTACGCGGGCTGGTCGAATTGAAGCGACGCTGTCTATCGATAATCGCGCCGGTCACAATATTCCCGATGGTTGACCGCCTCGCTCTCGGGCACTGCTCAGGGTCTGGGCAGAAGACGCGGATGGAAACGAAGTCGCAACGAAGACGGAAGAGTACGGTTGGAACATCGTCGGCAACGACGGATTCGAAGGCAGCATGGTCTCCGACGTGGCTGGTCGCGTGGATTTCATGATGCCCGCCATGACGAAGTTCGAGGTGAAGTTGGATGCTCCCCTCATGGATGGCGCGGTGCCCACGGTGGTCAAGGCGTCAATGACCTATGTTTGGTTCAAGCCACCGAGCGCGGCTGCGCAGGATCGCATGCAGAAGGGAATCATCAAGCGCATTGAAGCCGCCGATGAGGCCGGCAAGAAAAAGTTGCTCGAGGTCACGATTCCCGGGCTGATGGCGGCGAAGAACACCATGGAGTCTGCGGAGCCACCCGTCACCATGGCGACGGCGGAAGCGATGTTGAAGCGTGACTAGCCGCTCCGTGAGCGAGGCGCTTGGGGTGCGGTGCGTTCGAATACAGAAAACCGAGCTCGCTGCTGGTGCGGCGAGCTCGGCTGTCTGGTCGAGGTTGTTCGAATGAGTGCTACGAAGTGAGCCAGCGCTTGAAGCTGCCGGAGTAGCCGACTTTTTTTAGCGCGGCGTACATCGCCTCGAAGGTGGCCTTCTTTGGGTCGTAGGTGACTGTGGCTTCTTTGGCGTCGAAATCGATAACAGCTGTCCGTACACCCGGCACGGATTCGAGCGCTTTGCGCGCCCGAGGCGGGCAACTATTGGGTCAAGTCATACCGAGCACATTGATGACCGCCGATTTGAGGGCGACCTTTGCTTTATCGCCCGCGGCCACGGCGCCTGCGCTATTCGCGATGACGATCTGTTCGTGTTGCTCTTGTTGCTCTTGGGCGGGTTCTTTACTGCAGCCCGACGCAATCGGCATGAGCACAGCGCTGCTCGCAAAGATCAATACACGCAACGTGGAATTGAGTTTCATAGAGGGGGAGTCTCGCTTTCTTTCGTGGCGTTCTGTGTCGAAGGGGAAACGGTGTGCTCGTCCCTTGTTCGAGGATGCACGCGGGCGTCCGATGACGAACATTGCTTGCGTCGGTAGAGCGCGTACATCGTGAGCGCAACAAAGGCGACAAGGGCGGGCAGCAGCACATAGTCGAGATATCCAGTAGCGGCCGAGAGGCCGATGGCGGCGAACAGGGCCACCAGGAGGGGCGTGAAGCAACACAATGCGACGAAGACCGTGCCGACGATCCCAAGCCTCAGTAGCGTCTTGCCGCTGGTCGGTGGCGCGCAACTCGAATCGGCGGACGCGGATTTCTTTTTGCTCGGTTTTGTCATTGCACGGCCATCGCTTTGTAGTCGTCCACGGTGCCGGCGGTCGCAGTCATCGCGGCGGGTCTCGTGGCGGACGGGTTGTAGGCAACGGTGGCCGTCTCGTTGAGCTCTTCGCTACACGTTGAACAGTGTGCGGCGTGCGATTCGATTGCGCGCAGCTGATCAGGCCTGGCGCACTGCGGCGCGACCGCCGCTAACAGCGGCTCGCTGTCGTGGCAGTCCCCGTGGGTCACCCGTGTAGATCCTCGTCGATCTCGCGCATGATGGCCTCATCAACTGGCTCTGCTCTCTCGGCGGACCGCGTGAGGCGGGCGCTGGATCTGCGACGCATCACCGAAGAAATGACGGCGCCCACCACGAGGGCGAACAATCCGCCTGCCATGAGCAACTGCAGGAAGTTGCCGTCCGTCCCGCACGAACCACATGCCAGCGTCGCGATAGTGTCGTTCATATCTTCTTCTATGCCGGCGGAGCCGAAGCGTTACGCAAAACGTGTGGCGGTTGTGGGCGTCGGCCAAGGGTCTTGCCAGTGTCATCGTTGGTGACAGATCTCGGCAAAGGAAAACGACCTAACTTGCTGTAATTGCATGTCATTCAAATTCGGGAACGATGCTTGCGGTAAGCCGACGCAACATGGGTCGTTTTGCCTCGATAGTTGCCAGTCTTGATCTTCTTGGTCTCGCTGCCTGCGCCGAGGTGGACCGGGATCCCGGCGACGCGGAGGATGCGCCATTCACCACGGGCAACGCAGATGGCAGCCTCGCCGGTGTACTCCGTGCATGGTGCGCCGTGACGGCGAAGTACAACTCCCGCTTGTCGGGAAGAGTGCGTCGCCACCCCCAAGCTGGACGTCGTGGGTTCGAGTTCCATATCTCGCTCCAGCGAAGATGGCCGGTCGTCGGGCGTTTCCGGGTGCGCTCGTCGCGACTGCCCGTCAATCAAGATGACGTTCGTCCGGCCAGCTACGGCGCTGGGAACTTCTTCGACACAGGCTTCGAAAGCAGCTGCGTCGACCGGCCTCGTCTTCGGTCGCGTCGCGCCTCCCACGGGCCGCCCCCCGTCGGGTTGCCAGGTACAGCGGCGTTCCAAACGTTTGACGCGGGTCCAGCTGCACGGCGGCGTCGCTGACGCGATCCCGTGCGGTTCAAGACCTCGATAGTACTTGATCGTGTTGGGCGCTCGCGTGCTAGGCTCGACGTGATGGACAAGGTGTTCACCTGGACCACGCCCGAAGAGGCAGTCAAGCGCGAAGGGGCGTATTGGCTGGGTCGTCCAGTGGAAGATCGGGTCTCGGCTGTCGAGACCATCCGCGAGGCGACGATTGGCATCTACGATGAGACTCCCGCCCGACTGGAGCGAGTTTATCGAGTTGTTGAGCACCCATGGCGTGCGATTCCTGATCGTCGGGGCGCACGCCTTGGCGGCTCACGGTAGGCCCCGCGCTACTCAGGACCTGGACGTCTTCGTCGAGGCGACCGAAGAGAACGCGCGTCGCCTCGGTGGCGCTCTGCGCGCCTTTGGCTTTCCGGCGCTCGCGGATGCCTGTGACCAGTTTGCCAAAACCGATCGCATGGCCACGCTTGGGAGTCCGCCGCTACAAATCGACATCGTCAATCACATCACTGGCGTGTCGTTCGAGGAGGCCTGGCAAGGCCGAATGACCGCCCGCTTCGGGACGCACGAGATTGGATTCTTGGGCCGGCGCGAGTTTCTGATGAACAAGCGAGCCGCCGGACGGCCCAAGGACCTGGCAGACATCGCGCTGCTGGAAGAGATCGACGAGCCGTAGCGGCCATCGCCGGCCGGACGAACGTCAGCTTGGTTGACCGACAGTCCCCACGAGCGCGCCCCGAAACACCCGACGGCCGGTGAGAACCTGTCTCGACCGGCCGTCTTCGCTGGAGCGGGATATGGGACTCGAACCCACGACGTTCAGCTTGGGAATTACGTAGCTGGCTTAGAGATCACTGGGGTAACCCAGACCTATCAACCACTTGATGCAACGTGGCGCCTCACGGCAACTCCTGTCGTCACACATCGAGGGGGACTTTCTGGGGGAGCTATCCAGCGGCCAGCGCGTTCATGGCCGCCACCACGTTCGGTATATCGTCGAACCGAATCTTGTCGGGTGCGACGCCATAGAAGCCGGTCAATCCCACGACAGTGCCGCGTGATGGGCCGCGCGGCCCGCTTCCGGGCTTGCTAGCCATGAGAGGAAGCCATGCGGATCCCATGGCTCGACTCCGTCGGCCTCTCGCAGCGTCGGAAACGACCGGCAGAGCAGGGTCATTCGCGTTGCGTCGTCCTCACCCCACCGCTCGCGCAAGCGCGTCATCTCGTCCGCCACGGCTCCTCCACGCTCCAAATCAGGTGTCGGAGTCGAGGTCGAGCTGGTCTTCGATGTCAGCCAGCAAGCGCTGCAAGTCGGAGGTCGACAGCTCTTCGAGATCGCGGAACTGCACTGCGGGCTGGAGCCCGGTGGCGCCTTCGGTGAGCTCGCGGAGGCGCGCGAGGATCGCGTCACGTGCCATCGCAAGGATTCGCGCCGGGATGGGCTTCGGCGCCTCGGTGTTCACCTTCTCCGCATCGGCAAGCGCCTGTTCCCTCGTCGCGCGCACGGCCGCTTGTGCGCGCGCCAGCATCGCGTCGAGCTTGGCCTGGCGCTCGGGCGTGCGCGGCTCCTTGCTCGCTTGTTCCCCGGCTTCGAGTCCCGCTTCGTGATAGACGGCGTCGAGGATCGCCAGGTCGCGATCGTGCTTCTTGTCGTCAGGCATTGCCGTCTCCATCGTTTTCAAGCCTACCCGCCATATGTAGCATGCGCGCTCGCGCGTTGTCGTACTTGCGCACGGTGATGCCCAGTAACCGATCAGCGCGTGGCCTCTGGCGCAGCTAGCCCGGGCGTGGTTGGAGCTCTGGCGGCGGCGTCCAGTTCCAGGGCAGTAGCTCGTCGATGTCGGCCGCGGGGTGATGCTGGACCCGGA
>Ga0114931_10011082_pt1 | contig 10683 bp, 10 predicted proteins | sample 2SBtaG_FD_89579 | JGI IMG/M metagenome (GOLD analysis project Ga0114931, IMG submission 89579) | Deep subsurface microbial communities from Kolumbo volcano to uncover new lineages of life (NeLLi) - 2SBTROV14_V59a metaG | ecosystem: Environmental > Aquatic > Marine > Volcanic | place: Kolumbo...
AGCGCTGGATGCGATGAGCCATCCCTGGCGCTTGGGTTCCTGCCCGACATCCGTGTCGGGCGTTCGTCAGCTGCGTTTGTCCACCGGACAAACGGTCTGACTCACCCTGCCGCCCCAGCCATTTCCAACTATCGGGGATCCCGCCGTGCCCAATAGCAGCATCATGGTCTTTTCTGGTAACGCCAACCCGGAGCTGACCAGCGAAATCGTCTCCCATCTCAATATCCCGCTGGGCAAGATCCAGGTGGGGCGTTTCAGCGATGGGGAGGTGATGGCGGAGATCCAGGAGAACGTCCGTGGCCGGGATGTCTTCATCGTCCAGCCCACCTCGGCGCCGACCAACGAGAACCTCATGGAGCTGCTGGTCATGATCGACGCCATGCGCTGGGCCTCCGCCAAGCGCATCACCGCGGTCATCCCCTATTTCGGTTATGCCCGCCAGGACCGGCGTCCGCGTTCCGCCCGGGTCCCGATCACCGCCCGCCTGGCGGCCAAGATGATCGGCACGGCCGGCGCCCACCGGGTCTTGACCGTGGACCTGCACGCCGACCAGATCCAGGGATTCTTCGATATCCCGGTGGACAACGTCTACGCCTCGCCCATCCTGCTCGGGGATGTCTGGCGCCAGGAGCATCCGGACCTGATGGTGGTCTCCCCGGACGTGGGCGGTGTGGTGCGGGCCCGCGCCCTGGCCAAACGCCTGGACGACGCGGATCTGGCGATCATCGACAAGCGCCGTCCCCGTCCCAACGAGGCCAAGGTCATGAACATCATCGGCGAGGTGAAAGGGCGCAGCTGCGTGATCATCGACGACCTGGTGGATACCGCCGGCACCCTCTGCCAGGCCGCCAATGCACTCAAGGAGCATGGTGCCATCAAGGTGGTCGCCTACTGTACCTACCCGGTGCTCTCCGGCCCGGCGGTACACAACATCACCAACTCCCAGCTCGACGAACTGGTGGTCACCAACACCATCCCCCTCTCCCCGGACGACCGCGCCTGCCCGCGGATCCGCCAGGTCAGCATCGGCGAACTGCTGGCGGAGACCCTGCGACGTATCAGCAGCGAGGAGTCGGTCAGTTCCCTGTTCATCGACTGATCCGACTGGAATAAAACTGCAATCCTGGTAGAATCGCGCGCTCGCTTTGGTCGCGGAGCGAGTTTCCAACCCATACATCCCTAATTCAGGAGATTGCAATGTCCGCAAGCTTTACCATCGATGCTGAACTGAGGACCGACACGGGGAAAGGTGCGAGCCGCCGCCTGCGTCGGAGCGGCCGGCTGCCCGGCATCATCTACGGCGCCCACCAGGAGCCCACGATGATCTCTCTGCAACACCACATCCTGTTCAACCAACTCGACAACGAGGCCTTCTACTCCAACCTGCTCACCCTCAATCTGCAAGGCAGGCAGGAGACGGTGATCCTCAAGGATATGCAGCGCCACCCCGCCAAGCCGTATATCCTGCACGTGGATTTCCAGCGGGTCCAGGCGGACGAGAAGATCCGTCTCAACGTACCGCTGCGCTTCATCAACGAGGAGACCTGCCCCGGCGTCAAGATGGGTGGCCAGATCAGCCACACGATCACCGACCTGGAGGTCAGCTGCCTGCCCAGGAACCTGCCCGAGTATATCGAGGTAGATATGGGGGAGATGGAGCTGGGCGACACCCTCCACATCTCCGAACTCAAGCTCCCCGAAGGGGCCGAGTCGACCCTGGGCGAGGGCGAGTACCTGATCGTGGTGAGCATCCACACCGCCCACGCCGGCGAAGAAGAGGGCGAGCAGGAGGGTGAGGAAGGCGCCGACGAGATCGAATGACCTCAAGACCTGGAGGGAGGTGGTGGTGCGCCATCCCTCCCTGAGGCCGCCCCATGTCTTCCCCCCCGATCAAGCTGATCGTCGGCCTGGGTAACCCAGGTGGAGAGTACGCCCAGACCCGCCACAACGCCGGCTTCTGGTTCGTCGATCTGCTGGCGGCCCGCCAGAATGCCCAGTTCAAGAACGAGTCGCGCCACCGCGGCATGACCTGCCGCCTGATCCTGCATGGGCGCGAGTGCCGGCTGCTGAAACCCACCACCTTCATGAACCGCAGCGGCCAGGCGGTCTCCAGCCTGGCCCACTACTTCAAGATCACCCCCCAGGAGATCCTGGTGGCCCACGACGAACTCGACCTGCCCGCCGGCAGCCTGCGCCTCAAGAGCGGTGGCGGCCACGCCGGGCACAACGGCCTGCGCGACATCATGAGCGCCCTGGGCAGCCGCGACTTCCTTCGCCTGCGTATCGGCATCGACCACCCCGACGACCGCCGGGCGGTGGTCGACTATGTGCTGGGACGCCCCTCCAAGGCCGATCGGGAGGCCATCGAACAGGCCCTTGAGGAGGCGGCGGACTGTCTGGAGGAGATCGTCGAGGGACACCTGCAGCAGGTCATGAACCGGCTCCATACCCGCCGCTGATCCCGGGCAGGACAGCCGCTCACTCGAAGATCCACTTGATCCCCAGCTGCAGGCTAGAGGACTTGGCCAGCTGGCCGAAGGTGGTGTCGTCATCGCCCCAGTATTGATCCCACTCGGCGGTGCCAAGGAGTTCATCGGTGAAGGTATATTCGAAGTCCAGGCGGTTCCACCAGCCACCCCCCTCTTCGTAGATGGTGATGTTGTTCCAGCGATGCTCCTGGAAGTCGCCGAAGGGCTTGGAGAAGAACAGGGAGTAGAACTCCTTGTACTCGTAGCCCTTCTGCAGGCCGTTGGTGAGATGCAGAGTGGCTGGATCGGCAGTATAGCGGGAACAGTCGAAGTGGATGCCGGTCTGGGTGGTGCAATCACGCTTCTCATCCCGGAAATCGAGGGTGATGAACTGGATGAACTGGCCACTCACCAGCAGATTGGTGAAGAGCGTGACATCACCGCCGAGCACATAGCGGAACATGTCGTGTTTCTCGGTGCGCAGGGCCCCCTCCAGGTCGCCGATCGCCAGCAGCCGCTTGTCCACCACCGGGATGCGTACATCCTTGTCGTAGAGAAACTCACCGCGCACGATCAGCGGCACGGCGGTATCGAAGGCGGTGTCGAAGGAGGCCCCCAGGCTGTGGATGCGCTGAAAGTGCTCGGTGAAGCGCAGCTCGGTGCCGTGGGGGCTGAGGGCCAGGCCGGGGTTGGGCGCCACCGCGCCGTAGTACTCACCCCCGGCATTGTGCAGCAGCACCGAGACGGGCCTGTTCCCGGGGCCGTTGGGCGCCGCATTCCGCCCGATGGCGCCGCCCCCCGCCGCCCCGGTGGGGTCGGCGAAATCGACCTGGCCATCGCGATTGAAGTCCCCCGCGCTGGCCAGCTGGCTGGTGAGCCGCTCCCCGGTCTGGGCGTCGTGCCAGCTGAGGTCCACCGCCGGATTGGCGTCATAGTGGTAGAAGTAGTTGAGCGAGAAGTTACTGCCCCCCTCGGTGGAACCCCGATAGCGGGCCCCATAGTTCAGCTGCAGGTTGGCGGGCCGGTCCACCCGGTAGACCGTCCTGGAGGCCGCGTGCCCCCCCGGGGCGGTGCTCGCCGAAAAGCTGTTGAAGGTGGCGAAGGTCGCATTCGGCATATACTCGAAGGCGCTGTCGGGGGCGCCAGGCCGATAGTCCGGGGTCACCAGGTTGGTGACCCGATTGTTGCCGTTGGCCGCTGGCAGCCCCACCGCTCCAGGGTCCTGGGCGATGGTGTCGAGCAGCACCCCGCCGGGGGCCTGTGAGACACCGGGGGAGCCATCCACCCGAATACTTCCATCCCCATTGAGTTGCTGGGTGACCGAGGCGAAACCGTCCACCGTCAGACCGGCGAAGCCGCTCAGGGCCTGGACGATCGGGTCGCCCGTACCGTCGGAGTTCACATCGAACCCACCACCGACGGCGGACAGGCTGAAGCTGCTGGCCACCCGGGCCAGGGCCGGCGTGACCTGCTGAAACCCGTTGACCCGCCCGGTGATCGCGTCCACCCCCTTGAGGATGAAGGCGTGACCGGCATCCCCGTCATTGTTCAGGCCGGGAATCTTGTTCTCCTCGAACTGGGAGACGATCAGCTGGAGATTGCCACTGTCGCCGACATTGCGCTCCCCGTTGATCATCCAGACGGGAATGCGCGAATCCTCCTGGGGCGCCTGGTTGAGTTCACGAAAGTCGGTCGGATTGACGATATCCAGCAGTTTGATGCCGTCCGCGGTGCCCCACACCACCTGTTGCTTGCCCAGACGCAGGTCCCAGCCGAAGGCGGTGGTATCCACATAGAGTTCCCTCAGCCAGTCGTATTGGCTGTAGATCTGGTGCCCCTTGTAACTGTCATTGGCCCCCTCCGCGTCATAGATGATGTTGAGGTCGCCATGCCAGGAACTCGCCTCCCCCACGTCGCCATTGAGAAAGACCCGGACGGAGTTCTCGAATTTCGACAGATCGCCCCGCTCATGGCCCGAGTCGTCCAGCAGGGAGCGGGCCTCCCCTGTCACCTGGCCCTCCCGGGTGAAGAACCCGGTCTCATTCTTCAGATAACCGGTAATATCTACTTCCGCCTGGGCCGTCAGGGCTGGCAGCAGCAAGGCAAACCACAACAGATTGTGCTTGGGCACGGCAAGACCCCCCTTGATGTGTCGTTCGATCGAAGCATCTGGACCTGAGATACCGCCTCCCCGTGACGATCCTCTCAGCTGGGCTCAAAGGCCCATTTCGTGCGCCATTCTACCTTCTGCCGGGGCAGAAACCCATCTCTTCTTCCGAAAACTTGTCTTGAATTCAAACCCTTGATACATCAAAATCCCAAGTTACCTCATTGCGAACTGACCAGCTCCATGTCGATACTAGCCCTGGGCCTCAACCACAAGACTGCACCCGTCGAGATCCGCGAACGCCTGACCTTCGGCCCGGACATCATCGCCGGCGCCCTGCGCAGCCTCAGCGAGCACCCGGCGGTGGAGGAGTCGGTGATCCTCTCGACCTGCAACCGTACCGAGGTCTACTGCATCCTCAGCGAGGAGGACCACGAACCCATAGCCGACTGGATCAGCCAGTTCCATGGCCTCGACAGAGACCGGGTCTGCCCCTACCTCTACAGCCACTTCGACCAGGATGCGGTCAAACACCTGCTGCGGGTCTCCTGTGGACTCGACTCCCTGGTGCTCGGCGAACCGCATATCCTCGGTCAGGTCAAGGCGGCGTTTCGCACCGCCACGGATGCCGGCACCGCCCACAAGCTGCTCTGCAAGCTGTTCCACCACACCTTCTCGGCGGCCAAGCACGTCCGCACCGATACCGCCATCGGTAACAGCCCGGTCTCCGTGGCCTTCGCCGCGGTGAGCCTGGCCAAGCAGATCTTCAGCGAACTGTCGCAACAGACCGCCCTGCTGATCGGCGCCGGCGAGACCATCGAACTGGCCGCCCGCCACCTCCACCAGAACGGCATTGGCCGCATCATCATCGCCAACCGTACGGTGGAGAAGGCGCACACCCTGGCGGCCCAGTTCGACGGCTACGCCATCGCCCTGACAGAACTCGGCTGCCACTTGGCGGAGGCGGACATCGTCATCTCCTCCACCGCCAGCCCCCTGCCGGTGCTGGGTAAGGGCATGGTGGAGAGCGCCCTCAAGGAGCGCCGCCACCGCCCCATCTTCATGGTCGACATCGCCGTCCCCCGGGATATCGAACCCGAGGTCGTCGGCCTGCAGGACATCTACCTCTATACCGTGGACGACATGCAGGAGGTCATCCAGGAGAACATGCGCTCCCGCCAGGAGGCGGCGGAGCAGGCCGAGGAGATCATCGAGCAGTATGTGGACGACTACATGGGCTGGCTGCGCTCCCTGGACGCGGTGGAGCTGATCCGTGACTACCGCTCGCAGGCCGACCGGCTGCGCGAGGAGGTGCTGGCCAAGGCGCTGCAACAGCTCAGAAGAGGCAAGTCGCCGGAGCAGGTGATGCAGTTTCTCGCCCACACCCTCACTAACAAACTCCTGCACACCCCCAGTGCGCAACTGCGCCAGGCCGGAGCCAATGGCCAACTGGATCTGCTGGATGTCGCCAACACACTGTTTCAAATAAAGAAAATCGACAACGCCCGATGAAACCCTCGCTCCACGGCAAGCTGGATCAGCTCGTCGAGCGCTTCGAGGAGATCACCGCCCTGCTGGCCGAGCCCGCCACCCAGGGGGACCAGAACCAGTTTCGGGATCTCAGTCGTGAGTATGCCCAGCTCGAACCCGTCGTGGAGGCGTTCCGCCGCTACCGGGCGGCAGAGGAGGACCTGGAGAACGCCCGGGAGCTGCTCGACGACCCGGAGATGGCGGAGCTGGCCCGGGAGGAGCTGCAGCGGGCGGAACAGACCCGCGAGGAGCTGGAACCGCAACTGCAACTTCTGCTGCTACCGACCGACCCCAACGACCAGCGCAACATCTTCCTGGAGATCCGCGCCGGTACCGGGGGCGCCGAAGCGGCCCTGTTCGCCGGCGACCTGCACCGCATGTACCTGCGCTACGCCGAGACCCAGGGCTGGCAGGTCGAGACCATCAGCGAGAGCCTGGGTGAGCACGGCGGCTACAAGGAGATCGTCTGCCGCATCAGCGGCAATGCGGTTTATGCCAAACTGAAGTTCGAATCCGGCGCCCACCGGGTGCAGCGGGTCCCCGAGACCGAGTCCCAGGGGCGCATCCACACCTCCGCCTGCACCGTGGCGATCCTCCCGGAGGCGGACGCGGTGGACGCAGTGGAGATCAACCCCGGCGACCTGCGCATCGATACCTACCGCGCCTCCGGAGCCGGCGGCCAGCACGTCAACAAGACCGACTCGGCGGTACGCATCACCCACCTGCCCAGCGGCATCGTAGTGGAGTGCCAGGACGAGCGCTCCCAGCACAAGAACAAGGCCCGCGCCCTCTCCCTGCTCTCCGCGCGGCTGCTCTCCCAGGCCCAGCAGGCCCAGGCCAGCGAACAGGCCAGCGCCCGCAAACTGCAGGTGGGGAGCGGCGACCGCTCCGAGCGCATCCGCACCTACAATTTCCCCCAGAACCGCCTCACCGACCACCGCATCAACCTCACCCTCTACAAGCTGGACGAGGTCATAGCCGGCGGCCTGGAACAGGTCATAGACCCCCTGCAGCGGGAGTATCAGGTGGAACAGCTCGCGGCCATGGGCGAAGACAAGTAGGCATCAGGCATGGACGATTCACAAAACAAGGCCGCGCGGTTTCGTATGGCGTCTCGCTTCGGAGCGGCCAAGTCGCTGGAGTGGAGGCTGAGGCCGGGACAGCGGGCCGTTACCTTTCAAGTTCTGCTTCGCGCGATTGTCCAAGGTAGGCGGTGGTGAGGGACGAACCGCACCGATAGTGGGTTGGCGCCAGGTTCAGGAATGATGCGGTTCGCACTACAGCAGCCTGCGATGGGGCATTTATGCACTATCCTATCGGTGATACAAAGCAGGACTCATTGGTAATTCCTGATTCCCCAACATGTCCACCATCCAGTCGGTACTGCGCGACGCCACTCAGAAACTCCAGGTCCTGCCCCAGGCCAGCCCGGCACTGGAGGCGCAGGTACTGCTCTGCCACCTGCTCGGCAGGCCCCGCAGCCACCTCTTCGCCTGGCCGGAACAGCGCCTCGGCGAGGCCCAGGTCGCGGCCTATCGGGGGCTGCTCGAGCGCCGCCTGAGCGGCGAGCCCCTGGCCCATATCACCGGCCTGCGGGAGTTCTGGTCCCTGACCCTGAAGGTCTCACCGCACACCCTGATACCCCGACCCGAGACCGAACTGCTGGTGGAGCAGGCGCTTGCCTGCCCGCCACCCTCCGGACCGGTGCGAGTCGCCGACCTGGGCACCGGCAGCGGCGCCATCGCCCTGGCCCTGGCCAGCGAACGGCCAACCTGGCGCATCGACGCCACAGACCGCTCCGCCCCGGCCCTGGCCCTGGCCCGGAAGAATGCCCAGGCGCTCGGCCTCGGCCATGTCACCTTCTATCTGGGTGACTGGTTCGCCGCCCTGCCGCCTCAGGCCCGCTATGACCTGATTCTCAGCAACCCCCCCTATATCGCCGCAAACGACCCCCACCTCGATCAGGGCGACCTGCCGGCCGAGCCGTTCGGGGCCCTGGTGGCCGGCCCGGATGGCCTGAGGGATCTACGCCGGATCGTCCGTGAGGCGGGGAACTGGCTCAATCCCGGGGGGCAACTGCTGGTGGAACACGGCCATACCCAGGGGGCCGCGGTACGCGCCCTGTTCACCACCGCCGGCTTCAGCGACATCACCAGCCAGCGGGACCTGGCGGGCCACCTGCGCACCACCGGCGGAAGCTGGAGGCACGGCCAGGCGGTCTAACGGATAGACGCCGGACAGCCGCAAACCAGGGTCGCCGGGGCCTGCTGACCCATGTGTCTTGATCCTAGATTCCTCAGTTGACCGCTCCATTTTGAAACTAAGTGATTGATACGAAATACACTGACTTCAATTTACCTTATCACCCATTGGGTGAATCACGCTACAGGGTGAATAGCAGGCCTACGGGGGCACATGGCGGCGTCGCCTACATGGACGTAGGCGAGGGGCGTGAGCTGGGAGCGGCAAGCTTTACAACTCCTTGGAATAGAATGACTATTCCGCGTCGTTGTGCCTTGCCCTGTACCCCCGCAAACCTACTCTTCACCCTGCCCAACTGAGGATTCTAGGTTGATTATTTCCACACAGCCACTAGGATAAAGCGTTATGGGTGCCGACAGTCAAGAACTCATCAAGCACCGGGACATTCACTTCGTCGAATTCCACCCGGACCCCAACCAGGCGCGCACCGCTGCCCTGCTGCTGGCGGATATCGACGGCATCATCCACGTCAACCCGGTCAGCCCGCGCCAGCTGCAGGTGAGCTATCACCTGCTCAAGGTCTGCCTGGAGCAGATCGAGACCGGCCTCACGGAGATGGGGCTGCATATCGACAACCGGCTGATCTACCGGCTGAAACGCGCCCTCCACTACTATACCGAAGAGACCCAGCGGGCCAACCAGGGCTGCTCGCGCGGTGACGCCGGCTGCACCCGCAAGATCTTTGCCGACCGCTACCAGCGCCTCAACCACCAGTGCCGCGACCGACGTCCGGAGTACTGGCGCAAATACCTCTGACCGAAACAGGTCCCGGGGAATCCAGGCGCCGATCTCCCCGCTCGATTTCGCCCGAAGGAACCCTTTTTCGGGTAACATTCCCGCTTCGACGAGCCGGATACCCACCGATGGAAGATAATCAACTGCTGCGCTACAGCCGCCAGATCATGCTGCCCGCCTTCGGCATCGAGGGGCAACAGCGGCTGGCCCAATCAAGGGTCCTGATCATCGGCCTCGGCGGCCTGGGGGCCCCGGCGGCCATGTATCTGGCGGCGGCCGGGGTCGGCGAATTGGTGCTGGCCGACGATGACCGGGTCGACCTCAGCAACCTGCAGCGCCAGATCATCCACAGCAGTGAACGCATCGGCCAGCCCAAGGCCCGGTCGGCCCGCCAGACCCTCCTGGAGCTCAACCCGGAGGTGCGGGTGGAGGCCATCGAGCGCCGTCTCGATGGCGGGGAACTGCAGGCCCAGATCGAACGGTCCGACCTGGTGGTCGACGCCACCGACAACTTCACCAGCCGCTTCGCCATCAACGCCGCCTGTCACGCCAGCGCTACCCCCCTGGTCTCCGGCGCCGCCATCCGCATGGAGGGTCAGGTGAGCGTCTTTCTCGGCCGGCCCGGCGGCCCCTGCTACCGCTGCCTCTACCCGGACTGGGGAGAGCTGGACGAGACCTGCAGCGCCAACGGGGTACTGGCCCCGGTAGTCGGCATCATCGGCAGCATCCAGGCCACCGAGGCGCTCAAGGTCCTTACCGGCATCGGCACCGACCTCAACGGCCGCTTGCTGATCCTCGACGCCCTGCACATGGAGTGGCGCAGTCTCAGGCTCAAGGCCGACCCCCAGTGCCCGGTCTGCGCCGCACCTTGATCCACCGGCTCCCCCCGCTTGCCTGCCCGCTGCTGGTGGTGCTGCTGATCCTCCTGCCCATGCTCCTGCCGGCGGCCTGGCAGGAACGGCTCGAGTATCAGGCCATGGCCATCGCCGACGGGCAGTGGTGGCGCCTGATCAGCGGCCACCTGGTCCACCTGGGATGGGGCCACCTGTCGATGAACCTGCTCGGCTTCCTGCTCATCTGGGAGCTGTTTCTCAGGAACCGGATGACTGCCCGACGCTGTCTTTTCGGCCTGTTCGCGCTTACACTCATCTGCTCCCTGGGGCTCTACCTGTTCAGCCCGCAGGTGGCCTGGTACCGGGGCCTGTCCGGGGTGCTGCACGGCCTGCTGGTGTGGGCCCTGCTGCGGGGGCTGGCCGGCCAGCCTGTCGGCAATGGCCTGCTGCTAGGCCTGCTGGCCGCCAAGCTCGCCTGGGAGCAGTGGAGCGGTCCCCTGCCCGGCAGCGAGGCCGTGGCCCAGGGCCTGGTGATCGTCGATGCCCACCTGTACGGGGCGGTCGGTGGGGGCTTGCTGTGGGGCCTGGAGCTTGGCGTGAGACGAATACGAAACGAGGTGACCGAATGAACCTAGATTCCTCAGTTGATCGCTCCATTCTGAAACTAAGTGATTGATATGAAAAACACTCACTTCGATTTACCTTATCACCCGTTGGGTGAATCACGCTACAGGGCAAATTGCACGCC
>Ga0114931_10011083_pt1 | contig 10682 bp, 13 predicted proteins | sample 2SBtaG_FD_89579 | JGI IMG/M metagenome (GOLD analysis project Ga0114931, IMG submission 89579) | Deep subsurface microbial communities from Kolumbo volcano to uncover new lineages of life (NeLLi) - 2SBTROV14_V59a metaG | ecosystem: Environmental > Aquatic > Marine > Volcanic | place: Kolumbo...
TATGTCAAAGCAGCAGATGGTCATACCATGCACTTTGATGTGATTACTGGTGAGAAAGATCATGATAAAGCCATTTCATATGGTAAAGAATGGTTACAATCCGTCGGTGAAGGAGAAGCAGAGATGACTACAAATGAATGTCAATTCTGTCATTCACAAGGTGCACCAGAGCCTGTAGAGCAGGCAATTAAGGAAAAAGGCTACTTTATCCAAAAGATGGAAGGCTGTCCTTAATCATTTTTTCATTTTTCTACAAGACTTTTTTAGATTAATTGTTTTAGAAAGACTATGTCTGAACACAAGTATTCAAAATGGACAGTTGAAGGAGATAAGAAAACCAAATGGATTTGCGGATGTTTTCAAACAGCTGACAATTATTTTAAATTTTGTGAAATACACAACGATACTTTACAAAAAGCAATTCAAGCTCAAATTGACGAACTAGATATGACTTTGATTATTGAAGATTAAATTGCAAGTATTGCAACAAAGGCAGATACAAAGACAATTGAAATTGTGTTAAGTAATTTAATCACAGTGTTAAGAGCAGGCCCAGCAGTGTCTTTGTAAGGATCACGAATGATATCTCCCACAACGGCTACTTTGTGTACTTCAGAGCCTTTTTCACCTTGCATCTCAACTAGTTTCTTAGCATTGTCCCATGCACCACCAGTATTTGCCAAGTGGTATGCCAACAAAATTCCAGTAACGACGGAACCCATCAACAATCCAGCTACGGCAGTTGGTCCCAACAGAATTCCCAGAATGATAGGTGCAATAATTGCAACAATTGCAGGTTTCCAAAGTTCTTTGATTGAAGCTACAGTTGCAATATCAACACATTTAGCATAATCAGGTTTTGATTTTCCAGTAAGGATTTCAGGATCTGATTTGAATTGACGTCTAACCTCATCAACCATTTTTCCTGCAGCACGAGATACACCGTTAATTAATTGACCAGTAATGATAAATGGAATCAATCCACCAATTAACAATCCGACAATTATTGTAGGATTTGTTAAACTGTAATCTAGATCTAAAACACCTTCAAAGATATGTGATGCCTCAAATTGAAATGCCTGAATCATTGCTAATGCAGCTAAGGCAGCACTTGCAATTGCAAATCCTTTGGTCACAGCCTTTGTAGTATTTCCAACAGCATCAATTTCATCAGTGACTTTTCGGTTTTCTTCGCCCATGCCAGTCATCTCAACAATTCCACCGGCATTATCTGCAATTGGTCCAAAGGCATCAATACTAAGAACAATTCCTGCAAGACTCAACATTGCCATTGCAGTAAGTGAAGTTCCAAAAATTCCATAAAGTATTGGGTCAGCACCTTCAGGAGCAGATGAAGATGCAATGCTATAAGAAATTATGATTGCAACAACTAATGCAATCATAAATGGTCCAGTCGATTGCATTCCTTTGATAATTCCCATCAATGTTAATGACGCATATCCCCATTTTGCAGAGTCAGCTATTTCTTTTACGGGGCCTTTTTTGTAACTAGTGTAATTATCAGTGATTTTCTGAATTACAGGAACTAAAATGACACCAAGCACAGTAGAACCAAACAAGGCGTATGATGTTGAGGAATCGCCAATAAATTGTGTGATGAATACATAGTTTAGTCCAATTGCAATTGCTGCTGAAACATAAAATGACCGATTAAGAGGCTTCATGACATCTGTAATATTCTTAGAGCCAACAATTACAACACCAATTATTGATGCAATCATTCCTGAGGAACCAATCAATATTGGATAAAGAAAGTAGTTTGGTGCACCAATTAAAGCTGCAATTAGTAATGCTGCAAGTATCGTAACAATATAAGACTCATAAACATCTGAACCCATTCCCGCAGCATCACCAACATTGTCACCAACATTGTCTGCAATTGTTGCAGGGTTTCGGGGGTCATCTTCAGGAATATTAGCTTCAACTTTTCCCACCAAGTCAGCTCCCATATCTGCTGCTTTGGTAAATATACCACCGCCAATTCGGATAAATAATGCAATAAGACTTGCCCCAATTCCAACACCAGCAATTGTGATTGGATCCGGATAAATCGCATATAGTCCTGTAATTGCCAATAGAGCCATTGCTGGAACTGCAAGTCCCACTGTAGCTCCACCTCTAAAGGCCATAGCAAATGTTTGCCCCAATCCCTTACTACTTAGATTTGCAGCTCTTACTGCCGCTTTTACTGTAATTTTTAATGAAATAATTCCTGCTACTGCAGATAATGCTGCACCGACTGCAAATGCAATTCCATTTGAAGTTGTCAGGAAGATTGCAATAATTAAGGATAATGCAATTGCGACAGGTACAATAATTTTCATCTCTCTTTTTAGAAATGCCCCAGCACCCTCTTTGACGGCGTTGGAAATATCCATCATTTCTTTGGTTCCAGAAGGTTGCTTTGAAATCCATGCAACCAATCCACCTGCAACTAAAAATGATGCAATTCCTGCAATAAATGGCAGAATCTCAGCAATTTCCATGTTATACTCAGCTTGCCTAAATCTTGTAAATATAAATCAAATAGCAGAGACGTTGGCTCTTTTACGATACGGTAGAAATGTTTTTCCTCTTAATCCCTGTCTAACCAACTTGTTGAATCTCTTGCCATGTGCAAGATACGGAAATCGCATATGGATCAATTCATGCACAAGAGTATTTTCCAAAGTCTTCTGATCAGGAATCTTTCGTACATTTATGAAAACTAGATTATGTTGAAGATATGAAACTCCATAATACTTGTAGGCAGAGGTACGTCTACCTTCTGTCATTTCTTTTGGAGCATCAAGAACTTCTTTGGTAGTTAGTAAAATTTGAGGTTCTAGAATAGAGAATCGGTTAGAATAGATTCCAACTTTTTCCAATATTTGCAATCGAAGATCAGGATCTAGTTTCACAATTATTTCTAAAGCAATCAGTGTTTATCTTCAAATGTCAATAGTTGTAAGAAATTTAGTGTATTTTGCTTCTTCAAAATTATGAATTAATAGGGTCAGAAGGTTTTGTGGAGTAATCATCAATCATACAGCCACCGTCTCATCATACCCCAATTATTCCATAGAATCAAGGAGTGATTGTGCTTTATTTCTAATTTCTGGAGTAATTCGCACTATCACTAGACCTTCGTTTGGCTGACCATACAAAACAATTGCATTTTCAGGGGCATAAACACATACAGGGAGCACTAAAAGATCTTCCTCACCCTCAACAAAAAGTCTGACAGGAGACTGCATAGTAAAGGCCTTCTTAATTACGTCAATACTTTGAGAAGTAATTTCTGCTGCAGGGTTTTTAACAGTTAATTCAATAGCATCGGATAATTTAGGAGGTTCTTTTTTTTCTCGTTTTTCTTGACCGTCAATTATATGAAATGAAGGAACTAGATCAAAATCAATCATTTTTTTAGTTGTTCTATCACCAACAGTGATTACATAGGAGTTTTGAGGAATATTTTTTTCAATATTTGATTTAATGGCTTGACTTTCAGGTAATAACAACCCCAAAGGAATTTTCAATTGTTCTCTTAGAGAATCAGGTAATTTCACAGGAATCGAGACTAGTTTGTACTGGGTTCTGGAGCTGATTCCTCACTAGTACTTTCAGAGTTTATTTCGTCTTGTAGTTTTGCTGCTAGTATGCTGCATTGAGCTGCAACATTTTTTGCGCTTACTCTAAAAGCAGTTGCGCTAGGAGAATCAGGATTAGAAATCATAATCGGTTTACCTAAATCAGATCCAGACATGATTCCAGAGTTTAACGGAATTTCTCCCAAGAAAGGAATATTGAATTGTTCGCTAATTTTCTTTGCGCCACCATTGCCAAAAATATAGTGTTTATCTTCACAGTTTGGACAAATAAAATGACTCATGTTTTCAACTACGCCCATAATTGGAACATTTAGTTTTTCAAACATGCCAATTGCTTTAACTGCAACATTACTTGCAACATCTTGTGGAGTTGTAACAACAAGAATTCCAGTAATAGGAATTGTTTGTGCAAGAGTTAATGGAATATCACCAGTTCCGGGTGGAAGATCCACTATAAGATAATCCAAGTCAGACCAATTAGTATCAACAAGAAATTGTTTTAAAATTCCAGAAATGATGGGGCCACGATAGATTGCAGCTTGATGTGCTTGTTCTGCAAAGAAACCAAAAGAGACAACTTTGAGTCCATTTGATTCAGCTGGTTGGAGTTTATTGTCTTCAACTTCCATGAAGCCGTCTTTCATACCCAGCATTAACGGAATACTTGGACCGTAGATATCAGCGTCTAACAATCCAACTTTAGCTCCTGTTTGAGATAATGCCAAAGCTAAATTCAAAGATACTGTAGATTTACCTACACCCCCTTTTCCACTTGCAACGCCGATAATATTTTTGACAGAAGCCATACCAGTGTCTTCATCAAGTGAACGGCCTTCCATCACTTTGGCAGTTACATTCAAATCAAAATTTTTTAATTCAGAAATTTCACCAATTACTTTTCTTACATCATCTTCAATCTCAACATTGAAAGGACATGCAGGAGTTGTTAATTCTAAAGTAAATTTCAGATTGCCGTCATTAAGTTCTAGGTCTTTAATCATACCCATTGAGACAATATCTTTTTTTAAATCAGGATCAATTACTGTGCTGAGTTTTTCAAGAACTTGATCGATTCCAACCATTGCGTCAAAAAGTCAGCCTACATTATTTAAACATAAGTCAGACGTCAAAAGAAATTGTTATTTTTTTGAAAAAGTAACAAAATCTTTGGAAAATTAAGCGTAAATCACCCAAAGATTCATAAATTGAAATTCAAGAAAAACAGCACAGTTGTTTTCTATATCTACCCTAGTTGATGTTGTTAGGATTCCTCCAAGCTTATTTGGAACTACACTCAAAAAGGCAGCAGTTAACATCCTCAAAGAAAAATACGAGAGTATGATTAATGCAGATTTAGGCTACATCATTATGATTTTAGATGCCAAAGTAGATGAAATGGGAAAAATGATTGCCGGTGATGGCGGAACATTTCACAGAGTACAATTTGAAGCATTAACATTTTATCCAAAACTACAAGAAATTGTTCAAGGGGAAATTGTAGACATTACAGACTTTGGAGCATTTGTAAGAATTGGTCCGACTGATGCGTTACTTCATTTGTCTCAAGTAATGGATGATTATCTCAAGAGCGATGTAAAGTCGGGTATGATTTTAGCCAATCAAAGTGGCAGAACACTCAAAGTCGGTTCAACACTTCGTGCAAGAATAACTGCAGTGTCATTAGGAAAAGCTGCTGCAATGGGCAAGATTGGAATAACATGTAGACAACCATTCCTTGGTGCAGATGATTGGATAACAGAAGAAATCAAAAAAGCTGAAGGCAGTAGTTCTGAGAAACCTGCAAAAGAAGCAGAAGTAGAGGCAAGTTAAGATGGCTCGCGAAATGGCATGTCGAAAATGCAAGTTTGTTACAACAGGAAAAGTGTGTCCTGTTTGTAAATCATCAGATTTGACACCAGACTGGAATGGTATTGTGTTAGTAGTTGATCCTACAAATTCAGAGATTTCAAAAACGCTAGGCATTACTCAAAAAGGCAAGTATGCAATCAAAGTAACATAAAATTTTTGTAAATATTTAAAATCATATTAGCATTTATCATAATGTTGTCATTTAATTCTAAAAAACAATTATTGCAATTTCTTGCTGAAGATATCGGCAAAGGAGATATCACTAGTGCTTTATTGCCAAAAAGAAAGATTTCAGTTAGAATAATCTCAAGAGAAACAGCAATTGTTGCGGGCGTAAAGTATGCAAAAGACATTTTCAAATTAAAGGGATGCAATTCAAAAATTTTAAAAAAAGATGGTTCTAAAATAAAACCCAATCAAACAATTATGACCATTACTGGAGAAGCAGGAAAAATTTTGACTTGTGAAAGAACAGCATTAAATTTACTTACACGAATGAGTGGAATTGCAACTCAAACAAATGAACTTGTAAAAAAAATTCCAAAGAAAACAAGACTTTATGCTACAAGAAAGACAGCACCTGGTCTACGATATTTTGACAAAGAAGCAGTAGAAATTGGCGGAGGGGGAAAACACAGACTCAGGCTAGATGAAATGATAATGATTAAAGACAATCATATTGCAGTGGGAGATTCATTGGCATCTTTAATTAAAAAAGCTAAAAAAAGACATAAGAAGTTCGAAGTGGAAGTGGAAAATAATTCAGATGCAATTCTTGCTGCCAAAGAAGGTGCAAACATTATCATGTTGGATAATTTTTCACCAGTGCAAATTAAAAAAACTATTCAAATTCTCAAGAATCAGAAATTAAGGAACAATGTTTTGCTAGAAGCATCAGGTGGAATCACTACTAAAAACATATCAAAATATGGTCAAACAGGAGTAGATATTATTTCGGTTGGAAGTATTACCAACTCTGTTAAAGGAATTGATATGAGTTTAGAAATTTAGTTTATTTGTTTTAGTAATTCTATAACTGCTTTATTTTTGGGATCAACTTCTCTAATTTTATCACAGCACTGCATTACCCGCTTGTTTTCTCCTAATTTTTGATGAGAATATGCTTTCAAAAGCAAAACATCAACATCATGAGAACCAATTTCTAAGGCTTTATCAAAATATGAAATAGCTGTTTTGTACTTGTTTTTCAAATAGTAAATACCACCCATAGAAAATAATACATCATTATGATTAGGTACTTTTTGCAAATATTCTGTGCCTGATTTTAGAGCTTCAGTATATTTTTTTTCTTTAACGAATTTTTTGAATTCTTTAAATTTTTCAGTATTCTTTTTCTGGTTAGGATCTTTGGAGGTTCTAGAAAATAATCCAACCAATGTATTCACGCAGTTTAGCTTATTGCAAGCATTCTATCTATTGCCAAACGGGCCTTATCTGCAATCTCTTTTGGAACAGTAACTACATTTTTTTCGTTAATTAATGCGTCATATACTTTTTCAAGTGTAATCATCTTCATGTATTGACATTCAGCTTTCTCAGATGCCGGGACAAATGTTTTATCAGGATTTTGTTGTCTCATGCGATATAAAATTCCAGTTTCGGTTGCAACAACAAAGTTTTTTGCTTTTGATTCTTTGACATGATTTAGCATTCCTTCTGTAGAAAGAATTGAAACCTTTTGTTCATTAAAACTTCCATCTGCAACATCATACATCATTGGAGTAGTACAACTACATTCAGGGTGAATTACAAATTCAGCATCTTTCATAGAATCTAATTTTTTTGTGACATCTTCAGGGGTGATTCCTGCATGAACATGGCATTCTCCTGCCCATATGTGCATATTTTTTCTCCCAGTCATCTTTGCAACATAAGACCCAAGAAACATATCAGGTAAAAACAGAATCTCTTTATCTTCTGGAATTGCTTTGACTACATTTACTGCATTAGAGGATGTGCAACAATAATCAAGTTCTGCTTTAATTTCTGCAGTAGTATTTACATATCCTACAGCAATTGCATTAGGATGTTGTCTCTTCCAATTTTGTAATTCATCCACAGTAATAGAATCAGATAAAGAACATCCAGCTTCCAAATCAGGTAGTAATACCTTTTTTTGAGGACTAATAATCGCAGCAGTTTCTGCCATAAAGTTGACACCACAAAAAAGAATTGTTTTTTGAGGTACTTTTGCTGCCTGCCTTGAAAGACCTAATGAATCTCCAGTAAAATCTGCCACGTCTTGAACATCAGGAATCTGATAATTATGTGCTAAAATAACTACATCTTTTTCTTTCTTGAGCCTTAGTATCTCATCTTTGAGTTGGGTATCTTGTTGAACTAGCATAAACCATCAAAATTGATGCTGATGGTCATTTAAAGAAAGAGGTTCCGCTTAGAATATTCTGCAAACTAGGGAAAAGTGGCAGGAATTTCCTCTTTTTAGAAACTCAGTCATAAAAAATCAAGGTAAAAAACAAAAAAACTGTTTTTTGTTACTTTAAATTTAGCATGTCAAATAATCATAAAATTCCAAAATGGAACTCATTGTTGAAAAAATTTAACATTATGCTAATTACCAAAAAAACAAAACAGAAAATGTGAGAATTCATCTTTTTGTGTCATTTGCTCTGATTCTTTCTATTGCTTTTGTTCCCACAACTTTTGCCCATGAACCAGATTTTGAAGCAAAGTCACCAGAAGATATTTTGAAATTATGTAATTTCTTTTATGAAGAATATATTCTTGTAGGTCCAGAACATTTCAAAGATCAACACAAACTTTTCTTAAACGCCAGAATTTGTCCCATCTTATATGAGAACATAGCATGGAACAGTCAACACCCGCAAAAAGATATTGTATTGATTAATGAGATTGAAAAGATACTTGGTGAAAATGCAAATTATCTCAAAGAAAAACATGTGGGTCAACCTAGTTCAATTCCTAAATGGTTCAAAAATAAAGCAAATTTATGGATTGGATGGGAAATAAAAGATAAAGAGTTTTTGAAAGCAATGGAAGAAGTTACGGATTCAGATTTACATAACAAATCAGAACAAACACACATTCCAAAATGGTTCAAACAAAATACAAAATGGTATATAGATGAGATAATTTCTGAAAAAGAATTCCTCAATTCAATAAAATATCTAGTTAATCAACACTAAAATTCTAAAACATCAGGTTCCAATTTGAATCTCATCAGAGCAATATCTTCTCAGAGTCTCAATTGCAGACAGAATTGCAAGTCTACTTGTTTTGGGATTATTAGGATCAGGGAAGTTTTCTATAGTAAAAGTCATCTTTCCAAAGTTTCCTGCAGCTTCAATGTGATGGGTATTTTTATCAGTATCAGGATCTGCAACTATTTTTACATCAGTTTTTTCACTTCCAAGACCTGTCAAAGATAATAGAGCTGCAACATTGATGTTTGCAGGAAACAAGGAGACTGCTTCTTTTGCAGTTCCTTCAAAAATCGTTATGGGAGATGAAATTCTATCTAAATCAATTTTAGAAGTTTCAAAAAACTTTGCACCTTTTAGAGAACGAGGATGTTTTGTAGTAGTAATTGATAATGAGTCTAGTTCATCTTTGATTGATTTAATTCCATCAAGACCTGCAATTGCACCTGAAGGAAGATAAATTGTTTTTTTGAAATCCTTGCAAGCATCAGATAAAATATCATAAATAGATTCATCAAGTAATGCACCCACACTCATGATCATCAAATCTTTCTTATTTTGCAAAATACTCAAACCAACATCTTTTACAGCATCTTGAGATGCAGCTTCTACTACAATATCAATTGGATTTGAAGATAAAAGATGGGAATTCTCTACAATTTCTGGTTTGTTTTTTAGTTTTTCAATAAGGGATTCAGATGCATCTTTTGAGCCATCAAATACATGAGTAAGAGTTGCAGGAATTTTTCCAGAATCAATAGCTAACGCAATTTGTGTTCCAATTGCCCCACAACCAAGTAAACCAATTCGTTTCAATTATGAATACTAGAAAATATCAGTTAATTAATCTAAAAAAATAGGCATTATTAGGTCAAATTGAAATGAGTGATAGTAATTCAAATGAAGAATACTTTCAAATGCTTCTAGAATCTTTGAATCAGGATCCTAATTGGAGAGTTGTAGAGGAATATTTGGAAAAATATGAGTCAATAAAAAAAGAACTGACAGCAGACCAACAAATGATTATCTCCGAAATGGGAAGAGCAATGTTGGCTTTGGCAGATTCACAACCCAAGATAATCATTGATAAATTCTTAGAATTGATTCAGAACGTGAACAAGAAGTAATTCAGTATGATTTATCATTAAATTATTTATGTAAAAAAATTTGAGAGTTATTAATGAATTTTTTTCAAATTGGAATAATTTGTGTTATTTTTCTTTTAATTGGAAGTCAATCTGCTTTTGGAGAGATAGAATCGCCTAGAAAACAGATGGAAAAAGGAACTCTAGCTCAAGATGTTATTTGTAAAACAGGATTAGAATTAGTAATCAGGATAAATGGAAATGCTGCTTGTGTAAGAGAAGAAACAGCAGAAAAAATGCAAAAAATAGGCATGTTATTTTCTCTGATAAAATTTTCTGATTTAGAAAGAGAGGTGGAATCAGTTCCTGCATCAGATAACGAAATCAACACAGTTCCTGCATCAAGTATGTCAATAGTAAATTTTTACATTAATGATCAAGATTTGAATACTGCACACAATGGTGTAGAAGTGATATCAACTCAAGGATTGTTTGAATTTATAGTAAACGGAATTTCAATAAACGGTCCTGATAAAATGATTGAAACAGGACCAAACACGGGCGAATTTTACATTAGATTAGAATTGCCAGACACAATTAATGGCAGACCTCTAAGTCAGGACGACGTTGTTTTAATCAAATACTTGGACGAATCAGATAACGCAGGAGAGAAAAGAGTTCTTGTAAAGTCAGTTCCCTTAACAAAGACATTTGCAAAAGTTGAATCATCAGGAGGAGGTTCTCGAATTGGTCATGAATTTACTTTTAGAATTTATGAACCTGATGCAAATAGAGATTCTAAAGATGAAGATAAAATTCCACTTAGTTCATTTGAGTACAGAGGGGATGGAGGAATAAGAACAACTCTTGCAAATCCAAGATTTGATGCAAATTCCAGTTCTTTAATTGAGACA
>Ga0114931_10011084_pt1 | contig 10682 bp, 6 predicted proteins | sample 2SBtaG_FD_89579 | JGI IMG/M metagenome (GOLD analysis project Ga0114931, IMG submission 89579) | Deep subsurface microbial communities from Kolumbo volcano to uncover new lineages of life (NeLLi) - 2SBTROV14_V59a metaG | ecosystem: Environmental > Aquatic > Marine > Volcanic | place: Kolumbo...
ATACGCCGGTAGACCCCATCCGCCGCCAGCAGTTCATCGTGACGCCCCCGCTCGACCACCCGTCCCTCCATCAGTACTAGAATCTCGTCCATCCGTTCCAGCCCTGTGAGACGGTGGGTGACCACCAGGGTCGAGCGATCGGCCATCAGCGGGTGCAGCGTCTCCCAGATCTGCCGCTCGGTGACCGCGTCCAGGTTGGCCGTGGCCTCGTCAAGGATGAGGATGGGCGCGTCTTTCAGCAGTGCGCGGGCGATGGCCAGCCGTTGGCGCTCACCGCCGCTCAGTTGCAGACCCTGTTCGCCGATCCACGTGTCCAACCCATGGGGCAGGGCTTGAACGAAGTCTGCCAACTCGGCCTGGCGAATGGCGCCCAGAAGCGCAGCATCGTCGGCGTCTGGCCGGGCCAGACGCAGGTTCTCGCGGATGGTGGCGTTGAAGAGGTGGGTGTCCTGGGCGACCACGCTGATCAGGCTGCGGACGTCATCGCCGCGATAGCCGCGCAGGTCGCGCCCGCCCAGCAGGATGCGCCCGCCGTCGTACTCCCAGAAGCGCAGCAACAGGTTGACCAGGGTGGACTTGCCGCCACCGCTGGGACCGACGACCGCAACCCGTCCCCGCGCGGGCAGGTCGAAGCTCAGCCCGTCGAGCGCGGGCAGGACGCCGGCATCGTAGGTGAAGGTGAGATCGGCGACGCGCAGGTCGGGCAAGGCCGGTGGCGGCGCGGGATCGGGGGGATCGACTACGGCCGGCTCAGCGTCCACCAGCGCGAAAAGACGCCCGGCCGCGGCCAGGGTGACGTCCATGAAGTGGAGGGCCAACGGTAGCGGGGCCACGGCCTCGAAGGCGGCGATGACGCCCAGGGAAATCACGGTCAGGTCGATGCCGCTCAGCGCGCCCGCAGTCACCTTGGGAATGGCCAGGACCAGCGCGGCGACCACGGCCAGGCTGGTGAAGAGGCCTGTATTGGCGTCATTGAGCGCGGCCATACGAGCATGGCGGTCGTTGAGCGCTTCAGTCTGAGCGCTGAGCGTCTGAACCTGGGCCAGATAACGCTCCTCCGCGCCATAGGCCAACAGGTCGGCCATGCCCTGGACGCTGTCCACCAGCATCGCGTTGAGCTCGCCCCGGCTTTCGACCAGGCGTTCACCCGTCTTGCGGTCCAGTTGACGTACGAGCAGGGGGGCAAGTGCGCCGGCGATGAACATGAAGAGAAGGACCGCCAGCGCAATGCTCCATCCGTAGCGACCCAGCAGCAGCCCCATGAGCAGGGCGACGCCCAGCGCGGTCAGGGGCGGAGCCAGGACGCGCACGAAGAAGTTCTCCAGCGCGTCTACGTCCGCGACCGCGCGCGAGAGCAGGTCGCCGCTGCGGTGTTGCTGCAGCCGGGCCGGGGCCAGCGGCTCCAGCGCCTGGTAGAACCAGACCCGGATCCGGGAGAGCAGGCGAAAGTTGATGTCGTGGGAGACGTAGCGCTCCAGATAGCGGAAGCCGGCGCGGGCGATGCCAAAGAAACGCACGCCGACGATGGCCACCTGAAGTTCAGCGATGGAGGGGTGGAGCGCGGCCTTGGCGATGATGAAGGCTGACGTCATCATCAGGCCGATGCCGCTGCCCACAGTGGCGAATCCCAGCAGCGCCGCCAGCAAAATACGCCAGCGAAAGGGAGCCGCCAGCCTCACCAAGCGCACAAACGCCCCGCCCACCCGCTTCCGGCCTTCTTCACGTCTCACGTCTTCAGGTCTCACGTCTTCAGGTTTTACGTCTTCACGCTTCACGCCCCACCTCCCCCATACGCCGCAATCAGCCGCCGGTAGAGGCCGATGGTGGAGCCGCCCGCCGACGCTGCATGGCGATCTGCGGCCGGCTGGCCGTTCATGAGATCGGCGTGGGTTCCGCGCTCGACGATGCGCCCCGCCTGCATGACCAGGATGCAGTCGGCGGCGGTGATGGTGGTCAGGCGATGGGCGATGATGAGCGCAGTGCGTCGCTGGATCAACCGGACGATGGCCTGCTGGATCAGCGCTTCGGTATCCGGATCCAGGTTGGCGGTGGCCTCGTCCAGCAGAATAATGGGGGCATCGCGGAGGAAGGCACGGGCAAGGGCGATGCGCTGGACCTGGCCGCCGCTCAGGCGTGCGCCCCGTTCGTCGATCACGGTTGCATAGCCCTGGGGCAGGGCGGCGACAAAATCGTGGGCGTGGGCTTGGCGGGCGGCCTCCTCCACCTGGTCCAGAGACGCGTCGGGCCGGCCCAGGCGAATGTTGTCGGCCACGCTGGCGTTGAAGAGGTACGGACGCTGGGGAACCCAGGCGATCAGTTTGCGCCAGGCCGCGGCATCCAGCCGATCCAGCCGCTCTTCGCCAGCGAGCACGCGCCCCGCGGTCGGGTCCACGAAACGCAGCAGCAGACTGGCGACCGTGCTCTTGCCCGCGCCGCTGGGTCCCACCAGGGCCACGGTTTCGCCGGCGCGCAGGGTGAAGCTCACGCCGTCCAGCGCGCGCCGGCGACCTTCGTCATAGCGGACCTGGACATTCTCGAAGACGATGGGAAAGGGGGATGCGGGCGCTGGCGCCGGCGGGCTGTTGCCAGGCGCGGGGGCCAGGACGACGGCGGGCGGCTGCTCCAGGATATCGAAGATGCGTTGGGCCGCGCCCACGCCGGCCATGCCTGCATGGAAACGGGTTCCCAGCATGCGCAGGTGGACGTAAAAATCGGGAGCCAGGATGAGGATAAAAAAGGCAAGTTGAAAATCCATGCGCCCGGTGAGCACGCGCAGGCCGATCTCCACGGCGATGATGGCGACGCTGATGGTGGCCAGCAATTCCAGGACCAAAGCGGAGAGGAAGGCGACCCGCAGCACGCCCATGGTGGTCCGGCGGTATTCGTCGCTGATGCGACCGATGACTTCGATCTGATGCTGGCTGACGCCGAAGAGTTTGAGGGTGGTCAGCCCTTGGAGCGCGTCGAGAAAATGGGCGCTGAGCCGGCTGAGGACGCTCCACTGGCGTTTGACCAGGGCGTCGGCGGTGGAGCCGATGAGGATCATGAAGAAGGGGATCAGGGGCGCGGTCAGCAGCAGGACGAGGGCGGAGATCCAATCCAGGGGCAGGACGACGGCGAAGATGGCCAGGGGAATGAGCGCGGCCAGGGCCAGTTGGGGCAGATATTGGCTGACATAATCGTTGAGCGCGTCCACGCCTTCGGTGACGGTGGCGGCCAGCTCGCCGCTGCGCTCGCCCAGGGCGTAGCCGGGGCCGAGCCGGAAGAGATGGCCGGCCAGGCGCGAGCGCAGATCGATCTTGACGGCGGTGGCGGCCTTCTGGGCGCAGATGTCGCTCCCCCAACGCAACCCCGCGCGCGCCAAGGCCAGCGCGACCAGCCCGACCAGGAGGGGCGTCTCGTCCGCCAGCGCGCCGCCCTGCAGAAAGACGGCCGTCACCACCCGGCTGAGGAGCCAGGCCTGGGCGATGATAATCACACCCACCAAGAAGCCCAACCCTATGGAGGCGAGCAGATAGAGTCGGGCTTCAGTGGCCTCGCTGAGGAGGCGTTTATCGAATTTCATCGACCGCCCGCTGTGGCAAAGGGATGTGGACCGATCAATACTCCAACTCCGACTGGGGCGAGAGGCGCTCCCAGAAACGACGATAGCTCCAGTACTGGTAGACCAACACAATGGGCACGAAGATCAGTGCGGCGATGGTCATGATGGTCAACGTGTAGTGACTCGAGGACGCGTTGTAGATGGTCAGGTCCCAGTCCGGGTTCAGGCTGGAGACCATCACCCGGGGGAACAGGCCCATGAACAGGGTCAGCGTAATGAAAGCGATGGCCACCGCAGTGGTGGTGAACGCCCAGGCCAGATGGTTGTTGTGAAGCAGCCAGCCAGCCAATAACAGGGAGACGCCGGCGATGATAGGAACCACGCCCGGATTGACGCCATGGCCGGTGAAGATGTCGGTGGAAAAGTAGCTCATGATCACAAAAAGGAAGGCGAGGAACACGGCCGGGAGCCACGCCCGCTGCGCCGTGCGATGAGCCCGCGACTCCATTTCGCCGGCGGTGCGCAGATTCAGGAAAATCGCCCCGTGCAGAACGAAAATAGAAACGGAGGCCAGCCCACCCACCAGCGCATAGGGGTTGAGCAGGGTGAAGAAGCCGCCGACGTAGTTCATATCAGCGTCGATGGGCACGCCGCGGACGATGTTCGCCAGGGCTACGCCCCAGAGCAGCGCGGGGACGGCGCTGCCGATAAAGATGACCCAATCCCAGAGGCTGCGCCAGCCGGGACGGTCGTCCTTGCTGCGGAACTCGAAGGCTACGCCACGGGCGATCAGGGCCAGGAGCATGAGAAAGAGCGCCAGGTAAAAGCCGCTGAAGAGGGTCGCGTACCAGTGGGGGAAAGCCGCGAACATGGCCCCGCCCGCCGTGATCATCCACACCTCGTTGCCATCCCAGAAGGGGCCGATGGTGTTGATGATGACCCGACGCTCGTCGTCGTTCTTGCCAAGGAAGGGAAGCAGCATACCAACGCCGTAGTCGAAGCCTTCCAGCACAAAGAAACCGATAAACAGCACTGCGATCAGGATGAACCAAATGGTTTGCAAATCCATGATTTTCTCCTTTCGGCTCAGTGAGCGGGGGCGAATTGAGCGGTATCGGGCGCAGAGGGGGCGGCGTCTTCCTCATCGCCGTCACCAGCCCCGCGTTTCGCGTATTTGATCATCAGGAAGGCGTCGGCGAACATCAACGCTGCGTACAGAAGCGTGTAGCCGATCAGCGAGGTCACCACCATGCCGGCCCCCACCGTGGGCGAGTTCGCATCGGCTGTGAACATTAAGCCGAAGACGATCCAGGGTTGCCGCCCCACCTCGGTCATGATCCAGCCCGTGGTGTTGGCGATATAGGGCAGCAGGATGGCCCAGAGCAGCAGGCGCAGGAAGCGCCCATGCTCCAGGATATTCCGCTTTCTCAGCTTCAGATAGACGCCGTAAAGCGCTAACCCCAACATGAGGAAGCCGGCCGTCAACATGATACGGAAGGTCCAGTAGGTGATGATGACCGGCGGCACATAGTCGCCCGGCCCGTAGGTTTGCTCGTAGTCGGCCTGGATATTGTTGATGCCCTGGACTTCGCAGGTGAAGTTGTTGCAGGAGAGGAAACTCAGCGCGCCGGGAATGCGAATGGCGAACACGTCCTGCCGGTTATGGGTGTCGCCGATGGTGAAGAGAGAGAGGGCCGCCGGCTGCTCCGTATCCCAGAGGGCCTCGGCCGCAGCCATCTTCATAGGCTGAATCTTGACCATATACTGGGCCTGGGCGTGGCCGCTCAGGATCACCAGTACGACGCCGATGGTGGCGTAGATCAACCCCACATGGAACGAACGCCGGTAGACTTCCAGGTTTTTGCTCTTGCGCAGGAGATGATAGGCGCTGACGCCGAGCACGAAAAAGCCGGCGGTGGTGATGCCGGCCAGCACCGTGTGGGGAAACTGCACCCAGACATGGCCGTTGGCGAGCAAAGCCCCAAAGTCGGTCAACTCGGCGCGGCCATTGCGCAGCGTGTAGCCCACCGGCTGCTGCATGAAGGAATTGGCCACCAGGATCCAAAAGGCCGAGAGGCTGCTGCCGATGGCCACCACCCAGATGGTCGCGGCGTGGGCTTTCTTTCCCAGCTTATCCCAGCCAAAGATCCAGACGCCCAGAAAAGTCGACTCCAGAAAGAAGGCCAGCAGCGCCTCCAGGGCCAGGGGAATGCCAAAGATATCGCCCATGAAGCGGGAGTATTCAGACCAGTTCATGCCGAACTGAAACTCCTGCACCAGGCCGGTGGCGACGCCGATGGCGAAGTTGATGGTGAAGAGGACACCCCAGAATTTCGCGGCGTCTTTGTAGGTTTTCCGTCCGGTGCGGACATAGATGGTCTCAATGATGGCCACAAAGATGGAAAGCCCCAGGGTCAACGGAACGAAGAAAAAATTATAGACGGTGACGATAGTGAACTGCAAACGAGCGAGGAAAAGTGGGTCCATTTGGATGGCTCCTTTCACGCGGATTGTTTCCAAACAACCAAAATAAATCAATTTATTTATTGAACATCAAGGCAAAAAAATATAAACGTCGTCCAGATTTCGACAACATGAACACCGAAAACATCATCAAGACGTTATGGGAGCATAGACGCAAGCTATTCACAAACAGGATCTATGATAAATCCGATTCTGGGCAAATGCAAAAAAATCGTCTCTGCGAGTTTATGTTTCTAACAGCGGACGCAAGACAAACGTCGTCCCTTTCTGGTTTTTTATTCTTTTATTTTTTGTTTATAAACAACATCCTTTTTGCCAGTAACATATGATTGCAAAAGCCCAATCAGCATGATATACTTTGTAATATATTACTAACTAGTAAAGGACTCCCCATATGACGAAGCCGATAGTACCGATAGCGTTGAACGATTTCGATCCTGTTGTTCGCCACCAGGCGTTGGCCGCTCAGTTACGCCAGCATCCATCGCGCCCCGCGCCGCGCGAAGTGGCCAACATGCACTGCCACTCGTTTTTCTCCTACAACCCGGACAACCTGTCCCCCACCGGCCTGGCCTGGCTGGCCCGCCAGACAGGCATCAAGCTCATGGGGCTGGTGGACTTCGACGTGCTGGATGGGGTGGACGAGTTTCTGGATGCGTGTCAAGCTGTGGGCGTGCGCGGCGCGGCCGGCATTGAAACTCGGGTCTTCCTGCCCGAATTCGCCGACAAGGAGATCAATTCGCCGGGCGAACCGGGGGTGCTCTATCACATGGGGACCGGCTTCGTCAGCAGCGAAGCCCCGCCCGCTGCCGCACCCATTCTCGCCGAACTGCGGGCCAGGGCCGTCAAACGCAACCACGAACTGGTGGCCCGGGTCAACGCCTACCTGGCCCCGGTGACTGTGGACTGCGACGCTGACGTGCTGCCGTTGACGCCGGCCGGCAACGCCACCGAACGTCACATCGTCGCCGCCTACATCGCAGCCGCAGATCGCCAGTTCGCCGACCCGTCGGCGTTCTGGGCCGAGCGGCTGGACGTTCCCCGCGCACAGATGGACGAAATCATGCAGGAGCCCGCGGCCCTGGCCAACCTGGTGCGCAAGAAGCTCATGAAACGGGGCGGCGTGGCCTATGTTCAGCCCGGCCCCGACACCTTCCCGCCTGTGGAGACCTTCCACCAGCTGATCACCGGCTGCAGCGCGCTGCCCTGCGCAGCTTGGCTGGACGGATTTTCCGCCGGCGAGCAGGCCATGGACCGGCTGCTGCCCCTGCTCGTAGACAAGGGTGCGCGTGCGTTCAACATCATTCCCGATCGCAACTGGAACGTGGCCGACCCGACCCTGAAAGAACGCAAACTGGCCAATCTCTACGCGGTGGTCGAACTGGCCCAGGACCTGGCCCTCCCCATCCTGGTAGGCACGGAGATGAACAGCCCTGGCCTGAAGATCGTGGACGATTTCGACGCGCCGGAGCTGGCCCCTGTGCGCGACGTCTTCCTGGACGGCGCTTACTTCATTTACGGCCACACCGTCATGGCCCGCCATGCCGGCCTGGGCTACGCCAGCGCCTGGGCTCAGGCTGCGCTGCCCACGCGCCGGGAACGCAACCACTTCTACACCACAGTGGGGCGTCAGGTCCCGCCCACGTCCGCGGGGATCGCCAAGGTGCGCGCGCTCGCCCCGGCCATGGACGCCGCCGACGCGCTCCAAGCCTTGGCCGCGCCCTGAGCAAGACGGGTGTTTGTTGTGAATTTCTCGGAGATTGGGGAGATTGAAGATTGAAGATTTGGAATCCCCGGTAGAACGCCAATCTCCCCAATCTCCGAGAAATCCCAATTCCTCAAGCCGCACACAACACCTTTACCACTTGCAACTTGCCACTTGGAGGTGACAATGTCCGACAAACTAAGCCGCTACCGCGCCGCCGACGCGCCCCTGCCCGACAAATACTGGCTCTGGCCCCTCTATGGAGCCGGCTTCGAGAACCTGGGCAAGGACGGCAAGATGATCCAGGTTCCCCGCCCCGACCCCGGCCCGGACGAGCTGCTGGTCCGCCACGACGCGGTGGGCATCTGCTTCTCGGACATCAAGGTCATCCGCGCCGGCGAGAACCACCCCCGCATCTACCGCAACATGCGCGAAAACCCGGTGGTGCTGGGCCACGAAGTCAGCATGACCGTGGTCAAGGTGGGGGAGACCCTGCGCGATGAATATCAAGTGGGCGACCGTTTCATCATCCAGGCCGACATCTACATCGGCGGCGTGGGCTACGCCTATGGCTATGAGATCCAGGGCGGCTTCTCCCAGTACAACATCATCGATCAGCGGGTGCTGAACGGCGACGGCGGCAACTACCTGATCCCCGTCCAGCCTGAAACCGGTTATGCCGAAGCCGCGCTCAACGAACCCTGGGCCTGTGTCCAGGCCGCCTACACCGTGGAATATCGCACCCGCTGGCTGCCCGGGGGGACCCTGCTCATCCGGGGCGATGGCAGCGGCGTAGAACTGGGCGAGGCGGTTAACTGGCGACCGGAGCAGATGGTCCTGGACGTGAGCGACGCGGCCTTCGCCGACCAAGTCCGCAAGTGGACGCAGGGAGCAGGCGTCACCCTGATCGACGATGATGGCGAGATGATGTTCGACGACATCGTGCTGCTCACCAACGACCCGGACGCGATCGAAGCGACTTTCCCGCGGCTGGTTAAGGGCGGCGTCTTCAATGTGGTGAGCGACAAGCCCATTCCCCGCCGGGTGGAACTTGATATTGGCCGCATCCACTATGACCGCCTGCTGGCCGTGGGGACCGCAGAGCATGACCTGTCGGCGGCCTACGCGCCCGTGCGCACCCATCTGAAGACGGGCGGCCAGGCGTGGATGCTGGGCGCGGCCGGCCCCATGGGACACATGCACCTCCAGCGGGCGCTGGACATGGAACATAAGCCGAGACGCCTCTTCGCCAGCAACATCCACCCCGAGCGGATGGGGCCGACCCAGGCCAAGTTCGCGCCTCAGGCGGCCGCGGTCGGCGTGGATCTGGTCTGTCTGTCGCTCAAAGACTATCCGTCACCCGAAGCTATGTGCGAAGAGATGACCAGCCACGTAGACAACGGCGGCCTGGACGACATCGTGATCATGGCCCCCAGCGTCCCCGCCATCGAACTGGCCATGGACTACCTGGCCGAGAACGGCGTCATGAACGTCTTCGCCGGTCTGCCCCGGGGGACCATGGCCGGCTTCGACTACAATCTGGTCATCCAGCGAGGCGCGCGCTTCATCGGCACCAGCGGCTCCTCCATCGACGACCTGAGCGAGATGCTGCGCCTGACCGAGGAGCACATCCTCTCCACCAACAGCGCGGTCGCGGCCATCGCCAGCCTGGAAGGCGCGGCCGACGGCCTGCGTGCGGTGGCCGCGGGACGCTTCCCCGGCAAGGTGGTCATCTACCCCAACCTCTCGTCGTTGCCTCTGACTCCCCTGGAGGCGTTGAAGGACGTTCTACCCGCGGTCTACGCCAAGTTGGAGCGAGGCGTCATCTGGACCAACGAAGCCGAGGAAGAACTGCTGAACGCGCTGCTGCCGTAACGTAACGACCAATAGACCGCGGATTTGGCGGATTGAGCAGGTTTACACGGATTTTTTCAAAATCCGGCTTTTTCCGCCCGATCCGCCAAATCCGCGGTCTATCCACCCATCCGAGAGACGTGAATTTTTATGAATCCAACACCCTTACTCGATCGAATCGCCTTGGTCACCGGGGGCGCGCAAGGGCTGGGGCGGGCTTTGTGCCTGCGCCTGGCCCAGGAAGGCGCGCATGTGGTCGTGGCTGATCTCAACGGCGAGCAAGCCGAAGTCACCGCGCAGGAGATCGCGGCCGCGAGCGGCCGCCGCACCCTGGCCGTCACCGTGGACGTGAGCGACGAAGACCAGGTGGAAGCCATGGTCCAGCGCACGGTGGACGAGTTCGGCCGGCTGGACATCCTGGTGGCTAACGCCGGCATCCTTTTCGCCGGCCCGGTGGAGGAGTTCCCGGCCGACCGCTGGCGTAAGGTCATCGACGTCAACCTGGTGGGCTACTTCCTCTGCGCCAAGCACGCGGCCCGGGTCATGAAAGCCCAGGGGAGCGGGGCCATCGTCCAGATCAACTCCAAATCGGGCAAGAAGGGCAGCTACAAGAACTCTGCCTATGCGGCCTCCAAGTTCGGCGGCATCGGCTTCACCCAGAGCATCGCCCTGGAACTGGCCGAGTACGGCGTGCGCGTCAACGCGGTCTGCCCCGGCAACCTGCTGGACTCGCCCCTGTGGGTCAACTCGCTCTACAAACAGTACGCCGAGCGCCTGGGGATCAGCGAGGCGGAGGTGCGCCAGCGCTACATCGATCAGGTCCCCATGAAGCGGGGCTGCACCTACGATGACGTGGCCAATCTGGTGGTCTTCCTGGCCTCCGATCAATCCAGCTACATGACCGGTCAGGCCATCAACGTGACCGGCGGCCAGGAGATGCGATAGGTTCGTAGTGTGCGCTTTAGCGCAATTTGTCGTTCGTAGTGTGCGCTTTAGCGCAATTTGTCGTTCGTAGTGTGCGCTTTAGCGCAATCTGCCGTTCGTAGTGTGCGCTTTAGCGCAATCTGCCGTTCGTAGTGTGCGCTTTAGCGCAAT
>Ga0114931_10011085_pt1 | contig 10681 bp, 5 predicted proteins | sample 2SBtaG_FD_89579 | JGI IMG/M metagenome (GOLD analysis project Ga0114931, IMG submission 89579) | Deep subsurface microbial communities from Kolumbo volcano to uncover new lineages of life (NeLLi) - 2SBTROV14_V59a metaG | ecosystem: Environmental > Aquatic > Marine > Volcanic | place: Kolumbo...
GGCGGCCCGCACCAGGGTCTCCACGCCGGGGATCGCGCTCTGGAAGTCGGAATCGCCCACACTGGCCAGGTTGCGGGCCAACTGGGCGAAGCCGTCCAGGTTGCCGATCAGCGCCACCAGCAGTGGGGCCATCAACGCGCCCAGAACGCCCTTGCGCCACGGCAGGCGCGGCTCGCCGTCCGCCCGCCGCCCCCAGCGCGCGTAGGCGGAATAGGCCGCGGCGAAGGCGTTGACCACCGTCAGCGCGAAAAGGGTGGGCACGGCCAGGTTGAAGGCCACCTCGGCGTAGATGCCCGTCAGCTTGACGAGATAGGCCACCAAGTAGATGCCGAAATAGTAGTAGTTGATGAACCCGCCGGCGAAGTGGGGGTCCACAGGCGGGAAGGTGGGGCTGCGCAGGATACCGTTGAGGAAGGCGAACTCCATGAACTTCTCGCCGCCGTACCAGGGCTGCCACAGGTCCGGATTGGCCATGCGGATGAAGACGAAGAAAAGATAGGCCGCGCCGAAGATCAGCTCACCGGTGAGCAGCAGCCCCCAGTTGGCGCGCAGATAGTCGCCCAGCTCCCGCCGCTGTCGCCACGCGGCCAACCCGCCCGCGATGGCCAGCAAAAGAGCTGCCATCCACGCGCCCGCGACCGTGTTGTGGAGCCATCCCAGGCTGGCCAGCCACCAGAGCATCCAAGCCGACAACAGCCAGCCGAAGCTCCGGGCCAGCAGATAGCCCCGGTCGCGCAGGGGGCGAAAGACGCCGAAGAGCAGGGGCCAGACGAACCAGCCCAGCAGAGTCAGCACCGCCCACCAGACTGCGATGGCCGCGGCCGTATGCTCGCTGGCGAAGACGTTCCAGCGATAGTTATCCACCAGCGGCAACTCGTTCAGAGGCTGCGCCAGGTCCAGGGAAAGGCGCTCCTCGGGCGCGGGCTGGGGGCCGGCGTTCTCTTCGCCGGACATAAGGCTCACCAGGCGGTTGATCAACCCCTGGGATTCGCTGCCGGGTTCGCTGCCCAGCCCCAGCGCGTTGAGGAAGGGACTGAGGGGCGAATCCGGCCCCCGGTAGTAAAGCTGGGCTTGCTGCCAGATGTGGTCGAAGATGGCGTCGTACTCTTCATCGCTCAGGTCGCGCACCTTGCGGAAGATCAACACCTGGGGGTGATCGTAGAGGCTCCAGGATTCGTCGGCGTTGCGGTCGTCGAAGGTGAAGCCAAAGAGCCGCGGCGGCGACGTCTGCTCCAGGGCCAGTTCATAGCCCAGGCTGCCGTCGAACATGCTCTGGTAGTAGAGGTTGGTCATGGGATAGCGTTCGGGCAGCTCGTCCACGCTGTCGTAGATGCGTTTGGAGCTGTAGGCCACGTAGTCGGCCTCCCGCAGCTTCTGCTTCATGATCTCGTACTTCTCGGCCGTGTCCTCCTCGTAGGGGCTCCAGTCGATGTTGCGCAGGCCCTTGCTGCCCATGTCCATGCCCGGCTCGCCCGGAATGGCCTTGGGCAGGGGATCGTCCCACAGCTCCCAAAGGATGACCGAGCCTTCAGGGACGTTCTCGTAGATCCAGCGGGAGGCCGTGATCCACGTATGCTCGTGGTTGTAGACCCCGTTCACATAGGCCGCGGACCAGAAGATCCCGCCCAGTAGGCCGATGGCGGCGAGGACGATGGCAGACCAACGGCGGAAGGATGACCAAGGACGGAAGGATGACCAACGACGAAGGACCAACGACGAACGCTGGGTGTCTGGATCGGCCCCTCGGTCCCCAGTCTTGGGGATGGCTGAGCCGAGCGATATCTGGCTAGCGGAGCCTTCCCCCCAAGGTTGGGGGGCTAGGGGGGCTGCACCCGAATCTCCAATCTCCCCAATCTCTCCGCCATCAGCCGCTAGTCGTTGGTCATTGGCCATTGGTCGTTGGTCATTGGTCGTTCGTCGTTCGTCATTGGTCGTTCGTCGTTCGTCATTGGTCGTTCGTCGTTCGTCATTGGTCGTTCGTCGTTCGTCATTGGTCGTTGGTCGTTCGTCCTTGGTCGTTCGTCGTTCGTCATTGGTCGTTGGTCGTTCGTCCTTCGTCCTCCGTCTCCCCCCCCAGATCCACCAAATCATCCCCGCGGCGAAGAGGAGGGCGAAGGGGATGACGGGGCTCATGTAGCGGTTGAACTTGGCCAGGAACGCGCCGGTGAGGCCGAAGTAGGGCAGGACCCAACTCCAGACCACCAGCAGGGCCAGGCTGCGGGGAGAAACCGCGTGCCAGGCATCGCGGCCGAAGAGACGGGCGACCACGGTCACAGCCATGCGCGCCAGCGACCAGACCATCACGCCCGCGGCCGTCAGGGTCCCGGCCAGGGCCAGGAGACCCAGGGGCAGACCCAGCCCCCACTTCACCTGCTGCTCGATGAAGTACAAATAGGGAGTGGTGTTGCGATACTGGCGGGTGAAGGGGAAGTCGGCCACGCCCCGGACCATGCGCCCCTGCTCCACCAGGGTGGCCTGGATAAAGCTCTGCCAATCCAACACAGCGTAGGGACTGGTGACGGCGAAAGCCAGCGCCGCCAGGATCAGGGCCAGGGGGACGCCCATGAGCGCGCGGAACTGGTCATGGCCGGCGTCGGGCGGCTCCTGGCCGGTTACGGCCCGCTCCTGAGCCACTTGCCAGAAGATGATGATGCTCGCGGTCACGGGCGCGGCCAGGATGGGCAGCGCGCTGAATTTGGAGGAGATGGCCAGCCCCGCGGCCACGCCCGTCAGGACGATGGCGCTCCAACTGCGCTTCTGGATCATGAGCACCGCGCCCAGGACGGCCAACACGGTGAAGGTGGTGCTGGCCGGGTCCATGGCGAAGAAGTGGCTCAGTTGGATGGCCTGGGCTGTGAAGGCGTAGAACGCGGCCGTCAGCAGCCCGGCCCCGCGGCCGAAGATGCGGGTTCCCAGCGCGTAGAGCAGGAGAATGGTCAGCGTATCCAGCAGGGCGATGGTGATGCGCCCGGCCACAGCGATGGCGTCGCAGGCCTGATTGGCGCGCGCCATCAGGGCCACGGCGTCAGCGGGAAGGCCCAGCCGCTCGGCCAGGGGGGCCAGCTTGTGGAAAAGCTCGCCCATGGCCACGCCCAGGTAGAGGGGAAAATGGCCGTAGGTGAAGCCCCGCCGCTCGCCCCGGTTCACATCCCAGAGCGGATTCATGGGGCTGCGATGGGGGTCCCGGAATTCTTCCCAGGATGCGGGCAGGTGGATGGAGGGGGCGTAAAAGCAGGCCGTGCTGCGTTCGTCGGGGTGGCTGCCGATGCCCTTGTCGAAGTTCACATGCCAGGTGCGCAACAACAGCCCGGCCAGCACAATGACCAGGAGCAAGGGATAGGCGACGCGGCGGCTCAACTGTTGTGTATCAGTCTCGGGCATCTAGGTAACGCTCGGCTCATGACAGGATGACAATATGACAAGGTGACAGGGTGACAAGATATAGCTCCCCCAAGATTGGGGGCTGGGGGGCGGGAACAAGATGACGTCCGTCAATCTTAAATCTCCAATCTCCCCAATCTCCAATTATCAATTATCAATTTCACCCCTACTGCGGCGGACGCGGCCAGTTGGGCAGCACCCACGTGATTTTATAAGCGGGCGGCGGCGGCCAGAGCAGGTAGACATCCACCCAGCGTCGGACGGGGCGATAGGTGTCGTCGGCAAAACCCAAATCGACATGTCGCCCGCGGATGCCGCCGCCAGTATCCAATGCGTCACCAAAACCATAGCCTGGGATATAGAGCTTGCTGCGCAGGGGCACCACGCTGAAGTCCACCGCCACCACCCCATCGCGCATGGGTTCGCCCGAATAGGTCCTACCATAGTGGGGGTTGTCAGGCGAAACCCCGGCCCGGGACGCACTGTAGCTGGTGGCCAGCGCCTTCACCTTACGCCAGTAAGTGATCTGTGTCCCGTCGGGCATGGTGGCCGTGTGCGGTTCGATGCGCTGGCCATAGGTGATGATGCGTTGGGCCGGCTCCTGGGCCACCCAGGTGTCCTCCACCACTCGTTCGACCTCCTGGCCGTCTTCATAGCGGACCCGGCTGCGGGTGCGGGTGATCCCCTCTGCACCGGCGGCGATGACCTGCTGGGTGTCGATGGGCAGGTTGGGATCCGGCTCGAAGATGGTCTCGAAGGGGGCGATCTCCTCTTCGACCTCCACCTCCTCGCGCACCCGCGTGATCTGGATCGCCACGTCATCGTAGAGAGACGTATCCAGGGGCGGAGCGACCCTGTCCAGCCCCGTCACCGCCACCTCCATCTCAGACAGGGCGTCGGCCACCGTCTCGGCCTTGACCCGGGTGCGGACCGTCCGGCCGTCCGCGACCAGGGAAAGAGGCGTGCTGCGTTCGATGAAGATGCGCATGCCCGCGCTGACCGGCGTTCCCAGGCTGGGTTGCACCTGATCACCCAGATAAAGGATGATGCCGTCCTGGAGGAGGGCCTCGCCCACCGCCTGGGCCGTGGTGCGCACGGGGAAGGTCAGCCCACCATCGGTGACGTTCAAGGGCAGCGAGCGGTGGACCCGCAGTTGCAGCGGCTCCCGGTCGAGCAGGTCCCAGGCGTGGCCCAGGTCATAGGTGCGAGGGGCCATGCTCATCTCCTGGGCGGGCAAGGGGTCATCCCAGCCCACGGGCTCGTCATCGACCAGTGCCTGATCGTGGCTGTCCATGCTCAGACCCGCGTCCGCCAGCACTTCGGCCGGCGTCTCGCCCCAGGTGGTGACCAGCAGATCCCGCCCATCGGCGAAGATGCGCACCGGCCTGGCTCGGTTCACGACCACGGCCATCTGACGCTGAACAGGGCTGCCCGGTTCCGGCGCGACCCGGTCTTTCTCATCCAGGTTCAACCCCAGGTCGAGCAGCAGCTTGGCCACAGTGCGGCGGTGGGTCTGGACCGTCTCGCCCACGCCGTCCACCGTCATGGCCACGGGCGCGGCTGTCCACAGGGCCACGAGCACCAGTAGCCCGAAGAGCAACACGCCAGCCCCGGCGTCGATGACAGCGGGCGGCAATGCAGCAAAGCGCGTATCTTTGAATAGCCGATCGAGTGCAGTGGTTGACATCGGGGGTATTGTAGCCGAAAGCGGGAGAGGATGACAAGATGACAGGATGACAGAGAATCGCCAATCCCCCCTCACCTTGTCATCTTGTCACCCCCCTCACCCTGCCATTTCCCCCCGCCTGTCCTCCTATGATAGCATTCGAACGTGATGAACGGGGAGAAGCGGACGGCGAATCGAGAAGTCTTGTGGCTGCGGCTGGCGCTGCTGGGCGGGCTGCTGGCCGGGTTTGGCCTGCGGCTCCACCGGCTGGGTGCGGAGTCCCTTTGGTATGACGAGACGGTGAGCGTGGTCCTGGCCCGCAAGTCCCTGGGGGAGATGCTGGCCCACACCGCGCGGGACATCCACCCGCCGGGCTACTACGCGCTCCTCCACGGCTGGCAGGCGCTGGTCGCCCCCACGCTGGTCCACGGCCTGGAGTTCCTCTACGCCTGGCCGAGCCTGTGGGCCGGCGTGCTGATCCTGGCCCTGCTCTATCCCCTGGGCGCGCGGCTGGTGGGCCGGCGGGCCGCGGTGCTGGCCGTCTGGCTGGCTGCGGTCAACCCCTTCCACCTCTGGTACAGCCAGGAAGTGCGCATGTACACCGTGGGCGCGGCCCTGGGCATGCTCTGCCTGTGGGCGCTGCTCCGCTTCCTGGATCAGGAGCGGAGCTGGTGGGCCTGGCTGGTAGCCTACGTCCTCGCGGCCGCGGCCGGGCTTTACACCCTCTACTATTTCGCGTTTCTGCTCATCGCCATCAACCTGATCGCGCTCTGGCTGCTCTGGCGGGAGAGGAAGAAACCGGGTTTCTTGAAGAAACTCGGTTTCTGGCTGGGCGCGCAATTGGCAACGCTCCTGCTCTGGTCGCCCTGGTTGCCCGTCTTCTGGAAACAGGCCACCCACCCGCCGGTCCCCCCCTGGCGCGCGCCGTGGGAGGGCTGGGCCTCCTTCCTGGCCACCCTCAACGAGAGCCTGGGCGCGCTGGTCACCGGGCAAACGCCGCCAGGGTTGCAGATGTGGCCCTACGCGCTGCTGTCTCTGGCCGCGGTGGCCCTCTTCCTCTGGCCGGAGAAGGTGAGGGAAAAGAAGTCCGGCTTTCGACAAAAGCCGGACTTCACGCTGAGCCGCGCCGTGCTCCTGGTCTACGTCTTCGCGCCCATCCTCATCCTCTACCTGTTGAGCGCGGTCGTCACGCCCCTCTACCACGTGCGCTATCTCTTCACCTACGCCCCGCCCTTCATGCTGATCCTGGCCGCGGCCATCCTGCGGCTGGGCGCGGTGCAACGCTGGCTGGGCGTGGCCGCGGCCGTGCTGATCCTGGGACTGAGCGCGTGGGGTCTGCAAGAATTCTGGACCAACCCCCGCTACCAGGCCGATGATCACCGGGGCGCGGTGGCCGAGCTGGCCCGCAACTGGCGACCGGGCGACCTGGTGCTGGTCAACGCCGGCTGGGTTTACACCGCGCTGGACGTCTACTGGCCCGGAGGCTTGGCCGGCAACGAAGAGCCGCTGACCGATCCCCTGGCCGCCGCGCCGCCGCCTATCGTCTGGTCGGGCCGCTTCACTGACTATGCGAAGATGCTGGAGGCGGGCCAGCCGCTCCCCACCACCGATGAGCCGCCGGTCATCGTCGCGCGTACGGGCAGCGTGGATGGCGATCCGAACCTGGGCTGGGGCGACCCGGACTCCGACTTCTTCGCCGTCAGCCGGGAGGAGACCACCCGCGCCCTGGCGATCCTGGCCGAGCATCACCCCCGCATCTGGCACTACCGCCTCTATGACACCGTCAGCGATCCGGAGGGCGTCATCCGCACCTGGCTGGCAGAAGAGACCACGCCCCTGGACGACATCCCCTACCTAGGCCGGGACTTCCTGCGCGTGCAGCAGTTCGAGACCCAGTCCGCTACCGAGGAGGCCGAGATGCCGGTCAGCATAGACGCCACATTCGGCGATGCCCTGCGCCTGGAGAGCCGCGCGCCCTTCCTGGCCCCGGAAGCGGGCGATATTTTTTATGTCGATACAGAATGGCTGGCCCTGCCTGGCCTAACCAGCCTGCCCGCGGACCTGAGTCTCTCCCTGCGCCTCTACCTGGGCGATGAACTGGCCCTGCAACAGGACGCACCGGTCCAGCCGTCCACGGGCGCGTGGCAGCCGGGCCAACGCCGCCGCCAATCCCTGGCCCTGCCTATCCCCGTCTCCACTAAGCCCCTGCGCTACCGGGTGGAGTTGGTGGTCTATCGCCAGGATACGGGTGAGCCGCTGCCGCCCGCGGGCGACGCGGGCAAGATCATCGATGGGCAGCGCTGGCAGTTGGGGGCGATCGACGTCTTTCGTCCGCCCCGGCCGCCGGCCGTCGACGAATGGCTGGCCCGCTTCGACTACATCAACCTGGTGCGCGCCACGCCGGACCGGACCGAGGCCGCGCCCGGCGATGTCCTGCATATGGAGTTAATCTGGCTGCCCCGTCCCAGCGAGTATCAGGATGCGTACAACGCGGTGATCGAGTTGCGGAATGGAGAGGGCGATGTGGCGCAGGCCTGGTCCCAGGTCACGGGCGGGGAGAACTATCCCAGCAGCGCCTGGCCCGCGGGCTATCCGGTGCGCGAGGTGCGCGCCCTTCCCCTGGACGCGGGTCTGCCGCCGGGCGATTATACGCTGACGCTGCGGCTGGAACGGGTGTCGGACGGGATGACGATCAGCGCGAAGAGGGGGCGACTGGGTATAAAAAGCGCCGTCATTCCGATTGGAGAAGTCAGCCTCAAATAATTCGCGATTGTCGTCTACTGCCTCCGCGCTTGGAATCCCTCATTGCTCTTGACGGGGTGAGGTTGTATACTAACCTCGAACTACTGCCGTATACAAAGTGACTGGAAGGCTACATCTATGATTCGCGACGTCAGCGTACGCAATTATCGAATATTCAAAAATTTCACTGTTGATTCCCTGAGCAGGGTGACGCTCATTGTGGGCGCCAACAATGCAGGAAAAAGCTCTCTTCTCGAAGCTCTGCATTTGATGTCCAGTGAAGATATGAAACTCGCCCTTTTTTCTATTTTACGCGAAAGAGACGAACCCGTTTCACGTATCCCAGATCGTCGAATAGAACGAACACGCTACGAAGAGTTTCCAGTTCCCCAATTGTTTCACGACCGAATAACAAAAGCTAGCTCTAGAATAGATGTCTCGTCTCTATCTGGAGCCACTCGATTCAGCATGGAGATTGTGGAAGAACATCGCGCGCGGCAACAGACCCTGTTCGATCTGCGCGAGAAGGCGGGAGAATCAGATCTTATTGGCGACGACATCGACCTGGATGAACGAATTTTCCTTCTGGTCCTTGAGAAAATTCGCAACAAAGGGAAAACAGAAATCGAAAGACTCCGAATATATGAGGATGGAACGATCCACTCGCCTTTTCGATACCCTAAAATACAGACCATCGCTAATGGGAAGTCCTCAAAATTCCTCACGACCAATTATCTAGGATATAACGAGTTAGCCCCCCTATGGGACAACATCGTACTCACCCCGCGGGAGGACCAGGTGGTTGAGGCTTTGAAAATCCTTGAACCCACCATTGAACGAATCAGTTTCACGAGTCATGGCATCCTGATCAGGCTTCGCGATCAAAGTGAGCCTGTTCCTTTGGGCAGCATGGGAGATGGAATACGACGGATATTGACGACCATTATCTCTCTGGTCAATGTTGGCAGCGGGACGCTTATGGTCGATGAAATCGACACCGGGCTCCACTACAGCGTGTTGGTGGACATGTGGCGTCTGATATTCCAAACCGCGACCAAGCAAGACGCGCAGGTTTTCGCCACCACACACAGCTGGGACTGCGTCAAGGCATTTCAACAGGCGTTTAAAATGCAGGAACTTCCGGATACGGGATTATTGATCCGCCTGGAGAAAAATGGCGATCGAATACGGGCGATCAGCTATTCAGCGGACGAGTTGAATATCGCAATCAGTCAGGGCATCGAGGTGCGGTGATGACGGCCATGCTTGTCGTCGAGGGGAAAAATGATCAACATGTTGTATGGGCATTGTGCGAACAGCATAACGTGCCTGAAACTTTTGCAGTTGAAATAGCCGGCGGGGACGAGGGAGGCGTGGATACCTTGCTGACAAGCATTCCCGTGCGGCTCAAAATGGCTGGACTCAGGTCACTGGGAATCGTGCTGGATGCTGACGAAAACCTGCAATCGCGATGGGAGGGTGTCCGCGACAGACTCTATCGCTCTGGGTACGACCATATCCCTGAGATCCCACAAAGGACTGGAACAATCATCGAAGCTCCGGAACGCCCTCGCGTCGGCGTTTGGCTCATGCCAAACAACGAATTGCCTGGCATGCTCGAAGATTTTGTGGGCCTTCTGATTCCAGATAACGACCCTTTGCGCCCCAAAGCCGAATCAACGCTCGCTGAAATCGAAAACGAGAATCTCAATCTATATCGCCCCGCACATCGCCCCAAAGCGCTTATCCATACGTGGCTGGCATGGCAGGAAACCCCTGGTCAGCCCATGGGGCAGGCGATAACTGCACATGCGCTAGACCCTGATTCGCCAATTGCCGTCGGGTTTGTCCAATGGATTCTCCGCCTGTTCAACGAATAAATTCTAACCTTCACGCCCTACTTCTCCTCATACAACGACATCCCCTCCAGCAGGCTCCGTTGCAGGATCACGAGCACGATCAGCGGCGGGATAGCGGAGAGCAACATGCCGGCGGAGACGTAGTGCCAGTTGACCGCGGCGTCGGTGTCCACCAACTGTTTGAGGCCGATCTGCACCACCCGGGTGCGATCGGCGTTGGCGATGAGCAGCGGCCACAGGTACTGGTTCCACATATAGATGAACTCGATCAGGAAGAGGGCGGCGATGTTGGTGCGGGAGATAGGCAGCACAATCGCCCATAAAAACTGGAGCGCCCCCGCGCCGTCGATGCGCGCTGCGTCGGCCAGGGAGGGCGGGATGGTCTGGTAAAGCTGGCGGAAAAGCAGGATGCCAGTGGCGCTGGCGAAGAAGGGGATAGTCATCGCGTTGTAGGTGTTGATCCAGTTGAACTGATCGATCAGCTCGAAGGTGGGTACGATGCGCACCGGCAGCGGCAGCATGTGGGTGATCAAGATCATCAGGAAGAAGAAGGTTTTGAAGCGAAAGTCGAAATAGACGAAGGCGAACGCGCCGATAATGCTGAGGAAAATCTTACCGAAGGCCACTGTGGTGGCGATGAAAACGGTGTTCCACAGCAGACGCCCCATGTTGATCCGGTTCCAGACAAAGGTGATGTTGTCCCAGAAAGCATCACCGGGCAGCAGACGGGGCGGGAATTGATAGTTGATTGGACGAGCCAACGCCGGGGGCTTAAACAGGAAGAACTGTAAGCTATTATACACGCGGTTCCGGCAGACGCCAAGAGAATTTTGAGAAATTTCCTCTTTTTCTTCTACCCCTTCACCGACCCCGCGGTCAACCCACTCACAATATAGCGCTGGAACAATAACGCCAGCAACACGGGCGGGACCGCGGCCAGGACGCCGCCGGTGGTCATGGCGCCGTAGTCCACCGCGTAGCGACCGGTGAACTCGGCGATGGCCACGGGCACGGTCTTGGCCGCTTCGGTGGA
>Ga0114931_10011086_pt1 | contig 10681 bp, 8 predicted proteins | sample 2SBtaG_FD_89579 | JGI IMG/M metagenome (GOLD analysis project Ga0114931, IMG submission 89579) | Deep subsurface microbial communities from Kolumbo volcano to uncover new lineages of life (NeLLi) - 2SBTROV14_V59a metaG | ecosystem: Environmental > Aquatic > Marine > Volcanic | place: Kolumbo...
CGATCTGCCGGTTCTGCACGAGGTCAAGTCGGCTGGCCATGGCGCATTGCGCCTTCGCCTCAAAGCCTCGCATGGGTTGGCGATTTTCGCTGTTTGTTTGTTGTCGTCTGCTACCGCCTATGCGCAAGGCGGCTCGGCCGAGGATTCGATTTTCGCAGCCATTCTGCGCTGGATGCCATTGCTGCTCAAAGGCTTCCTGTTCAATCTGCTGATCTCCATCCTGGCCATGGCGGTCGGAACCATCGTCGGTGCGGCGCTCGGGCTTGGGCAGATCTCGATATTTCCCTGGCTCAGGAAACTTTCCTGGGCGGTGACGCAGTTTTTCCGCAATTCGCCCTGGCTGGTGCTATTGTTCTTCGCCATGTTTCTGCTGCCTTTTGAGCTGCATATCGGCGGGATTGTCATCCCGCTGCCCGACTGGTTGAAGGCGATCATCGGGTTGTCGCTGCCGGTGATGGCCAATGTTTCGGAAATCGTGCGTGGCGCAGTGCTGTCCTTGCCAAGCGGCCAATGGGAGTCGGCAGAATCGCTTGCCTTCAGCCGCCAGCAGACGCTGTGGCGGATCATTCTGCCGCAATGCATCAAGCGCATGCTGCCGCCGTGGATGAACCTCTATGCCATTTTGACCATGGCGACGGTGCTGGCTTCCATTGTCGGCGTGTCCGAGGTCATGACCCTGACCGGCCAGGCGCTTGCCGCAGAAAACGGGCGCACAGACCTGCTGATCCCATTCTACTCATTCGTTCTGCTGCTGTTTTTCGCCTACTGCTATCCGATCGCGCGCTGGACGGTTTATCTGGAAAACAAGTTTGCGGTTAAGGGTTAAGAGGACGCGAGATATGGCCTGGAGCGAAGATCAACCCATGGTGTCCATCAAGGATGTGCACAAGTCGTTTGGCGAGCTTGAAGTGCTGAAGGGCGTATCGCTGGATGTGATGAAGGGTGAGGTGATCTGCATCATCGGGCCTTCGGGGTCCGGCAAGTCGACACTCATCCGTTGCATCAACGCGCTCAATGACATGCAGCAGGGCTCTATTCTGGTCGAGGGGCTGGAGGTCAACGATCCCAAGCTCGACAAGCTGGAGCTGCGCAAAAAGGTCGGCATGGTGTTCCAGCAGTATAATCTTTTCCCCCATAAGAGCGCGCTTGAGAATGTCATGATGGCGCCAGTGCTGGTGCTGAAACAGGACCCGGCGACGGTTGAAAAACAGGCGCGGGCGTTGTTGGCCAAGGTGCGGCTGCAGGGCAAGGAAGACAACTACCCCGGTGAGTTGTCCGGCGGTCAGCAGCAGCGCGTTGCCATTGCCCGGTCGCTGGCCATGAAACCCGATGTCATGCTGTTTGACGAGGTGACCGCCGCGCTCGATCCCGAAACCGTCAAGGAAGTGCTGTTGACCATCAAGGAACTGGCCGAAGACGGCATGACCTGCATTCTGGTGACGCACGAGATGGGCTTTGCGCGCGAAGTTGCCGACCACATCTATTTCACCGACCGCGGCGTCATTGTCGAGCATGGGCCGCCAGCCAGCTTCTTCGACGAGGCCAAGGACCCGCGCACGAAGGAGTTCTTGAGCCAGATCCTATAGGGTCGCGCTAGCCCGCCGGCGCCGTCGGTGTCACCGCAAGGTGATCGCGCTTGATCCAGACCCGCGCCCCAGATGGTCCGGCGATGGCGCTTGAATGGGAGTTCTTCGGCAGTCGCAGCCAGGACTGCGGCGCGAAGTCCTCGCCGGCCTCGCTGAAGCCACCCTCAAGAAGCAAAATCTCCATGCCGTTGGCAGCGTCCAGATCGACCCGCGCGCCAGCATCCCATCGCTCAAGGCAAACCTGTTCGCGTTCATCGCTGAAGAGCGGCATGACCTTGACACCGGCACGCGCCGGATCAGCAGCGTATGGCATCGCTCTTGTGTCCAGACGGACCTCAGTGCGATCATCGAGGTCGAACTGCCAGAGTTTCACAAAAATCGTGCAGCCCAGGTCGGAACCGGGTGTGTGAGATGTCTGTGGCGGATTGCGAATGTAGCTGCCGGCGGGATAGTCGCCATGTTCATCCTGAAAGACGCCCTGCAAGATGAGAAGCTCCTCACCGCCTGTGTGGACATGCGGCGAAAAATGGCTGCCGGGCGCGTAACGCACGATTGTGGTTGCCCTGGCGACTTCATCGCCGATGCGGTCGAGCATGCGCCGCTCAACTCCGGCCATGGGTGAAGCTTGCCAGGCAAGCTTGGCGGCATGAACGGCCGCGCGTGCAGCGAAATCCGCATTGAGTTCCATGACATGGCTCCTTGTTATCCCAGTCGCAATCGCAGTCCCAGTCGCAGTCCCAGTCGCAGTCCGAATATGGATTGATACAGCAACAGTTCAACAGGCGAAAGAAATTGAATAATACCGTAGCATCTGTGTTTGACCTTTAGCGTTTCTGTATCCCTTTGAGTTCTCTACGTTAACTGATGGGTATAGGAGTCAGTAATTTAGCTGGTCGGTATAATAGCGCCCCCCGCAAATCGTTCGACTCATTGAAAGCAACAAACTCAACCGTCATCGCTGGAAGTGGGCAAATCAAGGGCGTCGGGATGACGGGCTGGTGGACAGATCTGGTCAGTTCGACCGGTCTTTGATCTGTTTGTTGATGAGCTGCGCCAACAGTTTTATGCCGGGCTCTATTTGCTGTTTCTCTATGGATGAAAAGCCCAGCCTGAAATAATTTTTCGGGTAGCCAGGTGCGGAAAAAAATATGCCGCCCTGTTCAATAATTATGCCTTCCTGCAACGCCTCTTGCGCCAGGCGTTTGGAATCCAGGTCCTCGGGACCGCATACCCAATAGCAGGATCCGCCGAAGGACGGGGCGCGGGTCGAATTGGGCATATGCTCCTTTAGTGCCTGGCCCATCTTTTTCCAGCGCGCGTGGAAGATCCGATTGAACCTGTTGAGGATAGCATCATGATGACCGAGCGACAGAAACAGCGCGGTTGTCCGCTGATTATTGCAGGGAGGATGACGGATCATCAATCGGCGCAGAGCGCGGGCTTCGGCAATAAGTTCGCGCGGCCCAACGAGGAAACCTATGCGAAGTCCCGGAAAAAAGGTCTTGGACAGGCTGCCAACATAAATGACGTTGCCGCCGCGATCCATGGACTTGAGCGCTGGTGTCGGCTGGTTGAGGTAATTCGCCTCGAATTCATAGTCGTCCTCAATGATAATGATACCCTTGTCCGCCGCCTTATCCACCAGCCTCTCTCGACGTTCGCGGGTCAGCGTCACCGTTGTCGGGAACTGGTGACTGGGTGTCACAAATAGGATGTCACATAAATCCAGCCGGCTATCGACGATAATCCCCTGTTCATCAACGCCGATGGGAATAATACGTTTGGTGTTGAGGTCGAAAATATTATGTGCGTCCGGATATCCGGGCTCTTCGATGGCGACCGTCGTCTGTTCCGTAACCAGCAGGCTTGCCAGCAGGTAAAGAGCATTCTGGGCACCCATGGTAATCAGAATCTCATCGGGTGATGCCAGAACCCCCCTGCGTGGCAGTAATCGCGTCCGGATCTGCTCGACAAGCATGGGATCATCCTGATCCTGGACATCCCCGGTCCACACATCCAGCGACTTCGTGCTGAGGCCCTGGCGGGAACACTCGCGCCATTCAGCAATCGGAAAATGTTTTGGGTCGATCTGCCCATAAATGAAGGGGTAGGGATATCTATGCCAATTGGAAGGCTTTTGAATATTTTGCTGGAGTGTCGGTTTTACGCGGAATTTAATCGGCTGATGCATGTCTTCAATGTTGGATGGGTCGATCAGATTCGCATTGAATGTGTTTTTCTCGGGTATCTCGCAATTGACATAATAGCCACTGCGATCTTTTGCCAATAAATAGCCGGTTTCGACCAACCCCCGATAAGCATGCAGAACAGTATTGCGAGATACGCCCAATATTTTGGACATCGCGCGTGTCGATGGAATGCGCTTGTCTGCCGGCAACTGACCGGCCAGGATTGCTGAGACCAGCACCTGCCTGATCTGTGTTTGCAGGCTTGTTGGGCTCCTGCGCTGTACCTGGAAAAGAAAATCCTGCATTGAGCGACCCGATAAATCTGGATAACTGGGTCTACATGATGAGCCAGTTGCGTCGGTGCTGTCAACTGACAGAAGGTGGCGTGCCAGTGACAGAAGGTGGCGTGTCAGTGACGGATCGTCTTCATGGTCTCATTGCTGCGTCAGTCGCTGACTGGCACGGATGTTCGCCATATCGCAGACATGGCGCTGCTGCTTGCCGCCCGCAATCGACCGGCTCTGCCAATCCGCACAGCAAACAGGCTTTTTGATTGCTTTCTGGCGCCAGGTTGTCAAACGCGACATGCCGATGGGGCGCGGATGGCGCGCGAATGAATGCCTGCTGACACAGGCCCCAAGGACTATTTGCTCTTGCGCATGGACGGTGCTGCGGGGGCGGGCGAACCGGGCGACACTGGTCGTGAGTTCACGCAATAATTTCATTCGAATGGCGCGCCCGTAATCGCGGAAATCACGCGCCTTTATGACAAAGCTTGCCGCTCCGACAATTACATTGGCGCGATACCAGTCATCGAGATCAGGCACATCGGTCAGGATTGCAAGACCATTGACCGTGACATGCCGCAAGGCGGCTGCGGCGCGCGCCTCGGGCAGCCGGACGGCGCCCTTGGACCATGGCTTTGTCTCGATGCCGTCGCCGGAAATATCGACGATGCGCCGCGGTGCCGCAGACCCGTTGCGCTCGATCATCTTGAGGGCATAGGCCAGCCCGTCACCGATGCCTGTGCCACCGCCGATCACGGAAAAGATGCCGCCCAGATGCTGGCGAAATCCCTGGACGATTTTTGCAAAGGATTCGGCCGCTCTTCGAGAACCAATAATATGCCATTTGGTCGGCACCTTGCGATAGGCGGCGTCAGACCAGATCAGTAGTGCCGCCGCGACCTTGTGATTGCGACCCGATGTAATCGCATTAAGGACGTCCTTGTTCCTGAACGCGGCGGCGATGCCATCCAACTGCATTTGCAGTTCGCTCTTGTTGACGCTTCCCGAGGCATCAACCGCGAGGACGATCTCCACATCAACCTCGCCCGCCCAGCCGCCGCCGCTGCCGGCCATCATGGCCCAGCCTGTCGCAGCAAGACAAAACAGGATTTTTGAGGAAAGTTTCATGTATGAGCCCTTGTGAGCGGCCGAACCAGGCGAGCTGCCGCATTTATAACGCAGGCCGGCGGTGAGGACGATGGCACCAGTTGCCCAGTAAATTTGGTGCCAACGAGACCATAGGCTTGACCCTGGCTGCCTTCTATCGCCATACTTAAACACACGAGAACCGCAAGAAACTGCTGTGCAGTTTGCACCGCTGACATATGCCTGAGATGTTCTTCAAACATGGTTCAGTCATCACTGGACAGGATCCAACAACAAGATCGAATAAATCCAACAACAAGTATGGGAGGTTTGCAATGACAAACAAGAAAACAAGCTCACCTGAAACTTCTGGTCCGGATGGTGTTGACCGGCGCTCGTTCGTCAAAGGTGCGGTTGCAGCAGGTGCCTTTACCGCCGCCGGTCCGGCCTATGTCAAAAACGCCTTGTCCTCGTCTGGCGAAGTTAACATTCTCATGTGGTCGGACTATCTGCCAAAGCCTTTCATCAAGGCCTTCACCAGTGCCACAGGCATCAAGCTCAATTATACCGGTATTGGGTCCAACGAAGAAATCATCAACAAGATGAAGGCCAATAAGGGGCAGGGGTTTGACATCTGCTCCCCGACCAACAATCGAAGCCTGCAATGGAAGCCGCTGGAATTGCTGCAGCCTTTCGACATGAAGCGCGTGCCAATTGGCAATGTCAATCCGGCGATGGCCAAGATTGGTACTGATGACTGGAACTTCAAAGGCAAAGGCACACACTGGCTGCCGCATATCTGGGGGACCGAAGGCATCGCCTGGCGGACCGACCTTTATGCGCCACCAGGCGGGGTGCCGTCCTATGGCGCTGTATGGGATGATGCCAATGCCGGCAAAACCATGGGCCGCCCGCATTCGATGATGCTCGGTGCCGGACTTTACATGGAAACCATCGGCAAACTGGAAAAAGGCGCCATATGGAAGGCCTATGAGGGTGAAACCGTCATGCGGCCGATCTGGCAGAAGATTACCGACTTTTGCATCAAGCGCAAGAAGAACGTCAAGCTTCTGTGGAACGATGCTGATACGCAAAAGAACGGCTTGTTGAAAGAGGGTGTCATTGTCGGCCAGACCTGGGATGGCCCGCCGCTGGCGCTCAAGACGAAGGGCGAGCCGGTCCAGTATCAGGCCCCCAAGGAAGGCGCCATGGCCTGGGTTGATGGCATGGCCATGCCGATTGGCGCGAAGAATATCGATCAGCTGTATGAGTTCATCAAGTTCGCCTATCAGGCCAAGCTGGCTGGCGAAGCCATCAACAGCCATGGCTATAATTCACCGGTGCTGGGTGCCGACAAATATGCCAATGCCAACTACAAGAAGAACTTTGCCGAAGCCTATCCGGGCAATGCTCTGCAAAATCTCAATCCCTGGCCACCGGAAGCGCCATGGTATGCAAAAATTCGCACGGAATATGTGAACAAGTTCAAGAGTGCATAGTCGGCAGCCTCGGCGCTACTAATTTCCCGGGCGCGCAAAGTGCCCGGGAAAGGCGCAAGCCCGCCCGCGCCATGCGCCATGTGATGCCCCTGCGCCGTGTGCCCGCGCCATGTGATAGAATCTGGATTGGCGAAGTCTGGGCCGGCGCAACAATAGTGGATACGCCGTGCTGCCGGCGAGGCGCCGCGGGACCGGATACACAGGCGGAGCCCGATGATGGCAAGCCTGATGACGCTAACGCTAAGCCAGGCTGGGGATGGTTTTCTGTTTTTGGATGGGCAATAATTCGAACGCTCTGTATTGTTTAGCGAAACTGCAGCGTGACAATCGAGGCGGTCTGGCGGGCTAATCTGGCGAGGCGGTTGAGCATAAATGTAGTCGAGATCTATGAGTTTTAAGCTGCAAGCTGTCGCGAAAATACCTGATTTTGGAGGAACTCTATGAGCGCAGGAGTAGGCGTTGATCTACAGGATATGTGGATCAAATTCGGAGACTACGTTGCTGTTCGGGACGCTAATGTGAACATAGCGGGGGGAGAGTTCTTTTCATTTCTTGGTGGTTCGGGTTGTGGCAAGACCACGATTTTACGAGCTGTATCGGGATTTTTGGAACCTGCCGAAGGCAAGGTTCTCATCGGCGGTCAGGATATGGCTGGCAAGGGGCCCAACGAACGCCCGACGGCGCTTATTTTCCAGAACCTCGCATTGTTTCCGCTGATGAAAGTCTGGGAGAACATCACCTTCTCCATGGAAGTGCGTGGTGCCAGCAAGGCCGAGCGGCAAAAACGTGCCGATGAATTACTGGACATGATTGCCCTGCCCGACCAACGCGATAAATATCCGTCCGAATTATCCGGCGGTCAGAAACAGCGCGTTGCCATTGCCCGGGCGCTTTGCGCGCAGCCTGATGTGCTGCTGCTTGATGAACCGCTCTCGGCGCTCTATCTCAAGCTTCGTCAGCATATGCGCACCGAATTGCGCGAAATTCAGCAGCGGGTCGGGATCACCTTCATTTACATCACCCATGACCAGGGCGAAGCGCTGACCATGTCGGACAGCGTCGCCGTCATGCGCACGGCCGTTATCGACCAGATTGCCGACGGCAGAAGCATATATGACGATCCGGCGACGTCATTCGTCGCCTCTTTTGTTGGCGAAAATAACATGTTCGGCGGCAAGGTGAAGTCCATTGCCGATGGTCAGGTCATTATCGAGACCAACCGCACCGGTACCTTGCGAGCGCGCCTGTCAGGTACTTGCAAGACTCCGTTGAAGGTTGGCGATAAGGCCATGATGTTTATTCGTCCTGAAACCTTCAAGATCGCCGACCAGAAAGACGATGCTAGCGACACGCAGATCACGGCCCATGTCCGGCATTCGGAATTTGAAGGCCAGAGCTACAATGTCTTCCTTGAAAGTTACAGATTGCTCGAAGACGCTGACGGCAAGGAAATCAAGATGGCGCTGACAAATCGCGGAGAAGCGCGGCTTTATGAGCCCGGCACCGAGATGACCTTGCAATATGAAGCGGCTCAGGCAGTTGCCCTGCCGGCAGGTGCAGTGGCCACAGAATAGCGACGGGAAACGGGGCGATGAAAGACTATTTCCGCACGAATGGCCAGGTGATGGGATGGGGGCTGCTGCTCGCCGTCGGATTCTGGGTCATACTTCTGATTGTTCTGCCGCAAATTTCAATGCTGGATTTTTCGTTCCGCAACAATCTGCCGCCACCTGAAATGGGCGGACCAAAAGACGTCTATAAGATCGCCAACTATAAATATCTGGTGTTTGGCGCGCCGGGCAACGAAGATGGCTACAACAGGGTCGATCTTCTGGTATTTTTGCGGACTTTGTTAGCGGCCGCTGCGGTCACGATCTTTGATCTGGTTCTATGTTATCCAATTGCCTACTTCCTGGGACAATCGCCGGGCGGTGGATTTACCCGCGTATTGGTGCTTCTGCTCATCATACCCTACTGGATCAATGAAATCCTGCGGGCCTTTGCCTTCCGCATCATTTTCGGCGATACCGGCGTCATAAATGAGTTCATGATGCTGTTCGGTCTGATCGATCGGCCGATAGATTTTATCCGTGAAAATATCGCGCTCTATGCGGGGCTTGGTTATGCCTATATCCTGCTGATGATTTTCCCCATGTATAACGTTATCGAAAGCCTCGATCGCAATCAGATCGAGGCGGCGCGCGACATGGGGGCATCCTGGTGGATGATCCATCGGCGGATTGTTATTCCTTTCGCCAAGCCGGGTATCTCGTCAGGCTGCACAATGGTATTCATGCTCTCCGCCGGCGCCTTGGCGGCGCCGCAGATTCTCGGTGGTCCGTCGAGCCTGTGGTTCACCCAGCTCATATATCAGTGGTTCAATACCGGCGGCAACTGGACGCAAGGTTCGGCATATGCCGTCGTTCTGCTGTTGACCTGCATTGTTATCGTGCTGGCGGTCATGCGCCTGTTCAAGGTCAATATGGGGGATATAGGCAAATGAGGTCGCAGTCTTTGCTCATCCGCATCGGCGTGGCATTCTATCTGGTGCTGTTTTTCAGCTATCTTCTCGGCCCGCTTATTCTCATGTCCATCACGGGATTTAATTCTTCGTCATTCCCGCAAGTTACACCATGGGAAGTATTGTCCTTTGAATGGTTCAGTGTCCTCTATAACGACGATCGTATCATCAATGGATTGAAGAACAGCGTGATCGTCGGCTTTTTTACGGTCATACTGTCGCTGATAATGGGACTGGCCGGGGCACTGATGCTGACCCAGATCTGGCGGAAACTGCGCTCAACATTCTATACCGTTATCATAGCCCCGATCCTCGTTCCCGGCGTCGTCATTGGCATTTCGACACTGGTTTTCTGGGATCGCATCAATGTCATGCTGGGGCTCAGTGATGACAGTTTTCTGCACAACGGCATCGTCCTGACCGTGCTTGGCCAATCCACCTTCATCGCCTCCTATTGCATGTTGGTATTTGTCGCCAGATTGCAGCGCTATGATACAGGGCTTTCCGAGGCGGCGCTTGACCTGGGGGCGACACATGTTCAGACCTTCCGCAAAATCCAGTTGCCATTTTTGATGCCGGCCATCGGGTCCGCCGCCGTGCTGGCATTTCTGGCATCCTTTGAAAACTACAACACAACAACCTTTACGTTCCAGAAGTACCCGACGCTGACCATCGAGTTGGTGCAAAAAGTGCGCTATGGGATCAATCCGTCGATCTCCGTTCTTGCCTTCATTATTGTGTCGTTGACGATTTTTTTCGCTCTTGTCCATGAGGTCAGAACGCGCCGCGCCCAGTTGGCGGTTGCCAATGGTGCACCGGTTGGCGCGGTATCGGGCGGCGGCAAATTGACCAATGTATTTGCCGGCAATCCCGCAGCAGTCGTTCTGGCATTATTCATAGCCACTGCGCTTGCGGTGTTCGCCTATGCGCAGGTTTATGATCCGGAGCCGGCCAAGGCGGTCCTCTTGAAGAAGAAGCGCGCCGACCAGCAAAAGCGCATCAAGGCGCTACAGGAGCGATTGAGGCAACAGCGCCTGCGCGAGCAGATGTCAGGGCCCAAGGCATTGAAGCCGCCAAAGAAAAGTCTTACGCCTTTCGGGAATGTCTTCGCGCCCAAAAATCTGAACCAGGTCGGTGGCAAGAGGAAGCCGGAACCGGTATCCAAAAAGAAAAGGAAATCTCCATTTCCATCGCCATTTGGCAATGTCTTTGCGCCGACCAATCTGGATAAGGTTGGTGGCGGCAAAAACAAACAACCGGGGGCGGGCAGGACGACTCGGGAAAAACGGACGAAGCGGAAGCACCGCTCGCCGTTCGGCAATGTATTCGACCCGGGAAATCTCAAAAAGGTGCAACCTGGCAAGTAATCCCAGCGCGCGAATGATTGATACCGTAGGCATTTGGTTTTGACATATGGCTTCGTTGTATCCTCTTGAATTCTCTGCGCTAATTGATGGGTATACGAGTCAGTAATTTGGCCGGTCGGTATGACTCATTCGCTCGGGCGGTGGAC
>Ga0114931_10011087_pt1 | contig 10681 bp, 13 predicted proteins | sample 2SBtaG_FD_89579 | JGI IMG/M metagenome (GOLD analysis project Ga0114931, IMG submission 89579) | Deep subsurface microbial communities from Kolumbo volcano to uncover new lineages of life (NeLLi) - 2SBTROV14_V59a metaG | ecosystem: Environmental > Aquatic > Marine > Volcanic | place: Kolumbo...
CGATTTCCCGCATTCAGACTTACCGCTCGTGCAAGAAACCGGTGGTACTCTTTCTTGAAAAACGTTAAAATTCAACGCATGGCGGGCGTAGTTCAATGGTAGAACTGGAGCTTCCCAAGCTTCAAACGTGGGTTCGATTCCCATCGCCCGCTCCATTTTTCACCGTGTGCCCATTTAGCCAGAATCTTTCACAAATTATGCTTGATCTCGGCGCAAATTTATGAAGTCTTCGGGCTAGCCCTGTCCGGGCAGCCTCGATGAGGCGGTAACTATGAAATTATCGGAATTGTCCAACGCTCTGGGCGAACAGGGGTTTTCCAACCGCATTGAGGGCAACCCGGATCTTGTGATACGCTCCGCCAACACATTGGAGGATGCGCAGGAGGGGGAAATCAGTTTCCTGGCCAACCCGAAATACAAGAGCAAACTGACGGATACCCGGGCTTCGGCCGTCATCGTCTCACCCGACGAGACGATTCCCGACGGGCTGACGGTGTTGCGCTGTTCGAATCCCTATGGTGCGATTACAGCGACAATCATCCTGGTGCATGGCTATAGAAAACATCCCCGATGGGGGATCGATGCACGCAGTTGTATCGCAGCCAGCGCTGAAATCGGCGAAAACGCCAACATCGGCCCGTATGTTACGATCAGTGAATGCACGGTGGTGGGCAACAATGCAACGATTTATCCGGGCTGTTTTGTCGGTGACCATGTGACGATTGGTGACGATGTGATTTTGTATCCCAATGTCGTCATCTATGACAAGAGCTGTATCGGCAATCGTGTCGCCTTGCATGCGGGAACGGTCGTCGGTCAGGACGGTCTTGGCTATGCACCGGTGGATGGCAAGTGGCTGAAGATCCCGCAGATTGGGCGGGTGGTCATCGATGACGATGTGGAAATGGGTGCCAATTGCGCATTGGACCGAGCCACAATGGGTGAAACTTATATCGGAAAAGGAACCAAATTCAGCGATTTGGTGGTGATCGGTCACGGGACGAAACTCGGCGAGCGGTGTATGCTTGTTGCCCAAGTCGGTATTGCCGGCTCGGTCGATGTCGGCAACGATGTCACGTTGGCGGGGCAGGTCGGTGTGGCCGGGCATATCAGTATCGGCGATGATGTCCTGGTCAGCGCCAAAAGCGCTGTGTGGTCCAGCATCGAGGAGGGGGCTCACTACCTCGGTTTTCCTGCGACCGATGCCTATCAGTATCGTCGGCAGGCGGCCCTGGTGCAGCACCTGCCGGATCTGAGGAAACGACTGCGCCAACTGGAAGCCGAAGTGGAGCGGCTCAGCCGGCGCCTCGATGAATCGTCGTAAAAGTCGACAAACATCCGGAGATGTCTCTCTCTGCCTTCCTGATCAACCGTTTTGCCCTGGCAAGCCGCCGGCGGCAATCCACGATGTAGGTGTCGTCACCGGCTATGGGCGTTTGTCACAACGAATGCGGATGCCGGGCATGACGAGGCGCGCACAGGCGGAACTTTTGTCTTCGCTGTGAACAAACAGGGCTGGCAACACATTGTTGCCGGCCCTTGATGGGTCGTTATCGAGGGTGACTCAACCGTGATACTTCTTCAACTCTTTGAAGCGGTTTAACGCTTCTTTGACTTTCTTTTCTGTTGCTCCCTTGAGTTCTTTATTCTTATACACTTTGTCGAGCAATCCCTCGTCTACCATCGCTTGTTTTATCCATTTCTTTGCGAAGCGGTAATTTGAAGGATTGGCCGCGGTTTCTCTTGTTTCCGGGTTGCGGAATTCGGTGATTTTGGCTGGTTCGGTTGCTGATACCTCTTTTTCACCTGCGGCAGCCGGAGCTTCTTCTTCGGCGACGGTTGCAAGGGGGTCCTCTTTAGCACCGGTTGCGGGTGCCGGTTCTTCCGCCGTGGTTGGCTGTTCGCCTCCAGCCGCGATAACGGTTCGGACCGTGGATTCTTCTTCGCATGAGGCTTCAGGCGTCATGTAATCCGGCGTTCCCGAGGCGCCGCCGGTGAAAAACGCATAAAGAGCATAGCCAACGACGACTACGGCTAAAATAAGCAGAATGGTTGTTATTGTCATAGTGATCTCTCCGTTTGGTGTTTCATCGTTTATGCAACAAGATGTGGATTGTCCGGTAAGGTAATGTCAATGGCTACAGGTAAATGATCCGAACAGGTGAAATTCAAAACACGTATGTTGTCAGCTTGAAGTTCCGGCGTCACCAGGATGTAGTCGATTTTGCGTTGCGGGCGCCAGCTGGGGAAAGTCTTGAGGTCGGCGACCGGATCGCACAGCTGAGTATTGGCAACCAGGCGATTCATTTCCGGGGTATTCGGTTCGCAGTTCAAGTCGCCCATCAACACGACACAAGGAAGGTGACCGATCAAATCGCTGATGAAGCCGATTTGGCGCATACGGCCGCGACGACCGAGCGCAAGATGGATGATGCATACCACCAGCGACATCCTTTTGTCCCCAAAGCGAACCACTAATGCGCCGCGCCCTGGCAGGCCGGGCAGATTATGCTACTTGATCGATGTGGGCTGCAGACGACTGATGATGCCGTTGCTGTGCAACGCGTGGTTGCCGATGCGTCTGTTGATATGGTTATGCCAAAAGGAAAAACCGGCGCGATGCGCCAGATATTCGGTTTGTACGATGTAATCGCTGCGTCTGCCGCCGCCTTCGACTTCCTGTAAACCGACAATATCAAACCCGCGCAATAGGTTGCCGATCCGGTCCAGGTTTTGGATGCGTTTATTGGTCGGTAGAAAGTGCTGCCAACCTCGGGTGATATATTGCCGGTAGCTGGTCGTATGAATCCCGGTCTGTATGTTGAAGCTGGCAAGCCGGAGACGCCTGCCGGCAAGTGAGCTGTGATCTTTTTGTTTGGCAATAGGCTCTGCGGTGGTGACGGCAGTCGATTCTTGACGCGGATGATTCATCGAGAGCCCCGAACTTCGTCGGGTTGCCCCTTGCCGGGTAGTGTCCGCATTGTCAGGAGCCTTCCTTGCCTTGTTGTTTGCTTTCCGCTGCAATCAGGTAATCCATGACAGCGATCAAATTCGGGAAATTTTTTGCCAGGGTACCACTGGTCTTATATTTTCCGTTGATAATGATGGTGGGAACGCCGCTGACGCCATAGCGGGCGCTCATGGCTCCGGCTTGCCGCATTTTGGTATCGACGATGAAAGAGTGGTACGCCTGATGGAACTGATCCTTGTCAACGCCGTGTTCTTCGAAAAATTCGGCCAACTCTTCTTCGCTGCTCAGTGGGCGGTGCCGGTTTTGAAGCGCATCGAACATATCTGCATGGATCTTGTCGACGACACCCAATGCTTCAGCTGTGAAATAGGCGCGTGCCTGAGGCATCCAACGGGGACCGAAAACAGCCGGTTGGCGGATAAACTGCACATTGGCCGGTAATTTTTTCAGCCACTCCGCCAAATAGGGTTCCAGCCGGTAACAATGCGGGCAGCCATACCAGAAGAATTCGATGACTTCGACCTTGTCGGGATCCTGTGTCGGTTGCGCCGGGGTAATTGTTGCATAACCTTCGCCTTTCTCCAGGTTGAGTGCTTTCGGTTCAGCCGCATTCACCGAGATGGAAGACAAGGCAAGAAATAACAGACTCAAACGCAGGACGCTATACATGGTGTTCTCCTAGAATGTCGCCAAAATGATTTAAGCAGTAAAAAACAGCATTGTTACCGATCGTGGTTTTGGCGATCTTAGTTTATTTGACCGGTTGCAGTGGCGGGCTTTGCTGATGTCGGCTCCGTATCTATCGAATGCCGCACTTGATCGTTGTTCGTTACCGCAGGTTTCCAATATGTGCGGAAACGGCATGGATCTCATTCTCGGTGATTCTTTTTGCAATTGTTTGCATCGTTGCCTCGGGATCGTTGGTACGCGCTCCCGTCTTGTAATCATCGAGGGTTTTGGCGACATAGGCACCAAACTGGCCTTTGATGGCGGGAAAACCGGCTGGCGCATTACCGGCGCCGATTGGGCCGTGGCAGGCGCTGCAGGCCGGCACACCGGTTTCAGCGTTGCCATTGAGGTAGAGGTTTTTTCCCGCATCGATCAGCTCTTTGGTGATTTGAACCTCTTTGTCGGCATCGAGGTAGCGGTCTCCCGCCTTGTTTTCAAATTTGATTTTCTGCGTTGCATAAAAGGCGCTGATGTTTTCGATATCTTGCTCGCTCAATGGTGCGGCCATGGCTTCCATGGACGGGTCTGCCCTGCTGTGGTTCTTGAAGTCGAAGAGTTGTTTGGCGATATAGGATGCGTGTTGCCCGGCCAGTTTTGGAAACATTGGAGCGATGCTGTTACCATCATTACCATGGCAGCTGGCACAGGAAGTTGTCTTGGTTTTTCCGGCCCGGGCATTGCCTGCGGCTTGCGACAGGCTGATTGCGCCCGTGAGGATGATGCCGACTGCCATCACTGCGATCGCTTTATTCATTGAGTTAAGGTCTCCTGTCGAAACAAGCTGCGAAAACTAATAATTGTAATTCAATTTCAACCGACACGCGAGCATCCAATGAACGTTTTGTACACAAAGACCATTTTTTTACTCAGTGCGCCCCAAATCGGCCTTGCACCGCCGGATGAGGGGTTCGAGGTCGCCTTTGCCGGGCGTTCGAATGCCGGGAAATCAAGCGCGATCAATGCGATTACCGCAAAAAAAGCGTTGGCCCGCACTAGCAAGACACCCGGGAGAACGCAACAGCTTGTTTTTTTTCGAGTCGATTCCGGACGGCGTCTCGTGGATCTTCCCGGCTATGGCTATGCCAAAGTGCCGGCGGCTGTGAAAAAAATGTGGCAAAAGACCATGGAGGCGTATGTCAGCCGGCGCCGGTCTTTAATGGGTATTTTTCTGTTGATGGATATCCGCCGTCCGCTGACTGAATTCGATCGGCAGATGATTCGCTGGTGTGATGCGTGCGAGCTGCCTTTGCACATTGGCCTGACCAAAGCCGATAAACTGGGGTGCGGCGCGGCAAAAACTGCGCTGCTGGATACCAGGAACAAGCTGCGGGAGGTTGATGTGCCGGTTTCGATTCAGCTGTTTTCCGCAACCCAAAGGACGGGCATCGATCAGGCCCATGAAGTGCTCGATCGGTGGCTGCAGGTCGGCGGGGATGGCGGCGCTTGAATGTGGAAAGAGGCGCTGGATGTGGGGGCATTCTCATTTTGGGGACATATGGCATAGGGTGGAACAAGCGCAGCGGTTCCGCCGAACCTCATGGAATTCATGACAATTCCCGATGCCGAACGAGCGTCGTGTACCGACTGGTATGAAAGTGATGCTCCAGATGTTCAACCAGGTAGACCGAACGATGCTGGCCGCCCGTACAGCCGACAGCAATACTCAAATAGGTTCGGTTTTCCGCTTCAAAAGCCGGAATCCAGCGGCTCAAAAAAGCGATAATGTCTTTCAAATAATCTGTCACTTGGGAGAATCCGGCCAAAAAATCCGAAACGGCCCGGTCTTTGCCTGTCAAGCCGCGCAATGCCGGCTCCCAATGAGGATTCGGCAGGCACCGGGCGTCGAATATAAAGTCGGTGTCCTGAGGGATGCCATGTTTGAAGCCGAACGATTGAAAGAACAGTGACAAGGTTCGGTCTTCTTTCGCACCGACACGAATCTGCACCAGTTCGCGCAACTGGTGGATGTTCGTTCGGGTCGTATCGATCAGTAAATGGGCACGTCGGGCGATCGGTTCGAGCAGCGTCCGTTCCAGGTTTATGGCTTCACTGAGCGGATGAGCGCCGTTTGTCAATGGATGTTTGCGGCGGGTCTCGCTGAACCGCTTGAGCAGAGTTTCATGCTCAGCCAGCAAAAACAGAATTTCATAATCGATGCCGAGCTTTGTGATATGTGCCAGGGCGTCGGTGAATTGGGTGAAACTCTCGCGCTGATTACGTGAGTCGATGCCGATCGCCGTTTTTTCGTAAATGGGCTGCTCGGCTCGAGTGACTTCTTCGATGAGGGCCTCCAGCAGCGTGATCGGCAGATTGTCGATGCAGTAAAAGCCGCAATCTTCCAGTGTGTCCAGTGCAATGCTTTTGCCCGAACCGGACAGCCCGCTGACGATGATCAGTTTCATGCCGGTGTGTTGCCGGTGGCGATCGCATTAACCCAATGGGAGCCCAGGCGAGAGGACATGGGCGAGCCCGCTGTCCTCCCCGTTTTGAGAGAAGGACCGCTTCGCACTCCGCCCCGCTTCGTTTCGGAAGTGCACGCCGGGTGGATGCTCGTCGACGAAGTGACCATTGGACTCCGAGCGACGACCTTAACGGTGATGGTCCTTGATCTTTTCTTTATGTTTTCTGACCTGCCTGTCCAGTTTGTCGATCAGGCCGTCGATGGCCGCATACATATCTTCCTGCTGTTCCTCGGCGAACAGTTTGGCGCCGCTGAGCTGCACGGTCGCTTCCGCTTTTTTGTTGATTTTTTCAATGCCTAGAATGACATGTACATCTGTGACGTGGTCAAAGTGGCGCGCCAGTCGCTCGAATTTTGATTCGACATAATTTCTTAAAGCATTGGTTACGTCGATATGATGACCGGTTACACTAATTTGCATAGATCGCTCCTTTTATATTTAAGAGGTATGAAAAGCAACACTGCGTCATAAAACGCGCTTTCTTTGGTTGGATGGTGGAATGGACATGCCTTCCCGATATTTTGCGATGGTTCTGCGGGCAACGTTGATGCCCTTTTTCTCTAGTAAAGCGGATATTTTGTTGTCACTCAGCGGCCTGGCTCCGTTTTCACTGCCGATCAATTCTTTTATAAAAGCCCTGATTGCTGTCGATGAGCATTCCCCGCCGCCGGCAGTAGAGACGTGGCTCGAAAAGAAATATTTGAACTCGAAGATGCCTTTCGGTGTATGCATGAATTTTTGGGTCGTGACTCTCGAAATGGTCGATTCATGCATCTCAGCGGCCTCTGCGATTTCTCTCAGGACCAGCGGTTTCATCGCAATCGGGCCATGCTCCAGAAATGCCTGCTGATGTTCGATGATGCAGCGGGCGACTTTCAATACGGTTTCGCTGCGGCTTTGCAGGCTTTTGATAAACCATCGAGCTTCCTGCAGGTGATTTCTCATGCACACATTATCGGTGCTTTTGTCCGCCCGTTTGATCATGCTCGAATAAAAGGGGTTCACCCGCAGTTTTGGTGCAATGTCCGGGTTGAGGGAAACCTGCCAGAAGCCATTGAGTTTGCGCACGAAAACGTCCGGGATGACAAATTGAGATACGGATGTCTCGATGATGCGGCCCGGGTAAGGATTGAGCGAGCGAATCAAACCGATGACCTGATGGAGCGCCTCATCGGACAGGTTCAGCAGGCGCTTCAGCTGCAGCTGGTCTTGTGCGGCCAGCTTATCGAGAAACCGGGTGACCAGATGAAGCGCTGCTTGTTTCCATGGGTAGTCATCAGCCAGTTGTTGCAGTTGGATCCGAAGACACTCGCCGAGGTCTGCTGCCGCGACGCCGGGAGGATCGAAATTTTGTATGCAATGGAGCACCGCGTGTACCTCTTCCGGTTCGAGCATTTCCAGTTGTTCCGATAATCCCTGATGAACTTCCTCGAGGGGGCTGGCCAGATAGCCGTCGCTGTTGGTGGCATCGATAATGGCGATGGCGATGGCATGATCTCGTTCGCTGAAGGGCGCCAGCTCCAGCTGCCATAAGAGGTGGTCCTGCAGTGTCTGCGATGCGCTGCGCTGGCTTTCGAAATCCGGTGTTTCAGCGCCGGGTGCGGGAAGGGTCGAGGGGTGCAGGTTGTCGTAAACATCGTCCCAAGTGCTGTCGATGGGCAATTCATCAGGAATGTCGGTCTGCGAGCCTGCGCTGGTTATTTCCTCCGCTTCCTGCTCGAGGGCACCATCCGACTGCCGTGGTTCGTCGGTTTGGGCGCCTTCTTCATCGATTGCTTCCAACATCATGTTGGACTCCAGCGCTTCCTGGATTTCCTGCTGAAGATCCATTGTCGACAACTGCAGCAGCCGTATCGCCTGCTGCAGTTGTGGGGTCATCGTCAGCTGTTGGCCAAGCTTGAGCTGGAGTGTTTGTTTCATTAATGGGTCGAATCAATCGTGCCGGGCGATGATCTTACCCTTCACGGGCATATCGTCCATTTTCATTTTAGCCTAATCGCCATTGTCAGGGGAACTTTCGGTGCACCGCGACGGTTCTCGGCACTTGAATCGGCGGCCGTAACCCGGGCGCTACATGTTGAAATTCTCCCCGAGATAAACCTCCCTGACCTCCTGGTTTTCGAGTATTTCCTCGGGACTGCCATCGGCAATGACTTTGCCTTCGTTGAGGATATACGCTCTGTTGCATGTGCCCAATGTTTCGCGCACATTATGTTCGGTAATGAGTATGCCGATGCCTCGTTCCTGAAGGTGGCGGATGATTTTTTGAATTTCGATGATCGAAATCGGATCGACTCCTGCAAATGGTTCGTCCAGCAAGATGAATTGCGGCTCGGTGGCAAGTGCCCGTGCGATTTCGACGCGACGCCTTTCGCCCCCGGAAAGTCCGATCGCCGCCTGGTGCCGAAGGTGAGAAATGCCGAATTCGTGCAGCAGATTCTCCAGCAGGATCTCCTTTTGAATATTGCTGATATCCTTGCGTATTTCCAGCACTGCGCGCAGGTTGTCTTCGGTGTTCAGTTTCCGGAAAATGGAGGGCTCCTGCGGAAGATAGCCGACTCCCAACTGCGCTCTGGCATGCATCGGCAGCTTTGTCAGGCGCGTTTGGTCGAGCATGATCTCCCCGGCGTCGGCTTTGATCAGGCCGACAATGATATAAAAGCTCGTTGTTTTCCCGGCGCCGTTCGGTCCCAGCAGGCCGACGATTTCACCCATGTCGACGTACAATGAAACGCCGTCGACGACCGTGCGTTTGTTATAGTGCTTGACCAGGTTGGTTGCCGATAGCTTTGCCATTGCGTATTCAGTCCTTGTTGCTTTTGTTTTTCGGTTTGTCGTTTTTGGGCTTCAATGTGACATGAACACGTTGAGAACCGGAGGATGGCTTTCCGGCTTTCACGAGCATGTTTTTTCTGTCATATTCAATCCGGTCGCTGGCGTAGGTATTGCCCTCTTGCCAGACGATCGCCTTGTCGAGCAATATCAGGCGGTCCTCGTTGACAAAATATTCCGCCTGTTGGGCTTTCCCTCTTACCTCATCTTTGTCTTCGGTCTTCTCTTGTCTGAAGCGAACCGGGTTGCCGGTGGCGACAATTTTTTCCACCTGTTTGTCGACCATGTGAATGACAAGTTTATCGGAAGTCAGGCGCATTCTGCCCTGGGTGACGATCACATCACCGACATAAACGCTTTCCCCCGTGCTGTCGTTATAGATGGCGCTGTTGGCTTCGATATAGACCGGTTCATCGGAGTCGGTTTCGGCGGCCAGCCCGGGCATACCGATGGCTGAAAGGCTGATGAGCAAGAGGTAGCGGTTAATGCGGTTCATATTTTCCTCGGACATTGGCAAGCAAGGACAGTGTTTTCGGCTCCTGAAAATGGACCAGCATTCCGGTACCGCTGATGCGATTTGGCGGGCTGATCAAATCGGCATGATCAGGGGTTTCGGCGATATTGCTGTTGCGATGGATCGTTAGATTGCTGGTGATGACCTTGACAGGACTGACACCGGAAGCGGCTTCGCGGGTAATCAACACATGCCCGCCCAGTAGAATTTCGTCGCGGTCCGATGACACCATTCCGTGATCCGATCGGATCACCCATGGAGGGGAGTCGTCAGCCTGAAAAAAAGTGATCACCGGCTGGGTAAGTTCAGTGGTATCGTCATCGCGATAATGGATCATCGACCGAGCGGCAAGGCGCTGGTCCGGCGTGCCATCTTTATTCATCACCGTCTTGGTGAAACGCGTGCTGAAATATTCGGGACTGTGTTTGACTTTTGGGATTGATGGTGATTCCTGCGGCGACATCCGATCGGCAAGCCACCAGCTCGACAGTGCCAGAATGGCTAACAGAAGGTAACCTCCGGCTTGTTTTGTCATGCCGGGCCGTCCAGATAGTGGTTGATGGCGACATCCAGTCTGTGTTGCGCATGCATAATAAGGTCGCATACCTCACGCGCCGCACCCCGCCCGCCCGGTTGCGTCGTACACCAATGCGCATGGTGCTTGACCGCAAAGTGGGCGTCGTCGACAGCGATCGCGAGCCCGGCGCGGCGCATGAGGGGCAAGTCAGGAAGATCGTCCCCGACATGGGCGACCTGATGCGACGTCAATGTTAATTGTAGGCACAGCGCTTCAAAAGCTGCAACTTTATTTTCCTGTCCTTGGTAAACGTGGCTGATTCCCAAGCCATCCATGTGTCGAGTGACCGATTCCGATTCTCTTCCCGATATGATCGCGACTTCGACGCCGCTGTCGAGGAGCATTTTGATCCCCTGACCGTCGCGCGTATGAAATGATTTGTATTCTCGTCCCTGTTCGTCGAGGAACAGCGTGCCATCGGTGAGTACGCCGTCAACATCGAAAATGACAAGGCGAATCTGTTTTGCTTTGGCGAGGATTGCGTGGCTGTAATGTGGCGTTGTATCGATTGATGTGATCATGTGGGCTAGATAATGCCGGCTTTGATGAGATCATGCATATTCAAGGCGCCGATCAGGCGGTTGTTCGAGTCGACG